>OGXQ01000289.1_pt1 | contig 39851 bp, 30 predicted proteins | sample 1576291 | NCBI WGS metagenome assembly OGXQ01 (sample SAMEA3541575, study PRJEB24748) | human gut metagenome | biome: human gut; feature: human-associated habitat; material: faeces | place: China | collected 2012 | reverse complement strand
GGCGGCGTAGGCCGCGGGCCCGCACAGGGCCAGGGCGGCCGCGACCGCCAGCGCGGCGGCGGCACCGGAAATTCGTTTCGTGGAGCGTCTCATGGAAAATCCCCCTAATCTAGCAACGGTTTCCAAGTCTACTAGATTGGGGGGACGGGAGCCAAGCCATGGTGCGCCGAACTGTTAGCCACAAGATCACCTTAGGCGCCAATGGCCTCATCCGTATAACCTTTGAGCTCCAGATGACCGACATCAATCCACGCTCAGTCGACGCCCGAAACACCTGGCTCGCAGCACGCAACGTTGCCTACAAACATGCTCTCCGGGTCCGCGGTAAAAGAAGGCCCGCCCAGCAAAACGCACGGACAGGCCATAGCAGCAGGCAATTCGACGCAAATCGTTTGAGCAGGCGGCGCGCGGAAGGAGCGTATAGGGCGGTTTTCTGTTGGCTGTCAGCCGCGATATCCTCATGGAAACCTAATTGTCGCCGGAATTAAAGCCCCAGGCGCGGGCTCGATATCCTCTCGGATATCTAATCGTCTTGGACTTTTACCTGCCCAAACACAGTACAGCTTTTACGTGCTGTCACACGGAGCAAGGCTCAAAAAGTGTTATCTACAACTCAAGCCTCTAAAGCAGGCTACGCACGGGCCTGAAGGAAATTGAGGTCTAAATAGGACCCTTATCAGTCTTGCTGCGCATCAGGTTCACAAAACTGACAGCAGATTTGCTGGCCTTATATAGCTGATCATCAGATTTCTGAAGGTCATTCTCGCTTAATGAATCAAATTCAAGAACTTCTTGCCCGGCGTATATCAGCCAGCCGTTCTGCGCGAGAGATTCTTTCTCGACATCATTGAGATGTATGTCACCACGTAAATCTAAGGAGCAAAGCGCCTGCAAATCAGTAGAAGGAGTATTTGCAACCAAACCAGCAAGCCTCAAATACTCGTTGTATCCTATGCTTTCCTCAATGAAGGCCGAGAACAGCTTACTTAGATAATCCACCTTTCGTCTGTCTTCAACTTTATTGATCAAATTCAAGGTAGTTTCAAAATTCTCGATCAACTTCTTCTCGTTCTTAGCAAAGAACGAACGACGCTGTTCGTCATCGACGGAATCCAGTCCGACAAGAAAGCGTTCAACCTTATTAAAAAAGAGCTGATCAGGGATTGAAGCCACCGCTTTGACGGCCTTGAAGAATGAAATGCCGTCCAACGTTTCATCAAACACGATGCTTACTGCATCCATCGGCAGCCCCAATGAATCTCCGATACTTTTACAGTTTTCCAAAATAGTCACGATATTTGAAACAATAGATTCCATATCATAATGCGCTCGACTCAACTCATCCATACGCCGCTCCTATAAGTCCAAAAATTTATATCCATTAGATTTCACTAAAGATATGGTTTATTGAAAACCATCCATCCATCGGGGAGAGCCGCCAGCTTTGACGCCCTACAGCCCTATGAATTAAATTCAAACAGATATAACACCACCAAAAACCAATAACGAGGCTAAACCTTCCACCGCACTCGCGGCTCTTGAGCGTACTATGCCGGATCTTGGGATTGCTTCGCGCCGAAGCGAGAAGTACTCGCTCTCGGAGGATAGGTTTGCCCCAAGCCACGGATCAACCCAAATTATCTTTCGAAATGCCCCAGTAGATATAGCAATCGCCAACTCAGGAGTCTACTAGTACACGATTCAGCTGACAAACAAATGACTATACGGCACTATTAACGGATAACTATCACTGTTCATCTACAGGAATATCCAGTTTATTCGCCGCACAAATGCAAAGCTCTTTATCCTCTTGAGCCATCCTGCTCCCAAGAATAACTCGCAACGGCTTGCATGAGCGTTGTACATAATTCATCTCAAGCTCATCTGGCTCTGGTACAAGACGGGCACGATATTCGTTCTCCCACTCAAACGCACTGCCCTTTCTGTAAATTGCCCATAGATCACTAAGCATGTCATCACTGCTCACATTAAGACCAAGCATCCTAGCAGCAGTCCAAGCAATTTGAGGGTCGCAATTAAATGGTTTGTCATCATATAAAATTGGCAATACTTCAGTACGCATTCCGTTAGCAATATTACAATTGCGAATAGCTTCTCTGTCGTAAGCAAGAACGAAACCCGCTTGGCTTTCGGAATATACATTCCACATATTCGAATCGCTAGGATTGTCTGTTAGGCACAAAATGCGACAACAATTTCGGCAGCTATTCTGATGAACTGGAACAACAAATCCTCCAACAAATAAGCGCAAGTTTTTAACAGCCGAGCGAAAAAGGCTAACTCTCCCCTCATCGGATAGTATCTCAAACTCATCTATTCTTGCTGAATTTAAAGGAACCCCCAGAACCCCTGAAACAAACGCAAGTCGTCTAAAATCAATTTGATTTATTATCTCTAACGCTTGTTCATCATCATTGAGATAACTTTCGATTTCATCTATACCATTCCAGTTATAGATCGGTACCGAGTCGCGCTGATCACTGAAAACCCTTGGATGAGAAAATGTAACAGTCGCGTTTTCTAGGTCGGCAAAAGCGTATTCAGTTGGAGGTCGATAGCGGTAAAGCATTCGCGGGACGAGAGAAGTCGATAGATCTTCCAGCTCCTTCTCAGCGGAAACAATTGAAGCGCCATCGTTTTGCTTAGCAACGAGATTAGCAAGTGTCTCCCGATATGCTTCTTTCCGTGTCAAGCTTAGTACCATGCAATGTCGCTTCCCGATCTAGCTAAATAAGATGCAGTTGATTTTATCCAGTGCATAAAAACTGAATACACATACGAAGCAGAAGCCATGTCTATCAACTACCAAAAATGATTCCGATTGGAACGTACCGGAAATCGTAAAAGCTGCCAACGGATATATCTATGAATAGCCTGAGATGACTAGAGATGAAAACATATAGCTATCGAGCAATCTTATCCTCCGATGATGACACCAGCTATGACATCGAACTCACCTCTCTGTCAGTTCGCTTTACCAATGACGGAGCGCCGCAGAGGCTGCAGAAGCAGTCGAGTATGAAGAAAGGATTTATATGGGCACGTCAATTAAAAAAGTCTCTGCTAAAGAAAGTTAATCCGACGACATTGCTGCCCCTTCCAGTAACCCCAGTACAGCTGCAATGTGACCCTAAGTTATCTCGCGCACTCTCGTGCGTTCCGTTCGAAACTGCACCCCGAACGCGTCGCACCTATGGCTGTCGGTGTGCCTCGTCACCCCGCTCAACGAGAACCATTTAGGAAGCGGCTGAGCATGCGCGAGCTCACCGCGAAGAACGGATTCCGATTCAGGCACACTCGCCTACACGGGCCCCGCGCCCGAGCACCGACTCCGCGCCCGAGTCAACAACGGCATCGACCGGATGAACTACAAGGTCAGGTAAAGGGTGAGGTTCGCCAGCACCTTCATCAATGGAAACTCGGCCCCATGCTCGTCACAGCAAGGTTCGTGCGCATCGCTGAGCACGAGCGGATAAAGAGAAGGTATCTGGAAATAACAAAGTCGGAAGAGATGGGCGGACTGAAGACAAGAATAAGGGCTAGGGCATTGGGCAGAACGAGACTGGCTTAATCAATTATCGAAAGAATCTTGGCGGCACCTACAACCACTCGGAGAATTAAAGTATTTAAAAGATCATATTAATTTGAGCAAATGCAGTCATCAGGTCAGAAAAGTAAAGTAGTAGCAATGCAAACGCTGAATATGCGGGGAGCGAATCAAAATTGAGAGATCAAAACACCACAATCCCCTTTGGAGCCGATGAAATAATGTACTCATTCCTCAAATCAAACGGTGCTCCCTTAACAGATAGCGAATTGAAAAGGATAAAACATAGTGAATCACTGAAGGATTTAATGGCCCTTGGCTATATTCGACATGAAAACTCAAAAGTTTTCCTGACATTGCAAGGCAGAATGGCTCTTCGAAAATTTGACGAAGATCATAAGAATAAATCCAACAAAGAATCCGCAAACGTATTCAGTATTATCATCAGCGTACTGGCAATTTTAGTATCTATGCTAAACACCGTTGCGGGATTAGTTAAAACCGACGCAACCGTCAATTATGCCTCGATCAATTTATTCACTTATATGCTTAGTGTACTTGAAGCACTGCTAATCGGATTATTTGTCGCCGAATTTTTATTACCCTCGGTAAAGTACTTTAGATTCCACCCTGTAGCTCGATTCTTATCTGGAGCTATGATGGCAGCGGTGCTTTTAATATCATTTTATTCTTCAACGCTTTAGACAGCAGATGCTACCCCATCCACCCTGAGCTGCGAAAGGCTTTCACGGACCTCAGCGCGTGGCACAACACTTTTGTGATCGGGCCCAATCTCTCGTGGTCCTGTTGGCCCAGAAAAGGTGAACGTACCAGTCGAGCCAAATGCCTCGACCGCGAAGCCGTCCAATTCCAGATGGTCGGCATCGGTTCAGGCTCAGCAGCCTCTGAGACACCCGACTCGTAGTAGGTGACCTTGTCTGTAAACAGGCTTTCCGCACTCACAGCATAAGAAGGCCCGTGCAACAAAACACAAAGTAGGCCAGAGCAACAAGTAGGATGCAACGGCGATGATGGTCCAACAAGACAACAGGCATGATTGCGCCGATCTAGATGGCAAGCCAATAAACAGAATTGGGAAATGCCTAGTGGCGGTACTCATCAGTGAATTGAGATCAAATCCCGACCAGACTCATATCAGATAGAATCCCTGCAGCAGCGGGAAACGTCGACGTAAATCGTTTAAGTATGCGGCAAACGGAGAGTGTATGAGCGCACGCAGAAGACATCAAAATGCTCCAGCTCAGCCTATCTATCAATAATGCCAGCCCATACAGCAACGCAAGGGCGCATATCTACAATCCAAAAGACCAGCAATCAATATGGCTGGAGAAAGTCGGTAAGGCAGTTTCGCTAACTTATCATGGCAATAGCAAACGCATTTACCAAAAATCGCCAAAAAAATGCCCCAATGTTTCGCTTGTATCAGAGGCGGTTGGGGCTTCACCGATAGAATAGTCTTACTTGCTAATTCGGAATTGCTAATTCGGAACTATGGCTAGGCTGTTTCACCATGAACAATACATCCTTGATTGGCAACTTCATCCGGGCGGGACTGGCCCGGCTGGTCGCCCAGGGGGTTCATCGGAGATCCCGGTGCCGGATCGAACACTTCCAAGCCCAGCGGCTGGGCAACAACGAACGAATTTCAGGCGTCGCTAGGAATGACCGCAATCCAACGATCCAGGAAATCGTCCGCAGCCGCCCACCATCTTGGAATAGCCGGTAATCAGTTTAGTGCGATAATCTCTATAAACTTCATTTCCATCTTTAGACATTCTAATCTTGATTTAATATCAAGTTTTCTATATATAGTAATAGAGATTGCATTCAAGGAGGATAGCATGATCCGCATTCGCTCTATAGCGCTTTCAAACGTAAAAAACGTTGTTAACGGCTCGATAAGCTTCAAGGACAGCCCCTTCGGTTCCAGCGTGATGGGAATATACGGCCAGAACGGGTCGGGCAAGACCGCCGTCGTCGAATCCCTCGCGCGAGTCCAGGATTTAATGTGCGGCTTCCCACTCGACCGCGAAAGTGTCGATCTGATCGGGCCCTCTGCCAAGTGTGCCAGAATCAGCATCGAGGCAGAGGTGACAGAGGGCTCTCCCTCCTCTCTTGGCTTCGTAGACGGGCTCGGCGACACTGTGGCAGCAGGGAAGCCCTTCATGGTCTGTTACTCGTTCTCCTTCGACAGACTTGACGACAGGCCACGCCTCCTCTCCGAGAATCTCTCCGTCCGCGCCAATAGGCTCGTCAAGAGGACTCTCGCAGCCTATGATGCGGCCGATACCGAAGATACCCAGAACATGAAGCCCGTCATCCGGTGGCGGGCGCTCAGGAACCTCGCTGGAAGGGATGCCGACCTCGATCTCACCGTGGCACGGCGCTCTCCCGACTTGCAGGCTTCATCGAGGCTGTTCTCAAACGCCATGGTCAACTTCGCGGTCGCTGCAAGAAAGTCCTATCTTGAGCGCCATGAGAATAGCTCCCTATCAGAGGCGGCTAAAACGGCGTACGAGAGCGTATTGGTTCCGTTCATGGACTCCACAACGCTGCTGAACAGATTCGCTGACGACAAAATGAGGGTCTGTGGCACGCGTCGAAGCGCTGCGTTAGCGTTCGACATCTTCCTGCTCGCCTCCCCGGGCAGCAGCGCAGGTGGATGGCCACCCGAAGAGGCGAAAGAAACCCCCGTCATCCGCGACGTATCGCTCCCCATCGATCAGACAACGGTCCTTCCCTTGGAGGTATGTGAATCGGTTCGCAAGACTATCGAGACCATCAACTGTGCGCTTAGGGCAATCGTTCCGGGGCTCAGCATCCAAGTGAATACCCTTCACCGCGAAACGATGGAGGATGGCGTCCCAGGCGAGCGCGTTGAACTCCTGTCCTGCCGACAGGGAATCCATGTTCCTTTCAGAACCGAATCGGAGGGCATCAAGAAGATCGCGTCAATGCTCGGATGGCTGATAAACGTCTACAACGACGACAGCGCCTGCCTCGTCGTGGATGAGATCGACTCCGGAGTGTTCGAGTTCCTGCTCGGTGAGCTCCTCGAGGTCGTAACAGAGCAGGGAAAGGGCCAGTTAATTTTCACAGCCCACAATCTTCGCGCGCTCGAGTGTCTTCCCGTCGGATGCCTCGTCTTCTCTACCTCAAACCCCAACAACCGCTACATCGGGTTCCGGGGCATGGCCCCCTCAAACAACCTCAGGAACCAATACCTGAGAGCCATCAACCTCGGAGGCCAAAAGGAACAGCTTTACGAGCCGACCAGAACCTCCGCAATAGGCTCCGCACTCCTTGAGGCGGGAAGCCCACAAGACCTCGATTTCGACTCCCTCCTGTCCTCCATGGGGGGCGAGTAACCATGGCGAGAGAGAAGCGTGTCGTCCTGATTCTCGTGGAGGGACCAAGCGATGAAAACGCGCTCCTCGAACCAATGCAGGCTGCACTCGACCTCGCCGCAGATGGCGCATCACACGAAGCGAGGTCGCTCGCCTTTCATTGCGACGTCACCACGGTACTGCCGTTCACATGGGAGACCTCCTTCACCGTCAAAGAAAGAGTGCGCGACACCGTGCGCCAGTTCGTCATCGATCGCATAGCGACGCGGCATGAGTACGAATGGACCGACCTCGACCGGATTATCCATATCGTCGACCTGGACGGCGCCTTCATACCAAACGAGCGTATCGTCGAGGGGCGCTGCGAGGGGTTTACCTATGGGTGCGACTCTATCATTGCCAAAAACATCTCTGAAGTGATAGACAGAAACGCGAGAAAGTCCGCCGCGATGCTTGAGCTCGCAGGCACGCGTGAGCTCAAGCATCGAAAGCGCGCAGTCCCCTATAGCGTCTACTTCATGTCCCGCAACCTCGAACACGCGCTCTACGGCTCCGCACGCGAGTTCAGCGATGAGGAGAAGAAACGATTGTCCGCGGCTTTTGGCAAGAAATACCGAAACGACCCCAAGGGTTTCATCGAACTGCTACAAAGCGAAGAGGTGAAGGTTCCGGGCGACACCGTGAAAGAAACGTGGTGCTATGCCCAGCAAAGCACCAACTCCCTCCACCGGGGCTCAAATCTTCACCTCTTTTTCTCTAGCTTTGAGCCGGAATCGTCACCGCGACCATCCGCTCCTTAGGGGCAAAAGCCCGAATACCGTGCTGAGGGGCATGCGAGATGAACGGCTTTCAGTAGTCGCTGTTCCTCGTTTTAATAACAGGATTTTTCGAAATGGAAAGAAATTTTGATGTACATTTTCTGGGATAACTCAAACATTCATTACGCCGGGCTCAATAGTGTACTGCCCATAAAAGAGCCCACTGTCGATCGCGGCAAGTATCGTACCTATTTCAAAGGCCTGCTGAGCCTCGTCTCTCGTGGCAGAACCGTCGAAGCGGTCTATTTAGCCGGAAGCATCCCTCCAGGGGATGACGCTCTTTGGGATGCGGTCAAAAAACTTGGGATCAAAACCACGCTGATTCCTCGCAGTGAGTCAGATGGCGAGGCAGAGGCAACCGACCACGCACTTCAGACGGACCTACTCAGACTGGGCTACGATGTCCCGAAGCCGGGCACCATCGCCCTGCTTACTGGTGACGGTGCGGGCATTAATTCTGGAAAAGGCTTTTTGGCAGATGCGAAGAGGCTGGCTGAGCGCGGTTGGAAGTTCGAAGTCTACTCTTGGGATGCTGCCTGCAACTCGAAGCTACGGGAGTTTGCCCAGCTGAATGGGAAATACATTAAGCTCGAAGACTACTATGAGAGCATTACATATATCGAGGGGGGAAGACGCGCCGTCGCATTGTAAGTAATAAAAAAGCAATGACGGGATGCGATTCGTGCAGACTTGTTGCTGGCACACCGGAAGAGCACGGCTCTTGGCACACCCTCCGTGTGGTGGCTGCGCCCTCTCCTTAACTCCTGGCGCGGGTGATGTCCACCTTTAGATGGAACTGACCGCTAAAGCGAGAAGTACTCGCTCTCGGCAGACAGGTTTGGCCCCAACCACGGATCGCCCGTCAAGAAAAACTCCGGCCAGCGTTGCATGAACAGGGCCTGCTCGCGCTTCCAGCGGCGCAGCTTTTCCTCGTTGGCCTCTTCCCTGCCGCGCGAGGTGAACTCGTAGTGGTACAGCTCGGCATAGGGCGTAAAGATGGTGCGGTAGCCCGCCTCCCACACACGCAGGCAAAAGTCCGCATCGTTAAAGCCGACGGCGAATTCCTCGTTGTAGCCTCCGACCTGCTCAAATACGTCGCGTCGCACCATCTGACAGGCACCCGTTACGGCACTAAAGTTGCCCGGTCGTACGGCACGGGCAAGATAGCCTTCGCGCTTTGCCGAGAAATCCTGGTTGGCATGGGCAAGTGCGCCACGCACGCCAACCAATATACCAGCGTGTTGCACCAGATGGTCGGCAAAGTAGAGCTTGGCACCCACCACGCCCGCATCGGGGCGTTGGAGATAACCCATCATCTCTTCGATAAAGTCGGCGCTTATGACCTCGGTATCGTTATTGAGCAGCAGCAGGTAGTCGCCCTTAGCGTGCTCCGCACCAAAATTGATGATCTGGGAGTAATTGAACTCGCCCGGCCAGTACACAACACGCACAACGCCCTTGCCTTCGGATGCTGCAGCTACGCGTTCCGGCAGGGTTTCGTAATACTCAAACGTCTCCGAATCTTCGCTGTTGTTCTCAACCAAGATGATCTCGTAATTGGTATACGTGGCATTCTGGGCGATCGACATCACGCAGGCGTCGAGCGTCTCAACGTGGTCCTTGGTGGGAATCACAATACTCACCAGCGGCGCAGGCTCTGGTAGCGCATAGCGCATGCGATAAACAAACGGCGTCTCGGTCTCCTGGACTGTTCCATGAACGCCCAGCGAGTCAAAGTGGCACTGCAGCGCCAAACGACCAGCTTCAATAGCATACGGCTTGCTATATGCAGAGCCATCGGCGGTAGAACCGGGGTGCACGCGCCAGTGATACAACACATGAGCAATATGCTCAAAGCGCGCGCCCGCCGCGAGACAGCGAAGCGTCAGATCATAATCCTGGGCGCCCGCGACGTCTTCCGGCGACATGCCAATACGGTCGATGAGTGCCTTCTCCACCATCAGAAAATGCGTCACGCAGTTATGGCTATAGAGCAGGTCGACGTTGAGCTTAGTCTTAAAGACCGGCTGGCCCCACTCCCCCGTTTTCTGGAACATGTCCTCGTCGCAGAACAGGACCTGGGGACGCTCGCCCTCGGCAGCCTTGTTCAACGCGGCAACATAGTGGAATAACGCGTCCGGTTCCAGGATGTCATCATGGTCCAAGAATGCGATGTAGTCGCCCGTCGCTTGCTCAATACCAGCGTTGGTGTTGACCACAATGCCGCCGTTGCCGGGAAGCTCGATGCGACGGATGCGCTCGTCATTGGCATCCGCCGCAAGATTGGCCACCGCATCCCATTCAGGCGAGGCATCCATAAGGAGCAGTTCCCAGTTGTCATAGCTCTGGGCTAGCACCGAGTCCAGCAGCTCGCGCAGGTAGACCCGATCAGTCTTGTAGCACGGCACCACAATGCTCACGAGCGGCCTATAGGCAAAGGCCGCCGAAGCGACACGCTGGCACGCCATATCGCCCGGCTTTGCGCGATGTTGCTCAAACCAACGTCGATAAGCTGCGTCGTCTGCACGCGCATCCTTCATGCGGTTCCAGCTGTCGTCAACCATGCCGTTGTACAGGCGACCATCCATGGCGCAAAAACCGCTCTGGATTAGGCCCGTGGGATCGCTCACAATCGCGATAAAATCTCGTATATCCTGAGGCATCTCTACGCTCAGATACGTTTTATTGACACGGCATCCGTTCTGCTGCGGCACATTGACCTGCGATTCGAACACATGCACGGTGACATCGATGGCATTCATATGCGTATCGAAGATCTGGAACTCAGGTGCGCACTGGGGGTCTCCCGCCCAGGTGACCTCATAGCGCCACACCGCGCCGGCGTCTGCCGGTAAATAGCGAATGGCATCGATCTCGTAGCGGCCGCAGTGTTCGCCACGCTGCGCATCGCGGATAAGCGCACACAGCGCAGGCTTTGCTTTGTAGTTAATCTTGGATTCCAGCTTGGCCGCGCGGCTATCGAGGCGAATGGAGCCCAACCTTTGGCAACCGGATGCAAAAACGACATCCATCGACGAGCCATCCAAAAACGGAAGCACCAAGACGGCGAGCTCGCGCTCGTAATCGGAAACGGAAGGGCAAAGCGCCAGCACACGGCCATGATCGACCGGGAGCACCAGCGACGGCACACAAGAACCACTCGTCGTCGCATGGGCAAACGATTGAGAACCCTCCTGCTCAATAAGCGCGGCGACATCCTGACCGGCAAAACGAAGCAGCACAAACAGACGGCCCTGGCTGCGGCAAAGCGCCAAACGCTTGATACTCATTTACACTTCTCGCTTTCCCAGGGCGTTCGCTGCCATGCGTTTGCAGGCACCCAGGCGCCCAAACCTCAAGACGTCGTAATCGAACATGAGCTTTTTGCACTCACGGGCATTGGGGGCCTTGCTGGTAAGCGCCGCGCGCACCATAGCGGCAACAGAAGGAGCGCATTGTGCGAGCGCAGCATCGCTGCCCACGGCAGAACCGGCAAGCGCCGTGGCAACGGCGGCAAACACCTTGCCGCAGTCCGAACCCAGCAACCTGAGCGCATCGTACAGCACCAGATCGCAGAGGAAGTACGCCAGGTCCTCGGCATGCTGTACATCGAGACCGTCGCGCTGCCAGTCAGCCAGCACCGCGGAGTAAATCTTCACGTGCTCCAGCAGTCGCGTCTCGTCGTCATAGCGCATGGTGTCCATGAGCGAACCCTTGCGCGCCACACGGTAGTCATACAGCTTGTTCGAGATAAGCGCGGTCTTGCGCGAGCGACCGTACACGGCAAAATCGAAGACCTGGTCCTCGCCATACTTGACGGTTTCGTCGAACACGATCCCGTTACCCAGCAAAAACTCACGTTTGCAGGCGGTGCGCCATGCAAAGGGGCGAGACGCGTCCTTAAACAGCAGGCCAGAGCTATAGCCTTCAAACGACACATCGCGCGGACTCAGCACATAGTTAAGCCACGGATACCCCGCCTCCAGCGGATACGGGTTCGCGCCAAAGGTCAAAACGTCGCAGTGCTCACGCTCAAACGTATCGACGATCACGCGGCATGCATCGGGCGTAAACCGGTCGTCAGAATCCAAAAACGCGACGATAGGCGCCGTGGACGCAGCGATGCCTGCATTACGCGCACTCGACAGGCCACCGTTCTCCTTATCGACCAGCGTAAAGCGCGCATCCTTTTCGCAATAGGCAGCCGCAATATCGCGCGAGCCGTCCGGCGAGCCATCGTTGACCAGCACGCCTTCCCAATCGGGCATGTCCTGCGCAAGCAGGGAGTCCAGGCACCAGGCCAGGCACTCCTCCACTTTATAGATGGGAACGACAACGGAAATCTTGGGGGTAGCCATAGTCACTCGCTCCTACTGTGCGGCCGGAACATCATCAGGGTGCGGGTTGCCGCCGTAGGTGCGCTGATACGTCAGCACGCGCCAGACCAGCGGCAGGCCGCCAATCTTAAAGTAATGCTTAAACGTATTGAGCTTGCCCGGCTTCTTAAAGTCAAAGCGCGAATCGATATAGGCGCGGGGCGACTTGACCATCAGGCGCAAGTCGGTCTCGCCACGTGGATCGAACAGCGACAGGTCAAAGCGACCGGCATCCCAGTCGGCCTTGAGCTCGGGAGAGGCCTTCTCCCAAAACTGCTCGCGCAGTTCATCGACCAGGCGCTCATCATTCCAACGGTACGTATCGACCTTCATGCGCATTAAAATGCCCTGAAACCGAGCCTTGAGCTCGGGACGTTCATCCAAAAAACGTTGCATCTCAGCATATTCGTCGCACACGCAAAACACCTTGTTGGGCGAATTAACGGAGCTCTTCTCGTTATCCTGGCGATAGCACAAAATTGGGTCCGCAATAAACGCAGCACGCTCGGCACAAGCCCAAACCTTAAAGTTAAAGCCTGCGTCCTGATACGAGGCACCCGGCGTGGGAAGGAACCGAATCTGATTGTCGTTGAGGAACTCGCGCCGATAGATAGCCGACCAAATGGAAGGTTTGCGGTAGAAGATGCCCGGGCGATCGACGGGACGATACGCGGCGCCCGTCATATGCTCGTCGATAATCCCAAACAGCTCACGGCGCTCGCTGGGCGTGGACCAATACAGGTAAAAGTCGCCCTTTACCACATCGGCATGCTCAGCATCGGCCTTGGCGACCAGCTTTTGGAGCGAATCCTCAAACATAAAGTCGTCGGACTCAAGGATGCCCACGTACTCACCGCGCGCCATCTCCAGGCCGCGGTTCATCGAGTCGCCGTAGCCGCTGTTGGCTTTATCAATCATCTTAACGCGCGCATCGCGCTCCATGTACTCGCGAATAATATCCGGCGAGCTATCGGTAGAACCATCGTTGATGCAAATGATCTCAATGTCCTTGAGCGTCTGCGCCACGGCGGAATCGAGGCACTCGCGCAGATAGCGCTCGACATTGCAGATGGGAACAAGCAGCGAAACTTTAGGGGTATCAGAGTTCTGCAAGAGAACCTCCTGTTGAGTAGCGTGTAACAGGGTTATTTTAGCAGCCGAGTTGCGGCGGGCGGCAGCGCTTGGAATTAGAGAAAGCGCTCCAGGCAGGCCTTGAAACCACGGGTCGAAAGATAGAACAACGTGGCGTCTGCCATCGAAACGCCTGAGGTCGCCACAACGAGCTTATGGGCGACACGGCGAACGGCGCCCTTAGCAGGCATATCCGCCCACTCCGTTCCCAAAAACGTCGTGAGGTCCATGTTGACGCGAGCCGCCACGCGATGGAAGTCATCGGCATCCAAGCGCGCCAGGTCGAACACAATGAGGTCCAAAAACCAAGTTATCAGCTCGCCGGGACACAGGTCCAAAAGACCGTAGGCCGCCCAGTCCTCCAAGACCTCCTCGAGCATCCTCATGTGGGCGTCAAGCTTTTTGGCGCGCGCCTCGGCACTGTTGAACTCGTGCGTCGCCGATTCGCTCTCCATCACGTAGTGGTAGAACTTGTCCGGCATGACGACGGTCCTGCGGGCAAGCGCATAAGCCGCAAATTGGAAGACGACGTCCTCGCCCAAACCCAAACCGGGGGCGAAGCGAATGCCTTCGCGATTGAGCAGCTCGCGCGAAAAAGCCGCACGGCAGGCATAGGGCTGCGCATTCGAATGGAACAGCAGTTGGGGATCGCGGGCGCCGAAGGTACCAGCTTTGGGGCTCATGAGTTGCTGGACGCGTTTGGGGGCAGCATCGGCAGGTTCACAGACGCCGCCAAAAACGGCGGCCTCGGCATCCGCAGACTCCATGGCATGCAACACGCGCTCGACCGTCTGGGCATCGATGTAATCGTCGGCGTCCACAAAAAAGACAGTCTCGCCCTCGGCGACATCGATACCGGCATTTCGAGCACACGAAACGCCCGCGTTTTCCTGGTCAATCACCAGTACGCGATCGTCGGCCTGCGCGATCTGGCACAACACGTTCAACGAATCATCAGTCGAACCGTCGTTGACGCAGACAACCTGAATCGCGCACTCGTACTGGGCCAACAGCGAATCGAGGCATCGCTGAATGGAGCGCGCAGAGTTGTAAACGGGGACGACAATGGTGGCTTTAGGACACGAGGCCTCTCCCATGCCGACCTACCCCCTCAGCGATTCGATGAGGAAGGCGGCGACCACGCCTGGGCCTCCAACCGAGGCGTAATACTTAGCACGCCCCAAGGCACCATCCGTCGCAAAACTCGGATGCTCGTCAACCCAGCCCTCAGGATCTTTGAGAATGGCAGCGAGATTCGCGCGCTTCCACGGCTTGAGGTCGTCAAGCGAAAAGTCCCCCGCGTCCAAGGCCGCCTGAAATTCCTTAGCCATCTGCACCAGGAACTCCTTATAGAACTTAGGCGCCAAGCGCACGTAGTTCCACATGTACGAATCGTACTTAATGAGCTGATTGAACTTGAGCATGCGCGCGACGTCATCACTTGCGTGGTCGCGGGCATAATCCTCTCGAATCCAACGCTCAATCTCGGCATACTCGGTATTGACGCAAAAGACCTTAGCCGAAGAATTGACCGAGGAATTCTCGTTGTCCTGGCGATACGACAACACGGCATCATGCAGGTAAATAGCCTTTTCGGCACACGCGATCACCTTAAAGGCAAATGACGTGTCCTGAAAGGATGCCCCCGGAGTCGGCAGGAACTTGATACCGTTGCGCTCAAGAAAATCACGACGGTACACGGCCGACCAAATCGACGGTTTTTGCTTAAAGAACTGCGTCGTATTGCTGGGATGCACCGGTTTGCCACAATCCCTTGCCTTAAACATCTCGTGCAGCGAACGGCGCTCCTCGGGCTTAGACCAGTAGAAATCAAAGTTCGCCTTCGCAAAGTCGGCATTATTGCTATTGGCGGCCGAGACAAGCTTTTCGAGTGCGTCGGGCGCCATAAAGTCATCGGACTCCAAGATGCCAACGTACTTGCCACGCGCCATCTCCAGACCGTGGTTCATCGAGTCGCCGTAGCCGCTGTTGGCCTTGTCGATCATCTTGACGCGCCCATCGCGCTCCATATACTCGCGGATAATCGCCGGCGAGTTGTCGGTCGACCCGTCGTTAATGCAGATGATCTCAATATCCTTGAGCGTCTGCGCCAGGGCGGAATCGAGACACTCGCGCAGGTAGCGCTGAACATTGTAAATGGGAATAAGCAGCGACAGAACAGGGCTGCCAGAGGCGTTAGTAGACAAATGTGCTCCTTAGGAAATACCTGTCGTTTCATGGTATCAAAGGGTCAGCGCGCCAGCGGACGTTTATATAATCTATGGAGCCTCTTGCGGGCAAAGTAGCCGCACGTCATGCGGCGGGCCCGTGGCAGGTTCCTGCGTTTTATTCAAAGCTTGCCGTCAAGGTGCGCCGAGCCTTTACAATAGGACAGTCCCAAGGACGTATTCGATAGCTTCCGCGCAGCGCTCGCGCGCCGCGCGTGAAAGGATATATTGCCCCATGCCTTCAACCCTTCCCGCCCCCATCGATAAGCTCGCCATCGTTGTCGTCACGTACAAGCGCCAGGAACTCCTGGCCAACTTGTTCGACTCCATGACCGAGCTCACGGCAACGCCCTGGCGCATCGTGATTGTCGATAACGAGAATTCCCGCGAGACCGAGGCCATGTGCACCGCATTTAACGAGCGCCTCGCCAACCTGTGGGGCATCGACACCGACCAGCCCGATTCACAGGGTGGCACCGACCGCGTTATATACGCGCCGCAGCTTGAAAACGGTGGCGGCGCGGGTGGCTTCTCCGCCGGCACCAAATGCGCCTACGACCTGGGCGCCCAGTGGTTCTGGGTGATGGACGACGACGTGCTCGTCATCCCCGAAGGCATCGAGCGCTTGGCCAAGTGGACCGACCGTTACGACGTCATTCAGGGTTCGCGCCTGGACTTTGACGGCGGCGCCTTCTTTTGGCAGTACCAGCTCATCCTTTCGCTCGGCATCCCTAACCCCATCGCCAAGTGGGATTTGGGACCCGAGGGCTACCGCACCATGAACCAACTGTGCTTTGAGGGCGGCATGTTCTCGCGCCGCGTGGTCGACAAGATTGGCCTGCCCGACGCGCGCTTCTTTATCTACGGCGACGATGCCTGCTACGGCTACGTGGCCAGCCAGCACTTCCCCGCCGCCGTGGTTGCCGACGTGGTGCTCAAGCGCGCCCGCGCCGTCTCTAACTGGGATATCGCCGGCAAGCGCCAGCTCAACTCCACGAGCGACACCAACCGCTACTACATCATGCGCAACCGCGGTTATCTGGCACGCTACATGCAGATCTACGGCGACTACCACCCCGTGCTGTTCCGTCTGGGCAATGCCGCGACCTTCTGCAAGGAGTTCATTCGTCTGGCAGCAGTCGACAAATGCTTTAAGACCGGTATTCCGGCGCTGCGCCGTGGCATGAAGGACGCACGCAAGATCGTTAAGGATCCCAACTGGAAGCCCATGCCGCCCCTGAAGGACGCCGAGTAGTAAAGGGCTTTCGCCCGCCGCTACAGTCGTTGACACACCACGGACACACGCTGACCGTCAAAACCAAAGCCCCAACGCATGCGCCCGACGGCGGGGCGCGGCACGCGGATATCATCGATGCCGTCGCGCTCTATGTCGAGCAGCGCCTGAACCGCTAACAGTTCCAGGCCCAGGGCATCGACGCCAGGGTCATACAACATGTTGATCGTAATGAGCGGTCGCTCATCGAGCATGCCGAGCGTGTCGGCCACGTCAAACACCCGACCGGTGGGAATCACCTGGATATCCCAGCGATCCGAGACGCCACTTCGCTTGGAGCTGGGATTGCAATAGCCGGACAGTCCAAAGCAAAGCCCCTGCAGCGCCAGATGATAGGCTGTCGGCATATCTGATTTGTCCACATCGATGCCCAGATCTCCGATAGCACAGCTCAAAGCTTGCTTTACAGCGTCCTCGTCTCCTCGACACAACCCGTCATGGAACGAGTCGATAACTCCAACGTCCTCAACGGCGCACTCAAACCATTCCAGAATTACAAGACGGAGCGCCTGACGCACTTCGTTGTTAGGCAGGCGCAGGGAACGAAGGCACGCGCCGTCCTCCGAATGCCCTGTCATGTCCGTCGTAAGAAATCCAGACAGATACAGCGCAGTCCAGATATCTTCGCGCTTGGCGGCATCGACCTCCTCGGCATGCACATGCACTGGCGCCTCAATAAACCCATGCGGCTCAACCAAATCGAACAATGCGGACAGGCGCATGAGATTCCAGTCACCGACGCATGCGCTCAGACGGTCGGCGTAACCATACAGATCCGCCCGAACGGGCGCGACGCAATCGCGCTGTGCGTAGTCCACCACGCGCTCCGGGCTCGAGCAATAAAAACCACCAAACAGATAGCCCTCGAGCCACTCACGCGCGTCATCCAGACAGCCGTTGCGACCGATGCAATCCAACAGCACTTGGACTTCGTCGTCCGAAAAACCGAACCATCGATCACACCAACTCGACAGCGGCGTCGCCGATCGGTAGGAAACCCCACGTTGGGACAACGCAAACTCGGCGGGACCGGGGCGCTCGCCCATAAGACACGTCAATCGCAACGAGTCGCCGGCGTCGGCAATGGTGTCGAACAACATTCGGCTGAGCGACTCTAGGGAATCCACGCTACCGTCGTCCTTGGCGTCCAAGCGCTTTGGACATACCACGTCGTAGTCGTCTATCAGAAGAACAACCTGCTCATCGAAAGCTGTCTGGAGCAGCTTAATAAGCACGCTAATCGCCGCATCGATCTCCTTATCGCTGGCCACCCCACGCGCCGCCCTCTCGATAAGACGAACCTCACGTCTTGACAAATCAGGCGCGGCAAACAGCGGCAGCAATCGAGCGCACTCGTGCGCGACAGCGCTGCGAATAGCCGCCGCAGCATCAGCGTCGCGCCTCACAGCGGCAGCTGAAAAGTCGAGCATGATGACCGGATAGCGCGCGTACTCATCACGATAGCGACCGCCACCCGCCTGCCAAATCTGGGTGCCGACGAACGGACTTCGGTCCGGCCGCCGGTGATCAGGTCGTTCCAAATAGCATTTGAGCATCGATAGGTTCATGCTCTTGCCAAAACCCTTGGGCCGACAACAAAGCGCAACAGGCGCTTCGCTGTCCAATATATCGGCAATAAACATAGTCTTATCGACGAGTAAACACCGATTGATTGCATCGGAAAAGTCGTGTACATCAACCGGTAGAGCTGCGCTATCCGCATGATTGAGCAACCGTGCACCAAACGCATGAGTAAAACCACAATTCACCTGTTCAGACACCGTAAACTCTCCTTCTAACGCAGCACGATGCCCATTGTAGCGAGCGGGTAGAGCGCAACAATATCGACATGCAAACGTTTCGGGCAGCGGTAGCAACAGACCCCCGAGGGGGCATAACAAATCGTTGCACAACAAAAAAGGGGGGCCGATGCCGCCGCACCGGACCCCGTCCCAAACTCTTATAGAAAACGATCTGGAAGATTACTCCTCCAAGCCGTCCTCCCCAGAAGCCTTCTTCTGCTGACCGAGCTTATGCTTACCACTTACGATAGACGTAGCGCCCAGTGTGGCCAAGCTTGCACTGGCAAGGCTCGCCATCACAATCAGATCGCCCGTCTTGGGCATGTTGCCGCCCGAGGACTTGGTAGTTGTAGTCGTCGTGGTCGTGGTGGTCACCGTTTTGGAGTCATTTTGCTCTTGGACCTGGTTGTCAGCACCGCTCTTGTCGTCGTCTTCGGACTGTTTCTTTTCGCCCTCGGCCTTGCTCTTGTCCTTCTCCTCAGATTCAGACTTCTTATCCTCGTCCTTCTTCTGTTCGGACTTGTCGCTCTTCTCCTCAGAGCTAGAACCCTTATCGGATTCGGTCTTCTCGGAAGCCTTGTCCTTGGAGTCGCCCTTTGCGGCTTCGATCTTTTCCGTGGAAACCTGATCAGAGTTGCCCTTGTTCTGGGTCGAGCCGTTATTGACGCCAGCCATCAGCGAAGAGCCCAGCGTAGAACCAAGCTGCTCGGAGAAAGAAGGCTTCTTGTCCGGCGAAGCAACGGGAACGTCCGGCGCCTTATTCGAGTCATCCTTGGAAGCATCGGAACCAGGGGTTGCGTCAGAGCCGGAGCCGTTGTTAGAGCCGGTGCCAACGGACGAATCGCTCGAGCCGGTGGATGAGTTAGAGGTGCCAGCGCCGGTCGAACCAGAAGCGTCGCTGTCCGTATTGCCTGCAGAGCTTGAAGACGAATCGCCCGCAGCAGAGCCGTTCGAAACGGAGCCGTTCGAGGTAGAGCCGTTGTTGGTAGTGCCACCAGCAGAGCCATCACCGTCAGCATCGGTCGAGGGCGAATCCATCCTGTCATCGTTGGCATCGTCGCTCGAGTCGTCATTCGAATCAGGCGTCGGCGAGGGCGCCGGCGTGGGCTCGGGCTGCACGGGCGTCGCAGCGGCAGCGGCCTCGTCCTCGGCGATATAAACCAAGCAGTCCTTCAGCTCATTGCGGTAGCGGTTCTTCCAGCCCTCATGATACTGGGGCTGGCTCGAATACTTGGTCGCCACGTTATTGACCACACTGTTGGAAAGCGCCGTCACAAACTCGCGGTCGGACATATCGTTGGAGAGATTCGCCCAACGGAAGAAGTCCCTGCAGCCACCGGTGCCGCACATGTTGGTGATGCTCCACACCATGCCCTTAACGCAATCGGCACGGCCCGAAATATCAATGCCCAGGCCACTCTTGAGCCACGCCTCGGTCACCGCATAGTACGAGTTGTACGCATAGGCATCTTGAAGAGCTGAGAACTCAACAGGATCGATGTTATAAGCGCCCTGGAAGGCCTCCTGCGCAATACGGCCCAACTCGGTGAGCTGGCCGTTCTCGTACATGGCATTGCTCATGTTGGAAATCTCGCTGCCGCGATCAATCGCATCCTTGAGCATGCTGTATTTTTCGGGGTTGTAGTTGTAGGCCTGCTTCATAAACGGAATGAGCGACCAACGACGGTCGAACTGGTAATAACCCAGCGCGTTATAACCGTCACCGTACGAAAAGCCCTGGTTATAGTTGCCGTGACTCTCATATTTGGTGAAGTACTTCATCTCGGGAGTCACGTTAACAAACGAAACGCCCTGGACCGACCTCAGCACGCCCGAAAAGGACTGCTGGGTATAGAGACCCTTATCGATATCGGTCGCATCCGAGGCAACGCCCGGCGTGGGCTCCTCGGCAGCGGCGGGTGCCGGCGCGGAAACGGCGCCAAACGAAAGCGCCAGCGTCAGGCCCGCGACAATCGCAGAATGCTTGGGCTGCATAAGATCCTCCCTGCATTGGTGTAGTTAAAGTGCAGTTTGCAAAGATAAAAATAAGTATTGCAGCTCGCCCGTTGTTGCACAACAACCCCTCGGTAAACGGCAACAACCCTCCGCGAAATCTTAAGGAATTGCGCTCGACCTACAGCTTGATGTCAAAGTTAATCTCGGGGACGGCAGCAAGGTCGGCCAACGTCACGCCGTCGACGTACTTTTCGATCACGTCGTCCAGACCGCGCCAGAATTTGACGGTCGAGCAAAGATCGCTGCGGGCGCAGCTGTTGTCGATGCCATCGCACGCCACCGGAGCCGTGCTGCCTTCGACGGCGCGCAGGATGTCGCCGGCACGCACCTCGGCCGGGTCCTTGGCCATCATGTAGCCGCCGCCCTTGCCGCGCACGCTCTTAAGTAGGCCCGCCTTCATGAGCGGACGAACCAGCTGCTCCAGATACTTTTGCGAGATACGCTCGCGGTCGGCGACCTCGCGCAGAGCGATCTTGCCCTCGGCGTCGCCCAGCGCTGCGATATAGATCATCAGTCGGAGGGCATAGCGGCCCTTAGAAGAAATGAGCATACCTACCCTCCCATCGCATCTTGGACAACATAACCAGGTTTGTTTGTCCCAAATCTTAAGTAAGTGGGACAAACACAACAGGTTATTTTGTCCCACATCTAGAAAAGTCGAGTGGATTAGTCGGGTTTTCCCTTGACTAACGCCGAACCCATAGTAACTTTATTCCGAGAAGATTCCTAGGGTTTAGCACACCTATGAGTACACCATATACAGAGAGGGACAGCATGAGCGCAAATCCGCTGCTTTCCATCGAAGGTCTGACCGCCTCCGTGGACGAGAAGACCATCCTCCACAACGTCAACCTCAACGTCGCCGCCGGCGAGACCCACGTGCTGATGGGCCCCAACGGCGCCGGCAAGTCCACCCTCGGCCACCTGGTCATGGGCGACCCCGTCTACACGGTCAACGACGGACGTATCGTCTTTGACGGCCAGGACATCACCGAGCTCACCACCGACAAGCGTTCGCGCGCCGGCCTGTTTCTGAGCTTCCAGGCCCCGGTCGAGATCCCGGGCGTGCCGCTGTCGAGCTTTTTGCGCGCCAGCATCGCCGGCCGCCCCGGCCTGGAGATGAAGGGCAAGGAGTTCCGACGTCGCGTCAAGGAGCTCGCGGCCGAGCTCAACATGGATACCTCCTACCTCAACCGTGAGCTGGGCGTGGGCTTCTCGGGCGGCGAGAAAAAGAAGGTCGAGATGCTCCAGCTTCTGCTGCTGCAGCCCAAGCTCGCCATCCTAGACGAGACCGACTCCGGCCTGGACGTCGACGCGCTTTCCACCGTCAGCCACGGCATGGACGCCTACCGCAAGAGCTGCGACGGCTCCATGCTCATCATCACGCACAACACGCGCATCCTGGAGCACTTGGATGTCGACCGCGTCCACGTTATGGTCAAGGGTCACATCGTGCGCGAGGACGACGCCTCGCTCATCCCCTGGATCGACAAGAACGGCTTTGAGACCTTCGAGCGCGAGGCCGCCGAGCAGCGCGCCCAGGCCGAGGCCGCCGCTGCCGAGCAGCAGGCGTAAAGGGGCGACGTAATGACCAAGAACCGCACCGAGGTCGCGGACATCGACCGCAGCCTCTACGACTTCACCTATGGCGAGGAGGGATTCGAGCGCCTCGACGCCGGCATCACGCCCGACATCGTGCGCGAGATCAGCGCCAAGAAGGACGAACCGCAGTGGATGCTCGACCTGCGCCTCAAGTCCCTCGAGATCTTCAACCGCTTCCCCGATCCGACGTGGGGCCCCTCCATCGAGGGCCTGGACATGGACAACATCGTCACCTACGTCAAGCCCAACACCGACCAAAAGCACGACTGGGAGTCGGTGCCCGACGACATCAAGAACACCTTTGAGCGCCTGGGCATCCCCGAGGCCGAGCGCAGCTACCTGGCGGGCGTCGGCGCGCAGTACGACTCCGAGCTGGTCTACCACAACATGCAGGACACCGCGTCCAAGATGGGTATCGTCTATTCCGGCATCGAGGAGGCCCTGCACGACCCGCAGTGGGAGCCGCTCATCCACGAGAAGTTTATGACGCTCATCCCACCCACCGACCACAAGTTTGCGGCCCTGCACGGCGCCGTATGGTCGGGCGGCTCGTTTGTCTACGTGCCCAAGGGCGCCAAGTTGGACTTCCCGCTGCAGAGCTACTTCCGCCTTAACGCCAAGGGCGCCGGCCAGTTTGAGCACACGCTCATCATCGTCGAGGACGATGCCGACCTGCACTTCATTGAGGGTTGCTCAGCGCCCAAGTACAACGTGGCCAACCTCCACGCCGGCGCCGTCGAGCTCTTTGTGGGCAAGCGTGCGCACCTGCGCTACTCGACCATCGAGAACTGGTCCAAAAACATGTACAACCTCAACACCAAGCGTGCGCGCGTGGACGAGGATGGCGACATCGAGTGGATCAGTGGCTCCTTCGGCAGCCACGTGGGCTACCTCTACCCCATGAGCGTGCTCAACGGCCGCCGCGCCCGCTCGAGCTTTACCGGCATCACCTTTGCCGGCGCCGGCCAGAACCTCGACACCGGCTGCAAGGTCGTGCTCAACGCGCCCGAGACCTCGGCAACCGTCGAGACCAAGGGCATCTCCAAGAGTGGCGGCATTCAGACCTTCCGCAGCTCTATTGTGGCGACACCCAAGGCCGAGGGCTCCAAGGCAACCGTGAGCTGTCAGTCGCTCATGCTCGACGACCAGAGCCGCTCCGACACTATTCCGGCCATGGACATCCGCGCCAAGAACGTCGACATCGGCCACGAGGCCACCATCGGCCGCATCGGCGACGACAAGGTGTTCTACCTGATGAGCCGCGGCATCTCGGAGGAAGAGGCCCGCACCATGATCGTCAACGGCTTTGCCAACCCGGTCTCCAAGGAGCTGCCGCTGGAGTATGCCGTCGAGATGAACAACCTGATCAAGCTCGAGATGGAAGGAGCGATCGGATAATGAAACAGACCACGAACACCGCTGCTACCACGCTCGAGCAGGTTAATGCGATGCCTGCTGCCACTTGGGGTTGGCTCAAGATGAACCAGACCAAGCTTGAGCTTTCGGACGAGCTTGCCGTCGCTCCTGCCGAGGCCGTCGAGGTCGAGGGCTTGGACGAGCAGTTTTCCGGCGCTGCCGACGCGTTTGGCACCGCCATGAACGCCATGGCCGAGCGCTTCCCCGAGCGCCGCGCCTCCGCCCCCGGTGATGCCGCCGACCGCGCCCGCATCACGCCCGAGACCAAGCTCGACGTACCCGCCACCTCCGTCTACCAGGCCGGTGCCATTAAGCTCGAGGAGGAGCTCTCCCCCGTTGAAGCCTTCGAAACCGGCATGGGCGAGGCTGCCTACGCCTACTTGGCCGAACACGCTACCAAGCACATCGTCATCGATGTGCCCGCATACAAGCACGCCACGGTTGCTGTGCGCGTGAGCGGTGTCGATGCCGCCGCGGCCATCGCCGCCATCGACGTCGTCGCCCGCCCGCGGGCAACGCTCGACCTGCAGATCGCCCTGGACTCTCCTGTTACCGGCGAGGGTGTCGTGGGCTCCGTGCTACGCGTGTGCTCCCACGAGTACGCCATCGTCAACGTGACCTGCACGCAGACGCTCGACGATAGCTGGATCGCGCTCGACGACACCGGCCTGTTCCTGGACGAGGGCGCGCGCGTCAACGTGCAGCACACCGTCCTGGGTGCCGGCGCCAGCGCCACCGGCCTTGCCGGCGACCTGCTGGGCGATACCGCCAAGGTCACCATCGATACTGACTACCTGGGCGCCCGCGAGCAGGTGCGCGACTTTAACTACGAGCTGCGCCACCGCGGTCGCAAGACCGAGTGCGAGATCGACGCCAACGGCGTGCTGACCGGCACGTCCAAGAAGGTCTACCGTGGCACCATCGACCTCGTGCACGGCTGCAAGGGTGCAACCGGCACCGAGCGCGAGACGGTGCTTTTGGCCAACAAGGGCGTCGACAACAAGACCGTTCCCGTCATTCTCTGCGACGAGGACGACGTCGCCGGCAACCACGGCGCCACCATCGGTCACGTCCGCGACGAGCAGCTGTTCTACCTCGCCTGCCGCGGCCTTGACCAAAACGCCGCCGAGGACCTGTTCATCCGCGCCAAGCTGGAGGACGCCGCGCTTTCCGCCACCGACGAGCGCACCCGCGCCGCCGTCGTCCGCCTGGGCAACAACCTGATCGACAACTTTGAAGAGGAGCTCGCATGATCGACACCGAGCACGTTAAATGCGACACCTGTACTGCCCCCGAGCCCATGGAGCTCGACGCCAGCGACGAGGCTTCGCGCGGCTGGCCCACCGTGGACATCGAGACCAACCCCTACAAGGGCCAGTTCCCGCTGTTCCAGCAGCACCCCGAGATCGCTTTCCTCGATAGCGCCGCCACCGCGCAGCGCCCTGCCCGTGTGCTCGACGCCGAACGCGACTTCTACCAGCGCATGAACGCCAACCCCCTGCGCGGCCTGTACTCGCTGTCCGTCGAGGCCACCGACGCCATCGCGAAGGTCCGCCAGCAGATCGCTGACCTCATCGGCGCCTCACAGGCCAACGAGGTCGTCTTCACCCGCAACACGAGCGAGTCGCTCAACCTGGTCGCTAAGAGCTTTGCGCCCACAGTGCTCGAACCGGGCGACGAGGTCGTCATCACCATCATGGAGCACCACTCCAACCTGATTCCGTGGCAGCAGGTCTGCTGCGAGACCGGCGCCAAGCTCGTCTACCTCTACCCCACCAAGACCGGCCAGCTCACCACCGAGGAGGTTCTTGCCAAGGTGGGTCCCAAGACCAAGATCCTAGCCGTGGGACAGGTCTCCAACGTGCTGGGCGTCGAGAACCCGGTCAAGAACCTCGGCAAACTCGTGCACAAGTACGGCGGCTACCTGGTCGTCGACGGCGCGCAGTCGCTGCCGCACATGCCGGTCGATGTGGCCGACCTGGGCGCCGACTTCTTTGCCTTTAGTGCGCACAAGGCCATGGGCCCCATGGGCATCGGCGTGCTGTGGGGCAAGATGGACCTGCTCAACGCCATGCCGCCCATGCTTACCGGCGGCGAGATGATCGATTCGGTCACCGAGCAGAACGCTGTCTGGGCTCCCGTCCCCGAGAAGTTCGAGGCCGGCACGCAGGACGCCGCCGGCATCTTCGCCACGGGCGCCGCACTCGATTACCTGGTCAACACGGTGGGTTACGAGAACATCCAGGCCCGCGAGCAGGCACTCGTCCACTATCTGATGGGCGAACTCATGCAGCTCGACTTTGTCCAGATCATCGGCTCCATCTATTGGGACAACCACCACGGCGTCGTGAGCTTTAACGTCAAGGGCATCCACCCGCACGATGTCGCGAGCATCATGGACATGGACGGCGTCTGCATTCGCGCCGGCCACCACTGTGCGCAGCCGCTGCTCACCTGGCTGGGCGTCGAGAACCTTGCCTGCTGCCGCGCCAGCGTGGCCTTCTACAACGACAAGGCCGACATCGACAAGTTCATCGCCGGCCTGCATCACGTTTGGAGCACGTTCAATGGGTAATCTGTACACCTCCACCACGTTTATGGAGCACAACTCGCACCCCGACTACAAGTACGAGATGGACGCCCCCACGCACGAGCACGACGGCATCAACCCCAGCTGCGGAGACGAGCTCACCTTGCAGCTACGTGTCGAGAACAACGTGATCGAGGAGGCCTCCTTTACCGGCCACGGCTGCGCCATCAGCCAGGCCAGTGCCGACATCATGGCCGACCTCATCACCGGCGAGACCGTCGAGGAAGCTCGCCGCTTGGCAGAGCTCTTCCTCGCCATGATCCGCGGCGAGCAGCTCTCCGAGGAGGACTTGGAAGACCTGGACGAGGCCGCCCAGCTCCAGGACATCTCGCACATGCCCGCCCGCGTCAAATGCGCCGAGCTCGCCTGGCGCACCCTCGACGGCATGCTCACGGGACAAAATAATCAGTAGTATTTGTCCCAAATCTTAAGAATTTTATTGGCCGAATCGCTTGACAAGAGTGGTTCGGCCATTTTCTATTCCGAGCCCTCAGCCTGAGCCTTTACCTGCGCATAAGCGCGCACGATACGAGAGACGGTACTCTTGCTGATTCCCGTATACCGTTCGATCTCGCGCACCGTGTAGCCGCCATCGTGCAGAGCGAAAATGATTCCGTCTCGCCGCGAGGGCGCTACGGTCTTGAGTTCGTTGAGCGGCACACCCAGGCGCTTCGCCATCTTGTCGGCAAACGCACGCCGCTCCCACTCCGTCTCATCCATATCGTGAATCACCGGATCGGAACCATCGGGCATCGACAGAGAATAATCCAGAAACCCCTTGGCAGACTCAAAGAGCTCAAGCACACAAGAAGGATCCGAAAATCCCCTCGTCATATCGTTGTCATACGCTCGAAGATACTCGGCAAAGCTGCTCCAGGGATAACGCTCGATCAGGGCGATACCCGCCTCCTGCGGATTAGCGTGAACATAGCGAATGGCAGCCATCAGATAACGGTCGGTATCGAGCGAGCGCCGGTCAAAACGGTTCTGGAACAGATGGCCCGTGCGCCCCGTGCGTTTATTGAACCGCCGCGCGTACGTCAAAAGCAGCCGGTGCATCGCCGCGCTCATCGCGTCCTCGTAATCTGCAAGCACCAAATGCACGTGATTGCCCATAAGGCACCAGGCTACAACCGTCACGCCCGCCTCGCGGCAGCAATCACGCATCAGCTCCAAAAACTCCCACCGGTCTTCATCGCCCTCAAAGATGAGCTGCTTGCCCACACCGCGGGCACAGACATGGTAAAAGCCGGTAACCGTTCTCCAAACGCGCTGCATGGCGCTCCCTTCGCCGGGATCTGATTGCCATCCAATACAGCACGATTGAAGCGTGCCATCAAAACATTCACGCAAAACAATACACTCGCGCGGCCAAAGGCAGTAAACGGGCGGCGAACGGCACCGTTGCAACAGGTCAGACCCCGCAACGCATACAAGAGCTGACCAAAAGCTTGCCCAAGACGAACCCCCTCTACGGAAATTCGCGACCACAGAACATATAGTTAAACCGTTTCAATTAAAACTTCCGGACTTCTCGCTACGAAAACTGAGCCGTTCGCCGAATATTCCGTGCATTTCGCGGTATTATAGGGGCTGCATGTCATGTCCCTTTCGAAGGGTCGCCCGGCAATCGCCAGCCACGACCCCCAGACGGGACGCCAACACGATAGAGAGGAGAGGCATGCAGTACTCACAGGAAGTGGAGAACATGTGCCCCGTTGCCAAGGGTGCATACCACGGCCCCGCACCCATCCCCGAGGAGGGCAAGTGGGTCCAGGCTAAGGAGATTTCCGACATCTCCGGTCTTACGCACGGTGTGGGTTGGTGCGCACCTCAGCAGGGCGCCTGCAAGCTCACGCTGAACGTCAAGGACGGCATCATCGAGGAGGCCCTCGTTGAGACCATCGGCTGCTCGGGCATGACCCACTCTGCTGCCATGGCTTCCGAGATCCTTCCCGGTAAGACCATCCTCGAGGCCCTCAACACCGACCTCGTCTGCGACGCCATCAACGTTGCTATGCGCGAGATCTTCCTGCAGATCGTTTACGGCCGCAGCCAGACCGCGTTCTCCGAGGGCGGCCTGCCCGTGGGCGCCTCCCTCGACGACCTCGGCAAGGGCCTTCGCTCTCAGGTCGGCACCATGTTCGGCACCAAGGCCAAGGGCGCTCGTTACCTTGAGCTCGCTCAGGGCTACGTCACCCGCATGGCTCTCAACGACAAGAACGAGATCATCGCATTCGAGTTCCTGAACCTCGGCAAGTTCACCGACGCCGTCAAGGCCGGCAAGACCCCCGAGGAGGCCATCGCTGGCGCTATGGGCCACTATGGTCAGTGGGAGAACGCTGCCAAGTACATCGACCCGCGCACCGACGAGGAGACTCACTCCGTCGCCAGCGTGTTCCCGGTTCACGAGTAGAAAGGGAGGGAAATAACTATGACTGTTACGTTCGAAGGTTACGAGCGCCGCGCTGACAAGATCAACAAGTGCCTCGCCGACAACGGCATCGCCTCCCTCGAGGAAGCTCTGCAGATCTGCACCGACAAGGGCTTCAACCCGCGTGAGATCGTCAACAACACCCAGTCCATCGCCTTCCAGAACGCCGAGTGGGCCTACACCCTCGGTTGCGCTCTCGCTGTCAAGCGTGGCGCCAAGACCGCTTCTGAGGCTGCCGCCATCATCGGCGAGGGCATCCAGGCCTTCACCGTTCCCGGCTCCGTCGCCGAGGACCGCAAGGTCGGTCTGGGCCACGGCAACCTGGGCGCTATGCTGCTCTCCGACGACACCGAGTGCTTCGCCTTCCTGGCTGGCCACGAGTCCTTCGCTGCCGCTGAGGGTGCTATCGGCCTGGCTCTGAACGCCAACAAGGCTCGCAAGAAGCCGCTGCGCGTCATCCTCAACGGTCTGGGCAAGGACGCTGCTCAGATCATCGCCCGCATCAACGGCTTCACCTACGTGAAGACCCAGTTCGACTACTACACGGGCGAGCTCAAGGTCGTCGAGACCATCCCCTACTCCGATGGTCCCCGCGCTGCCGTTAACTGCTACGGCTCCGACGACGTCCGCGAGGGTGTTGCCATCATGTGGCACGAGAACGTCGACATCTCGATCACCGGTAACTCCACCAACCCCACGCGCTTCCAGCACCCCGTCGCTGGCACCTACAAGAAGGAGCGCCTCGAGGCTGGCAAGAAGTACTTCTCCGTCGCTTCTGGTGGCGGCACTGGCCGTACCCTGCACCCGGACAACATGGGCGCCGGCCCCGCCTCTTACGGCATGACCGACACCATGGGCCGTATGCACTCCGACGCCCAGTTCGCTGGTTCTTCCTCCGTGCCTGCGCACGTCGACATGATGGGTCTCATCGGCATGGGCAACAACCCCATGGTCGGTGCCACCGTCGCTTGCGCTGTCGCCGTCGAGGAGGCCCTCAAGGCCTAATCGCGCCCGCGCGATGCTCATATAGTTGAGCTTTAGAGCCGCTACCTTTTAAGGTGGCGGCTCTTTTTGTTTGCACTGTCGCAGGGTAGCTAATGCCGATATATCAGTTGGGGCGATATACGAGATGTGATGAGATGGAGCATCAGAACGCCCATGACGCCCACCTGCCATATGTGCCCTTTACCGATTTGCCGAGTCTTTGCGGCCCCATTGCCGATCACCCGTGCGACAATGCGCCGGACGAGAAAGGAATCCGATGGAATCGACTGATGTACTGGTAATTGGATCTGGCATTGCGGGCCTTTGCGCCGCCATCGAAGCGGCGCGCGCGGGCGTGACCGTCACTGTGGCAAGCGCCGGCAAGACTATGAGTGGATCAAGCTTCTTCCCCGGAACCTGGGGCTTGGGGCTTATCGGACCCGTTAACGAAGACGACGAACAAGACCTTATCGATACCATCCAGACCGTTGGTGGCGGCGTCGCCGACCCCGATCTTGTCCAGACGTTTGTCCACAGCATTCCCCAGGCAATTGAATGGCTCGAGCAAGACCTGGGCGTTGAGCTCCAGCGTCCGCAAAGCGCCGAGAGCGCCCAGCAAAAGCAGTTTATCCCCTGCTTTGACCACAAGACGCGCATGTGGCGCGGCCTCACCCGCAAACCCCTTGAGGACGCTCTGACAGCCCGGATCGAGTCGCTCGGCATTCGCCTGCTCCCCCGCCATGAGCTTATCGACCTTGTTGAGGACACGAACGGCAGAATAACCGGAACCGTGCTCTACGACCTCACCGAAAATCGAATCGTGCCCTTTGCTGCCAAGGCCACGATCATCGCAGCCGGTGGCACAAGCGGCCTGTTCGAGCGCAGCCTTACGTCGGCTGATGTGCTCAGCTCCTCGCAGGCCATCGCGCTGGCGCACGGCGCAACACTTACTAATATAGAGTTCATGCAGATGATGCCCGGCTTCATCGAGCCCAAGCGCAACCTGGTCTTCAACGAGAAAACCTGGCGCTACGTACATGTAGACCAGCCGGTAGATATTGCCGACGACAAGCTGGACGACCTGCTCGAGCAGCGCTCTGGATATGGTCCCTTCACGTCACGCTTGGCCTCCCGCGCTATCGATCTCGTCATCGATCAGACAAGTGTCGAAGGCCTGGCACTCCACTACGACTTCCCTCGCGAGGATGTCCCAGAGTTTGTGCAGACCTTTGCCACCTGGCTGCAAGACGAGCACGGCATCGCCCCGACTGACGAGATGCGCGTTGCGATGTATGCCCACGCCGCTAACGGCGGTATCAAGATCGACATGACCGCGTACACGGGCATTGAGGGCCTCTTCGCCTGCGGTGAGGCAACAGGCGGCATGCACGGCGCCGACCGCATCGGCGGCTTGTCAAGCGCCAACGGCATCGTGTTTGGGCGCATCGCGGGCGCATCGGCAGCCCAAGCAGCGCTGGACGCTCCCGAGGCGGCCGCTCCGATGGATATCGCCCTCCCTCAGTATGGCATTGCCACAACAGATGCCGAACGCCTGACACACAGCCTTAAGCACACGATGAGTACCTATTGCATGATCAACAGGACCGAAGCAGGTCTATCCAAGGCCCTGCAACAGCTTGAAAGCCTGAAAGACGAGGCAACGGCGCTGAGCAAGCCGCATGCCAAAGACAGCGAGATCGCAGCCCTCGCCCGCCTGCAATCGCAGAATCAGCTGGCAACGGAGATGGTCAAAGCCATGCGCAAGCGGACCGAAAGCCTGGGTTCGCACTATCGATCGAATTAAACTGGACACCTATCTAGAGCAGAGCACAACTAATCGATATCTATGGGCCCCGTGACCTCGAAGTGGCACGGGGCCCATTCGTGTCCGCACGGCAGCGTATCCTTATTCTGAGTACAGAGCGGGCAAAGCGCGCATAGACAATAGATCAGCGAGGAGGAGATATGGACAGTAGTGATATCGAGAAGTGGCGTGTCGAACTTGATAGCTACGCCAATGTGGAAGACGGCGTTGAGTATTGGCTCGCACGCGATTTAATGGAACCCATGGGATACACTCGATGGGAGAACTTCGCCGAAGTTGTTAAGAGGGCAAAAGTCTCGTGCGAAACAAACAAAACTCCAGTTGATTCCCATTTTCGTGACACCACGAAAATGGTAACTGCCGGTGTCGCCGCTCGCGCGGTTAAAGACTACAAGCTTACGCGCTATGCATGCTATTAATCGCCCAAAACGGAGATTCAAACAAGCCAGAGATCGCGCTCGCCCAGGCATACTTTGCCGTGCAGACGCGCCGCCAAGAGCTCATAGAGCAGCGCTTCGCAGAGATTCAGCGCTTACAGGCGCGCCACTCGCTATCCGATTCAGAGAAACAGCTCTCGGGTATTGCGTTCAAACGCGGCGTGGACTCCAAAGGATTCGCGATCATCAAGTCGAAGGGCGACGAAGCGTTATTCGGCGGCAGAAGCACGGCGGAAATGAAGCAGCAGCTCGGCATACCCAAGAGCGCGGCATTGGCGGACAGGTTAGCCGATGTCCTCATCAAAGCAAAGGACCTTACGAACTCGATGACGGCCTTCAACGCCGAGGAACACGACCTGTACGGTCTGGACCAGATCAAGCAAGAGCACGTCGAGAACAACACAAGCGTGCGTGGCAGCCTCATCGACCGCGGAATTGTCCCCGAGAACCTGCCACCTGCCGAGGATACAAAAAAGCTCGAGCGTCGCGTGAAGGCAGACGAGAAGAAACTCAAGGAAGGTACTGACGGTTTTACCGATCCCCAGGGTAGACTCGATCTGTGAAAGCGGCCGTGCCCTTTCGGGTTCGACCCCATGAAAGGTCAACAAAAAAGACGGTCAACTATCGCTGACCGTCTTAACATGCTTTGGTGGGCCGTCAGGGGGTCAGCCTGCTGCGCAGGCGGCCGCTGCGGCGCTTCGCGCCTTGCGCGCTGCGCTGGCAAATGCTCGCGCATTTCCTCAGCTCCGCGCCCTTACGGGTTCGACCCCATGTACTGTTAACAAAAAAAGACGGCCAACTTTCGTTGACCGTCTAAACATGCTTTGGTGGGCCGTCAGGGGGTCGAACCCTGGACCTTGGGATTAAGAGTCCCCTGCTCTACCAACTGAGCTAACGACCCGATATCAACACGAAGCAAGAACTGGGGTGGGTAAAGGGACTCGAACCCTCGACCTACGGGACCACAACCCGTCGCTCTAGCCAACTGAGCTACACCCACCGTGTCCTGTGCGCTTCGCGCTCGACTATTATTGCAAGGAACGCCACGCGATGCAAGCCCCAATTTTCAAGAATTTTGAAAAGAGTTTTTCGAGACCATTTCAAGCAAATCCCATCGATTCCATAGGAGTAAACTTGCTCCACCCAATGCTCGAAAGGATAGGCATGAAAGAACTCTCCAACCGCACGGCGGCGTTTACCGATTCGGTCATCCGCCGCATGACGCGCATCTCCAACAAGTATGGTGCCGTCAACCTGTCGCAGGGCTTCCCCGATTTCGATCCCCCGGCGCAGCTGCTCGATAGCCTCAGCACCATTGCCACCGACCCCAAGCCGCTTTACCACCAGTACTCCATCACCTGGGGCTCCCAGGCCATGCGCGAGGCGCTTGCCACCAAGCAGGAGCACTTTATGGGCATGCCGATCAACCCCAACGAGAACATCGTGGTCACCTGCGGCTCCACCGAGGCCATGATGGCCGCCATGATGACGGTCACAAACCCCGGCGACAAGGTCGTCATTTTCTCGCCGTTCTACGAGAACTACGGCGCCGACACGATCCTCTCGGGCGCTGAGCCCATCTATGTGCCGCTCAACCCGCCCACCTTTGACTTCGACCGTGAGGTCCTCGAGGCAGCCTTCCGAGACAACGATCCCAAGGCAATCGTCCTATGCAACCCGTCCAACCCCTGTGGCAAGGTCTTTACCCGCGAGGAGCTCACCTTTATCGCAGACCTGTGCAAAAAGTACGACGCCTACTGCATCACCGACGAGGTATACGAGCACATCGTCTACGCGCCCCACGAGCACGTCTATATGGCCACGCTGCCCGGCATGTTCGAGCGAACCATCAGCTGCAGCTCGCTGTCCAAGACCTACTCCATCACCGGCTGGCGTCTGGGCTACACTATCGCCCCTGCCGAAATCACCGAGCGCATCAAGAAGGTCCACGACTTCCTCACCGTAGGCGCCGCCGCTCCCCTGCAAGAGGCCGTCGTCACCGCCCTCAACTTCGACGACAGCTATTACCAGGAGGTCCTCGACCTCTACACCGCCAAGCGCGACCTATTCTGTCAGGGACTCGACAGCATCGGCCTCACGCACAACGTGCCGCAGGGCGCCTACTACGTGATGATGGACATCTCTGAGTTTGGCTATGACAGCGACCTCAACTTCTGCGAGGATCTAGCCTCCAAGGTGGGCGTGGGCGCCGTTCCGGGCTCCAGCTTCTTCCGCGAGCCCGTCAACCACCTCATCCGCTTCCACTTTGCCAAGCGAGACGAGACGCTCAACGCGGCGCTGGAGAACCTCAAGTTCCTGCGTGATAAAATCAAACCGCGCGGGTAAGGACGGCCCGGCACTAAATGCATCCCGAGGCCGGTCACATCCTGGTCACGCGCGACCCGCGCGACACCATTGGCGAGCACAGCGCCTGCCCCTTCCACGACAACTGCCTCGAGGGCCTCATCGCCGGCCCCGGCGTTAAAAGGCGCTGGGATGGCAAGAGCGCCGGAGACATGGCCGATGACCCGGAGGCCATGGATCTGCTCGCCGGCTATCTGGCGCAGGCGCTCATGACCTTCATCCTGTGCTATGCGCCGCAGAAGATCGTCATCGGCGGCGGCGTGGCCGACCACACCCCCATCGTGCCGCTCGCGCGCAAGAAGTGCGCCGAGATGCTCAACGGCTATATCGTCACGCCCGAGGTCAACGACATCGATACCTACATCGTCAACAACAGCCTCGAGGGCAAGCAGGGCATCATGGGCTGCCTGGCCCTAGGCGCACAGGCGCTTCAGTAACAGACGCACCCACAGGGCGTGGCGCACCCGGCAAATCCGACCTATGGAACGACGCCGCCACACCTCATATAAGCCCTCCAATAAAAAAGGCCGCCTAGGACCAAACAATGCGTCCTTAGGCGGCCTTTTTGGCGCACATCAGCGACCGTAAGAGATATCGGAGCACAACGCCCGTTGCCGCTCCACAGCAGTCGATCATCACATCGGTGATCATGCCGGCGCGTCCCGGCACAAAGAGCTGAATCGTCTCGTCGATCGAAGGAATCAGCAGCAGGAACACCGCCGTGGGCAGCAGCACGTCAAAGGTGCGCCGGCCCTCAAAATCAAAGGCGTGCGTTGCCAAGATGCCGAGCACCATATACTCGGTAAAATGCGCGCATTTGCGAACAACAAAGTTGGTCACCCATTCATATGGAAGTCCCACGCTGTGCAGGAAACCGCGGATAGCTTCCATGACCGTTAGGCTCAGCGAGCCCGACCCCGAGCCGGGAACCAGCGAATTGCCCCAGATCAAGAGCGCCATCAGGCAGGTCACGACCGCCCATTTTCGATTGATCTTAACCATGCAGAAGTTATGCCTCCGCGCGGAGCGGCGCGAAGCTGGCGGTACCGCCCTCGATAACGCTCAGATAGGCACGGCCCGTACGCTTGGCGGTAGAGGACTGCAGGCGCTCGATCTCTTCCTCGAGGATCTGATTGACGCGCTCGTGACGACGGTTTTCCATAATGCCGGCGGCAATAGCCTCGGCCCGCTCGATGCTCTCGCGCGAGATACGGGCAGTATCCTCGGGGAACACAGCGCTGTGACGGCCGACATAGGCGGGGGCAGCAGGCTGAGGGGCAGCGACGGGAGCGGGGGCTGCAACAGGAGCAGGCTCGTCAATCTCATCCAGAATCGCGGTGGCGGCGGCCCACATGTCCTCGTGGCCCGAGTAATCGGCCATGGGGACATCAACCTCGAGCGAGGCGTCCGGAAGGTCGCCGGTGTCGATGCGATCTTGGGCATCAATCGATGCGGTGATGGCTGCAGGCTCATCGAGGTCATCGAGATCGATGCCCGCGGCACCGGAGATGATAGGCATGCTGGCGAGGTTTGCATTGTACGGCGCAGCCTCAGCCGCCTGCTGCTGGGCAGGAGCGCCCCAAAGCGAGCTTTCGGCGGCACGGCGGGCGGCAACAGCCTCCTCGTCCGCGGTCATGGCTTCATCAACGTACGAATTATCGGCAGAAGCGTTCGCGTCCGCCGAGGTAGCGCTGTAGGCGTTATTGACCGCCGCATTGGCAACGAGTGCCACGAAAGCCGCCGTGCTGCCCGCAGGGGCGGCCTGGGAGCCCGACACGGCGCGTGCCGCGGCGGCGATATCATCGCGATTGAAGGAGCCGGTCTGCCCGCCGTTGGTGAGCTCGTCGATGGCGACTTGATAGACGTCGCGCGAGCGTGCAGGGTCGCAGCTCACCGGCGAATCGTCGTCGAGCATGCTGTCGATCATGGACCAAGCCTCGGCCTCGTCCATAGCATCTGCGGCTCGAGCGATGGTAGGGACACCATCATCGGCATGACGGCGCTGGAACGCACCAGTCAGGCCGGAAAGGAATGCCGAGGTAGACTGCTCCGACTGAGCCTGAGAAGCAGAAGCCGCAGCATACGGAATCGCATCCTGCTGCTGAGCTGGAATCGAGGCGGTCTTGAACTCGCTTTGATGCTGATTGAGATTGGCGGCACCGCCCATGGCATCGGGCTGGAACAGACGCTCTTCACGCTGCGCACGATACTCGGAGATACCCAGCGAGGCGGCATAGATACCCACGCCCGCCACCGCGCCCACGGCGAAGGGAACTGCACCCGCCACGACCGTCTCGTTCACCGACGAAAACGGCAGCGTCGCGGCATACATAACCACGGGAGCGGCAAGGCCGATCCCGCACGAAAGTCCGGCAAGGACTGCTCGTTGTGTTGCATCAGAAGAAGCCATGAGCTCTCCCCATCTTCCAGCACCCAAATCGCATCATTCAGTTGGCTGCGCGAGAGAAGATGAAGCGGGGCTATGCCCCAAAGCAACGGTATATGGTTCGTTTCATCTGCGTTTTCCGTCGCGAAGCTTAAAAGCTATTATGCGAAACCGCCCTGCCGATTGCAAGCGACGATGTCGGATTGAAACGGGAAACCTGCTGCTCGTCGGTCTTACGGTCAAAAATAAGCGCGGAGCGGCGCTATAGAAAAGGGCCGAGGCTCAAAGCCCCGACCCTTTATCGCATTGATGACTATCGCTGCGTGTGGATGACAACCTAGAACGTCTGCTCGTAGTCGCTGTGTTTTTTGGCCGAACGCACCAGGAACTCCTGGTTGGTGTTGGTGCCCTTAAGACCCTTGATAAACGATGCGGCCGCGCGCTCGGTGTTGTTCATGCCGGCAAGAATGCGACGCAGACCAAAGACAAACGGACGCATCTGCTCGTCGACCAACAGATCCTCGTTACGCGTACCGGAGGCAACGGGGTCGATAGCCGGGAAGATGCGGCGGTCGGCCAGGTCGCGGTCGAGCTTAAGCTCCATGTTGCCGGTGCCCTTGAACTCCTCGAAAATGACCTCGTCCATCTTGGAACCGGTGTCGATGAGGGCAGAGGCCAGGATGGTGAGCGAGCCGCCGTTCTCGATATTGCGGGCTGCACCCAGGAAGCGCTTGGGCGGATACAATGCCGCCGAATCGACGCCGCCCGAAAGGATGCGGCCTGAGGCGGGCGCCGCCAAGTTGTAGGCGCGGGCGAGGCGCGTGATGGAGTCGAGCACCACCACGACGTCGCCACCCAGCTCTACGATGCGCTTGGCGCGCTCGATGACGAGCTCTGCCACGCGGGTGTGGTTGTCGGCAGGCATATCGAAGGTCGACGCCACAACCTCACCCTTGATAGAACGCTGCATATCGGTGACCTCTTCGGGGCGCTCGTCGACGAGCAGGCAGATGAGGTGCACCTCGGGGTTGTTAATCGAGATGGACTGGCAGATCTTCTTGAGGATCGTGGTCTTGCCGGCCTTGGGCGGGGACACGATCAGGCCGCGCTGGCCCTTGCCGATCGGTGACACGATGTCGATGGCGCGACCGGTAATAGAGTCCTTGCCGTGCTCCATGCGCAGCGGCTCGTTGGGATAGACCGGGGTGAGGTCGCCGAACTTGGGACGGTTGCGAATCTGCTCGGGGTCCAGACCGTTGACGGTCGTGATTTTGGCGAGGCCGGCGCGCTTGTCGCCGCCGCGCGAAGGACGCAGCGAGCCCTCGATGACGTCGCCCGTGCGCAGGCGCGCGGAGCGGATGAGGTAGGCGGGCACGAAGGCGTCGTCGTTGGACTTCATGTAGCCATGGGCGTGGATGATGCCGGAGCTGTCCGGGCGAATCTGCAGAATGCCCTTGATGTCGCGGAAGCCCTCGGCCTTCGCAGCGGTGACGTAGATTTCCTCGACGAGCTCAGCCTTCTTTTTGCCGGTCGTCTCGATCTCGAACTCCTTGGCCTTCTCGCGAAGTTCGGCGACCTTCATGGCAGCGAGCTCCTCGCGCGAAAGCGTGGGCTCGGTGGGAGCGGCATTACGCTCCTTGTTGCGTTGCTTGCGATCGCGCTGGCGGTTGCGACGGTCGTTGTTGCGCTCGTCCTTGCGCTCGTTGCGCTCCTCGTTGCGCTTGTGCTGGCGACGGTTGGGGCGAGCGTTGTCATCGGCCTCAGCGGGCGCGGCGCCATCGGTTGCGGCGGCGTCGGCATTGGCCGCAGCGGCGTCATTGGCCTCGGCGCCGGAATCGACCTGCGCTTCAACATCAGCCTGCTGCTCGGACGCCTTGGCCTTAGCGGACTTCTTACGACCGCGCTTGGGCTTCTCGGACGCAGGCTGTTCGACGTCCTGGGGCTCGGCGGCATCAATCGATGCATCGGCGGTCGTCTCGGCGGAATCCTCGGACGCACCCTTCTTGGCAGCCTTAGCCTTGGACGTGCGCTTAGCAGCAGTGCGACGGCTGCGACCGGGACGGACGTCGGCGGGCTCGACATCGGCGGGAGCGGCCTCGGAAGTCGTAGCATCCTGGACGGGCGCGTCGGCGGCGGTTGCAGACTCGGCGGTCGCCGCAGCATCCCGAGCGGCTGCGGCTGCGGCCTTCTCGGCCTCGACGAAGGCCTTGGGCTTGCGACCGCGACGGTGCGGGCGCAAAGCCGGATCGACAACGGGAACTTCGCTGGCCTCGACAGGCGCAGCGGGCTCAGCAGGCGATGCGCCCTCCCCTGCCGCGGAACGGACCGAAGCCTCAGTGGGCTCGTGGGCTACCTGTTCCGCAACCTGCTCGGCCTTAGCAGCCGTGCGACGGCGTGTGCGCGGTGCCAGCTTCTCGGTCGGCTGGTCGGCGGCAGGAACCTCGGTGGCGGCAGGGGTCTCGAGTACAGACGGAGCTGCAAGCTCGGTCAGAGCCGCGGCCTCGCGCTCGGCAGCACGACGGCGGGCGCGCACCACCTGAGCCTCGCTAATCTGCGCCAACGCACGTGCCTGCGCGACCTCATCGGAAATCGGCGCCGAGGAGTCAGCTGCAACGGTGAGCTTGGCGCGCGTCGTGCGCGTGGTACGGCGCTTTGGCTTGGTGACCTCCTCGCCGTCAGCGGCAGGCTTGGCCGTGCGGCGCGTGCGCTTGGGCTTTGCCGGAGCAGCCTCCTCACTAGTTGCAGGCACGGCCTTCTCAGCCGCTACAGGCATAGGCGTCGAAGCAGCCTTAGGCGTCTCAGGAGCCGAGGCTTGCGCGGGCGCCGCGACCTGGTCCGACGCAACCGGTGCAGCGGGAGCGGCCTGCGTCGTCGTTATTTCGTTTTCTTGCTGTTGATCAGACACAGTGTTTGCTCAACTTTCTTTTCAAGCCCTGTGATCACATGCTCCCTGCATAAACCTTCAGGGCGGCTAAACAGTCTAGTTCCGTTCAAAACGACGGACATCATTGATCTGTATCGAGATGATTGCGTCAACTACGCAGCGTTAGTGTAACACAACCGCCGCCACCTGCAACTTAGTCATTGGGGACGTTCTTAAACGACTAGTCAAAAGGGACACTCTTTGTTTGCCACCCACAAATCTGACTGCCTCCGCCAAAACTATGGCGGTTTACTACGATGAATCGCTCAACCGCGACCACTCCGAAACT
>OGXQ01000263.1_pt1 | contig 41196 bp, 34 predicted proteins | sample 1576291 | NCBI WGS metagenome assembly OGXQ01 (sample SAMEA3541575, study PRJEB24748) | human gut metagenome | biome: human gut; feature: human-associated habitat; material: faeces | place: China | collected 2012 | reverse complement strand
TTATCGCAAGCCATATGTTCATCGACGCGAACATGATGAATCCCGCGACTATTTTTATCACGGTCATCAGGACGTTCTCCGGACCGTGATGGGCGAGCTCGGTTATGTCAAACAGGTCGTTTGTTATTCTCGACATGAGCTGGCCTATCTTCGTGTCGTCATAGAATGAATATGACATATCCTGCAAATGCGAGAACAGGTCGTTTCGCATATCTGTTTCAATTCTCGCGCCCATGATATGCCCGCCCGACGCCGTGTAGTAGCTCGCGGCGGTGTCGATTATTCGCAGTAGAATGTAGAAGCCGACTATTTTTATTATCAGCTCCGCCGTCAGGTCGTGAATATCATGCGCCGCGCGGTCGGTTATCTGCCGCACTATCAGCGGCAGGGCTATCTCGCATACGGTGGTCATCGCGGAGCAGAACATATCGAGGGCGAACAGCCCCGAATATTTTTTATAATAAGGCAGGAACCTTTTGAGCATCCTGCGGTTGCGGCTGGAGTAGTCCCCGGACAAACAAACACCCCTAATCAAGCAGTTATATATCAAAATTATACAACATTTATTTCCCTTTGAAAAGGGTCGGCGGAGAGAAAAAATATTTTCTTGCCTGTGACAGTTTTTGTCCTTGAAAAAAGACGAGCGTTTTTGTATACTATGATATATACAAACGCATATAAACACATTTTATATTTTATTTTATAAAGAAAGGGAGGTCTCACTATGCGTATTCTCATATGCGACGATGAGCCCGCAATGGTCAAGCAGATATCCGAAATAATCGCGGACGCTTATCCCGATATTGAGCTTGTCGGCGTACACAGCTCCGCCGAGCTGTCCGAGAAGCTTGCGCCCGAGGACGCAAACAGAAAATTCGACCTCGCCTTTCTCGATATTGCCGTCAGCGACGAGAGCGGCGTGGATATCGCTGAGTTTGTCGGCGCGTTGTGCCCCGGGGTCAAGATAGTTTTCGTCTCCGGGAATCAGGATCTCGTCTCAAAGGCGTTCGTGACCGTTGACGACTGCGGGTATATTTATAAGCCCGTCGACCCGAAGCTGCTTCTCGGCTATATCGAGCGCGAACGCGCCGGGGTGCATCAAAAGCCGAGCCGCGAATATTTTGAATACACCCGCCGCGGCAGCATCCACAGGATAGGGTGCGATAAGATACTTTTTATCGTCAGCGTGCGCAATTATCTGGAGATACATACGGTTGACGGAGACAGCGTCACCGTGCCGGGCAAGCTCGACGAGGCGGGACGGCAGCTCGAAGCGGGCTTCGTTCGCTGCCACAAGAGCTATCTTGTGAATTTAAAATATATCGCGAGATATACTGCGACGCAGTTTATCATGATGAACGGGAAGATAATTCCGATAAGCCGTTCCAGGAAAAAGGATTCAACGGACAGGTATGTGCTTTTTAAGGGAGCTTTGGTCAAATGACATTTTTTGATGCGTTCTGGTATGTGTTCAACTTTCTTTCGATAGCGCTCGTGGTGGTGTTTCTGTGCATGAACCTCACCCCGCGCTTCAACCGCTACGCGGTATTTTTCTTGACACTCATACCGTTCTCGGTAATAGCGCTCGCCCAGCATTATTTCTACGATGTGCCGTCGGTGTTTTTTAAGATTCCGGCGTTTGCATATTATTTCATTTCGTCAATAGCCTATTTCAAAGACAAACTCAGAACCCGGCTTTTCGTCTCGATAGTTCTGATGTCGTTTACATATCTCGTTTCGGCTCTGCTCATAACCGGGTGTATCGCCTGCGGGCTCAATCCCTATGACGACATAATGACCTATGTAGTCTCCCTGCCGAATACAGTGGGGCTGATAGTGCTCTTCGGCGGCTTTACTTATCTTAGAATGAAGAAGCACAAAAATATGATTCTCCCGAGCGGGCAGATGGCGACATTTATCTTCTTCCCGCTGAGTCAGGTCATAGTCATGGCGGCGGCGATGATGATAATCTCATATTACGGCTGGTTCAGGGACAAGAACACCGGGCTGCCGTTTCTTGAGGATCCGACCCGCGCCCCGATGATAATGCTCTGCGTCGCGGCGGTTCTGTGCATAATCTCCGACGCCGTTTTGCTCTATATCATGGTGCGCTCGTCGCAGAACGAGAAGCTGCGCGAGGAGCTGAGAATAAAAGATTATCAGAACGCGCTGAATCTCGAATATTACAAAAATGTCGAAAACAGCAGCAATGAAGTGAGAAAGATACGCCACGACCTCGCGAACATAATTCAGACGGCGTATGAAGTCGTCCACAGCGGAAACGAGGTCGACCGCGAAGCAGCCGAGCGGATGCTCGACCAGCTCAGAACAGAGGTCGCGGATATAAAAATAGAAAAATTCTGTCTCAACACTCTTGTCAATGTTATCGCCTCGAACAAGGCGAACGAGTGCAGAAAGAATGACATCGCCTATGATTTCGACCTCAATGTGCCGAGGTTTGTTGGTATCGAGGATGTCGATATCTGCAAGGCGTATGTCAATATATTCGACAACGCGATAAACGCCGCTAAAGCTCTCGAAGAGAACAGATATATAAAAATAAGAAGCTTCGTTGACGAAAACGACGGAATGTTATATATCAGCAGTGAAAACGCCGTCGCGCCCGACTACGAAGAGAAGAAAAAGAAGCGGACGGGCGACCACGGCTACGGATTGAAAATTCTTGAAGATACCGCCGAAAAATACGGAGGACACGCGGCGGCGAATCAAAGCGGCGGTATATTCACTTGCGTTTTTGCAGCGAGGGCATAAATAATACTATATATAATATATAAAAAACAGCCGCGACATGAAAACTGTTGCGGCTGTTGCTGTGTTATTTTATTTAGGCTCCCCCGTAGAGGGTGTTTCGCTTCGCTCAAAGTAATAAGTAAAAGTGAATAGTGAAAAAGTGCGCGATATGGGCGGATATTATCCGCCCGCGAAGAAAATGCGCGGTATCGACGCGGGATTTGCAGGACGCAATGAGCCGCAAATTCGGGTACCTTGAAAATTAAACAACAGCTCGGCAACAAAATTTTATCGAATTATACCCGCAAAAATCATACCGCGGAGACAGAATATATCTGTCTCCGCGGTTTTATATTTTTTATGCCGTTTCCCGAAGCTGTATTTCGCGGCTGACTTCAAGCCCGTCGTGCGTGAGGGTGAGGGCTATTCCGCCGCTGTCCGAGGTCGAATACGCCCTGCGCCCGAACGCCGACATTATGCCGACGAGCACATCGTCAGATATCTCGGCGAGGCGGTTCGTGATTATCATCGTCTCGGGGCGGAGCTTGTCCAGCGCTTCCTGCGGGACGGCGCGTTCGCCGTGGCAGGGGACTTTCAGCGCGTCAATGCGTCCGACGGCGTTCGCGAGTCTCGCGAGGTCGCCCGTGTCGTTCACCATGTCGCCCGCCAAAAGAATACGCCTGCCGTTCTGCTCGGCAAGGAGCGCGAGCGAGTTGTCATTTTCGCCGATATTCTTGTGATATGAGTCGGGCTCGGTGTTGAAGAAACGCAGAGTCCAGCCGCCCAGCGCAAACGGTTCATCCGGCACGCAGCCGATGACCGGGATATTCATGCTCTGCGCCTTTTCGCTGAGCGATTTATACAGCGCATCGCCGTCGTGGAGACACTTGTCCCACTGCGCGAGGTTAGGGCTGATAAACGGCTTGAGATATATCTTGCCGATTGTTATATCCCCATCGTCAAGGAGCGTCTCGAGTCCGCCGACATGACCGAAATGAAGATGGGTTATCGCGATAAAGTCAAGATTTATCTTCCCGCCGGCAGTTTCTTTGAGATAGCTCGCTGTGTGCTTCGCGTGCTCTGCGTCGCCGCAGTCAACGAGAGCGAATTTACTTTCGCTCTGGAGAAGAATGCAGTCCGAGCGCCCGGTGTTGAGAAAATGGATGCGCTCGCCCTCCGACGGGACAGAGATATCCTCATTCTGCGCGGGAACGGGCGGATTTTTTGCCGCCCTGATGACCTGCACTGTCGTTGGCTTGAATTTGTCTTTCTGAGTGAATTTTTTGATGAGTTCGGCAAGATCCTTTATTGCCATATCCTTCAGCCCTTTCGGGAATTTATTTTGTCCTGCGCAGCTCGGCAAAGAACTGCTTCAAAAGCAGAGCACACTCGTCCTGCATGAAACCGCCCTCGACCTCGGGCGAGTGATTATACGGAAAAGCGAACAGGTTGTTTACCGACCCGCACGAGCCCGCCTTCGGGTCGTATGCCCCGAACACCACGCGCTTTATGCGCGAATTTATTATCGCCCCGGCGCACATCGGGCACGGTTCAAGCGTCACGAACAGTTCGCACTCCCAGAGCCGCCAGCCGCCGAGTGCCTTGCACGCTCTGTCTATTGCTTCAATTTCGGCGTGAGCGAGGGCGTTTTTGTCCTTTTCGCGCCTGTTGCGCCCGACCGAAACTATCTCTCCGTTTCTTGTGACCACCGCGCCGACGGGCACTTCGCCGTCTGCCGCAGCCTCCCGTGCAAGCGCGATCGCCGCCTGCATAAGCTCTCTGTCAGTCATTCTTCCACTCCCCGATTACGAAGGCCATGTGATAAAAGTATATGTCGTGTAGAGCAGATAGATGATAGAGATTATCATCGGGACATTTATAAAATACGCCGCCGTGCGTTCGCCGCGCGAAAGTGCGGTGCGCGGTTTTCTGAATTTCGTCTGGATATTCTTCTGACGCGCCCTTCTCATGAAGAGAATCAGGCAGATTATGCCCGCCGCAAAGAACACCGCGACGCAGATATAATAGACGAGGTTGACCGTCTTTTCCGGCAGGAATTCATAGAGTATCGAGATAACGCCGGAGAACATATTGTTGCAGAAATGTATAATGACTCCCGTCCACATCGAGCCGGTGACTATAACAAAATAGCCGATGCCGATGCCGACGATGAACGCGAACGGAGCCTGGACGAGGTTGCCGTGCATCATGCCGAACAGGGCGGACGAGACAAGAATTGCGAACCAGTTGCCGAACTTGCGCGCGGGCATCATAACAACGCCGCGCAGCGCATATTCCTCAACGAGCGCAGGCACTACAGCGAGCTGGATAAGATACATCGCAATGCCCAGCGGCGTCGTCGGGGTGCGCGAATCGGGATATTCAAATGTTATGCCGGTCGTGCTCTCGACAAAGGTCGAGAGGAAGTTCGTCGCGTAGTTGCCTATCATGCAGATCATCAGACCTGCGGGCACAGCTAAAAGCATGAGGCGCGTGTCATAGGGCTTTCCGAAGTTCAGACACTGCTGACGCTTATCTTTGAGCAGCAGGCTCGACAGGAAGAACGGGACGAATATGCAGAAAATCGACATCAGTACGCCTATCGCATAGCCGCGGTCGGTCTCGTTCGCGTAGTCGTCATAGAGATTTAAAGCAAACAGCAGTCCCGCGCCGATGAACTGGAACAGGGCGAACAATAATATGCCCAGGCCGCTTATGTTGCCGAGCTTTCTTATCTGGCGCTTCTCGCGCTGCTTTATCTCGAGAGTCTGAGCGGGCCCCGGCTGATATCCGTACCCGTTGGGCGCTCCGTTATTACATTGAGAGTCGTATGCCATACTTTCACCGTTTCACTTAAAATTCTTATTAAATTATACCCTACCCCGCGGGATTTAACAATAGCATAAAAGCGAAGTTTAAAGAAAAAAGGAATATAGTTTAATTTCAGTTAACATTTAAAGGCGAAATGTAAGACGCTTTGGGGAATGGACAATGCTATAAGACGGCAGACCGCCGTTTGTGCCGTGGAATGAGATGTGAAAATCCCAATCTGTCACTGCACTTCCACTTTAAACCCCGCATTACAAAAACCAAAGCCCACCCAACGGACAACCATCGGGCAGGCTTTCTATTAAATAAATAACTCCGCGAAATCATATCTCCTGCGTGTTCTCGTCGTTCTCGCTTAGCTCCTGCGGCTGAACGGGACCGAATCTGTCCGCCTTGGGCAGGCTCCATCTGAAATGGGCGGCGAGCAGGCGGATGACGAAAACTATTGCCGCGCCCGCAATGACCGCCGCGGTGCTGTTGAACCGCCAGATGATAACGCAGGCGACCGCGCCGGCTATCGACGCGCAGGCGTAGATGTGCTTTACGAATATGTACGGCTTCTCCCCGGCGAGAACATCGCGCAGCACTCCGCCGCCGACGCCGGTTATGACCCCGACGAATACTACCAGAAACGCGCCGCGCCCGGTCGAGACGCTGTAAGCGGTCTGTATTCCGACGACCGTGAACACTCCGAGCCCGAGCGAGTCGAGAATGAGCAGAACGAAGTCGTGGATATGCTGATTACTCGTGAGCAGTCTGCGGATTGCCGGCAGAAAAGTTATTATCGCCGTGACCGTCGCGACTATCGCATATACCGGGTGACCGAATGTGCCGGGCGGCGTTATGCCGAGAATGAGATCGCGCGTGACTCCGCCGCCGATAGCCGTAACAACGCCCAGAATCATGACGCCGAAAATATCCATGTTTTTCTTCAGCCCTGTCATCGCGCCGGAAACCGAGAACGCAACGGTGCCGATGATTTCAAACGCAAAAATGAGAATGTCCATAAACCACTCCGAAAACAAAAAGAGTACACCATCAGAAAAAATGGTGTACTCTGTCTTTTTACCTGAAAGATTCTCCGCTTCGCGGATTGCTTCGTCGGTGCAAATGCCTTTCCAGAGGACCGTCCCGGTTCGGTTCTTTTACCTGAGAGTTTCGCCCCTTCGGTGGCCGGAAATCCGGCTCTCTCCCAAACCCGTCAATCGGATACCCGATTATTTTATAGCGCATAGCGGCACTTGTCAAGAGGAAAAATAAAGGTTATTCCTCCATCTGTTTGCCGAGGAACGAAGCCGCGACCTGAACGAGCTTTATCTCCGTCTGCGTCGGCACGGACGCCTCGTCCGCCGTGAGCAGAACCACCGCGCCGGACACATCACCAGCGCCGATTATCGGAAACGCCGCCGCCGCGTCGCGCTCAACGCCCTCTATCGGATGAAACCGCTCGCCGCCCTCCTCGCAGATAAACGGACTGCGGTTCTCCATGATGTTTTCGAGCGCCTGCGTTATCCTGCGCTCGACCGTCTCTTTCTTCGGCACGCCTGCGCAGGAAATGACCCTGTCGCGGTCGGTTATCACGACCGGAAGCCCCGTGTTCTTGTGCAGAACCTCGGCGTACTGCGCCGTCAGCGACGACAGCTCGCCGACCTGCGAATATTTTTTGAAAATAACTTCGCCGTCCGCGTCCGTGTATATTTCGAGCGGGTCGCCCTCGCGGATGCGCATCGTGCGGCGAATTTCCTTGGGGATAACGACCCTGCCGAGATCGTCGATTCTTCTGACTATTCCTGTTGCTTTCATTATATTAACTCCCTTGCTTTTGTTGCGTACCTGTATTGTTTGCCGCTTGAGGGAGATTATGCGGATAAATGAAAAGTTGAACAGGCAAAAAAGACGAGCAGTACGACTTTTGGGACTTAGTTGGGTTAGAGTTGCTTTTATATACAATAGTTCTTGATTTAAATAATTTTGTTTGCTATACTAAAGTTGAATTTTTAAATTAGCATTTTTGTGAGGTGTTTTGCAGTGGCATTTGAAACATTTGAAGAACTAAGGGAAGCGAGACTGCGCTTAAAAAGGGCACACGAAGAGAATAATTTTGATGGACTCAATGAAGTATTGTATAAATTTTATCCGGATACGGCTCATTTCATATACGAATTGCTTCAGAATGCGGAGGATATGTATGCAACGGTGGCGAGATTCACTTTGACTGAAAATGCCATAGAATTTGAACATAATGGAACTAAAAGGTCATTTAATCTTGCGGATGTTGATGCGATTACAAATATCGGAAATAACGCAGAAAAGAGAAATGATGTAACTGCTATCGGAAAGTTTGGAATAGGTTTCAAAGCGGTTTTTGCGTATACTGATACACCGGAAATACACTCCGGAGACTATCATTTTAAAATTGAAGATGTGTATGTCCCCACTAAAGTTAAAAATATGAGAACTGTTGACCCGGACGGTATCGAATGGACAAAGTTCATTTTGCCCTTCAATAAAGCAAATAAGTCGGCATCTGAAGCATCTTCGGAAATAATGAAAGAACTTGAAAGTTTAAACGATACGGCAATTCTGTTTTTGAAGAACATCAAGACAGTGGAGTATCTTTTACCAAATGCGGATTACGGATATATAAAACTGGAAAGTAATAAAAATCCTTTAGTGACAATCAAAAACAAGAAGCCTCATTCGCAAGAAGAGATTTCACAGTGGCTCAGGTTTTTGCAAGCTGTTGAAATAAAAGATGAAAACGAAGCCATAAAGAAAATGAATATTGGCGTGGCATATTCACTGGCTTCGGACAAATCACAAAAAACAAAGTATCAAATAGTCCCACTGAAAGGGGGACATACGACTTTTATATATTTCCCGGCGGAAAAAGAATACTCTGGATTACGATTTAATATTAATGCCCCGTTTGCCTCTACAGTCGCACGAGACAGCATAATAGCATGCAGAGAAAATGAGATTCTTATTAAAAAAATAGCAGAGCTTGCAGCTGATTCTATAAAAGAGATAAAGACAATGGGGCTTCTCGATATGAACTTTTTAGCAGTTCTGCCAAACTCAAGGGATGATATTAGAGCACCATATTTGCCTATACGGGAGCGAATTTTTGAACTGTTTAATGAAGAGGAGCTTATTCCGACAAAAAGCGGCGGTTATGCAAACGCAGAAAGTGCGTTGATAGGGTCAAATGCAATTTCAAATCTTTTTGACGAAGAATCACTGGAAATATTAACAGGAAAGACCAAAAAGTGGATAAGAAATGCCTCACAGAAAAACGGCTTGGCCGATCAGTTTATAGAGAGTTTAAATATTGAACACTTTGAAACAAGGGATTTCTTTGACTTATTTAGGTCTGTTTATGAATCGAAAGAAGAGAACGATCCGTTTGAAATATATCTTGCCCATCAATCAGACAAAAAACTAAAAAGCTTTTATCTTGTATGTGAGGATTTATATAACAAAAGCTCATGGACTGACAGGAAAGATTATGACGGATATGAATCCAGAATGCGCGGATGCAAAATGATCCGTGATATGAACAATGAAATGCAATATCCCAGGAAGGTCTTTATATTTAATGGAGTATCGTCAAAAGAAGATGGACCGTTTGTAAAAGATTGTTTTATAGGAAAGAACAACAAAACGCGCACGCAGGAAGAAGAGAAAATTAAAAACTTTTTTGCTGAAGAACTTGGAGTGCGTGAGTACGACTTTGAAGCAAAAGCGGAAGCTGCGCTTAAGAGAATAAGGAACATAGAGAGCAGTGAGGCTGATTATTATACAGAAAAGTATTTTAAAGATTTGCTGACAGTTGCAAAAGGCGGAAGAGATATTGAAGGTATCAAAGATTATGAGCTTTTCTTTTGCAATAAAGAAGAGTTGTTCCCGCTCTTACCGGCAGATAAAATCTTTCTCGGTTCGTCATACGGCAATGAAACCGGAGACATAATGGCAGAACTGATGGATGATGTTTATTGCTTATGGGATGGCTATAAAGAAAAGTATTCAGAAAAAGAATTGCGTTGTGTCTTGAACGTCGCAAAATATTGTGGAGTGAAAAGAAATATAACGATTGAGGAACAATCTGCTTACGAAAATCCCCTCTATAGGGAAAAGTTATCATCAGAAAGCAGGTTTACTGGATATGGAAAAGATGAAGATTATACTATATGGAGACTGGAATATCTTCTGTCGTTAAAGGATTTGCGGATTAGCAAAATGATATGGGATATTCTGCTTGAAAAGGGCTATTCGTATATAAACTATGCAGAAGCAGTATATTCTCCGAATGGATCGGCGACACCTAAACACTGCGAATCGTCTCTCATATACTATCTCAAAAGGAATGACTGGGTTCCGGATATCAATGGAAGATTGTTTAAGCCCGGAGATATTGACATTGATAAGATAAACAAGAGCTTTAAATATGATGATAGAAATAAACTTTTAAAGGCATTAGGCTTCGGAAGTGCACAGTCCCTCTGTGAAAATTTCCAAACAAAGGTAAATGAATTTAATGATATGATGTCTAAAAATGGTTATGATGAAGAATGGGAGCGGGTGACTTCAGATGAGAAAGAATTTTTGAAACAGTATCGAAAGAATAAAAAATCGGAAAAGAAATATTTGCAAACACAGTCATTGTCGCTTGAAAAAATGCTTGCGAAGCAAACACGAATCGAAAAAGACGGCAGTACCAAACTCACAGATGAAACTTTTATTGTTCGCAGCACCAGCTCCACATTAAAAGATATTGAAAAAACAATACTGAACAATGAGAAAATGCCAGGGCGGATAGTAAAATATTTTAGGAAAATCGACACTTCATCTAAAGAGGAAAGAGCGGTTCTCATGAGATGGTATAACGGAAAATGTCAAATGTGTGGTGCAAGGATCATCAAATATGATAAGACCCCGTACTTTGAAGCCAAAAATATCATCAATAATCAAGATGTATCTTGGAAGCTTGACAAGTCAATTCCACTGGGATGGAATTCTGTTTGCCTGTGCCCCAATTGTGCTGTAAGATATAGCGTCTGTACGAAAGATATAACTACACTTTACAATCAAATAATGAGCAGAAAAGTATATGAAAATCAGGAAAGTCCGGTTCAACTGGCAATTCAGCTGGATGGAGGGGTACAATATATAAAATATGCACCTGATCATTTCCGAGTTTTGCAGGAAGTCTGCTTGTGGCTTGACAAGATGGATAAAGATAGTGAGAGTGAGTCTTAATTTATTGTAGCTTTATTTTACCAAGCTTCGACCCCGCACCAATATCGGAGCGGGGTCGATTTTTTCAAATATCATCTTCGCCGGCATACTGCCGCTCGATTTCTTTGAGCAGCTCTTCCTGTGCGCTGCATTCTTCCTCGATCTCGTTTATCCGGTCGTACAGCCTGTCTTTCTCTTCATCTATTTCTTTTATACGCTTTCTTGCCTGCTCTATCTGGACAAAATAATTTTCTTTGCCCAATATCGGCGGCTTGTCAAAGAGTGGCTCGCCGTAGCTTTCGTAGTTGAGCAGCCCGAGAAGATAGTCGATTTTAAGCTTTTCCGGCATCGCCTCTATCTCCGATTTCAGAAAAGAATATATTTTGTGGCTGAAGTGACCGCCGCGGTGCCTGAGATTTAAAAACAGCAGATTGTCGAGGACTTTAAATTTGCTGCAGTTGGCGGAATCCAGATGCGGGTTGCTAAAGTACAGCTTGTATATCTCGATGAATTTTTCGGCGTTATCCTCCTCGGCGAGGTGGGGCAGATACTGATCTATCGGCCAGCCCGGACTCGAGAACACCTGGCGTCCGACGACTGCCTGCGTGAGCTCCGGGTGGCTGTCCAGATAATTATAGACGAAACTGCGATCCTCGCCGTGGTCGGTGTCCGTAAAGCTGGACAAGAACCAATCCGCGGGCAGTCCGCGGCGGTAGCCCTCGCAGGTGGCGCCTTCAAGCGACTTCGGAAAATTCTTTACCGCCCACGCAGTCGCGTCGAGCGCGAGCTTCTGGTTGCTCGAAAAGATTACAAACATGCTTTGAGAAAGATCGAGCATTTCTTCCACCGAAAAGCTCTCGGAAATCTCTTTGAAGTTGTCGCGTATGGCTCTGCCGACGCAGTAGACATTGCGCTGCGGGTCGTAGTACTGCTCTTCGATCGTCTTGCCGTCACGGGGACTGAAGTCCGGCGCGGTTGTGTTTGAATCGAAGGTGAGCGAAAAACTCAGCGTGCGGTCGCCGTCATCGTTGTCTTCATCATCAGCAAAGTCGGCAAGGTCATCGAAGCTGAACTCGTCATTATCCCAATCGTGATGATTATCTTCGTCAAAAGAGGGATAGGGGATGATGTTGCCGGTTTTCAAATTTATCCCGACGCCGCCGCCTAACGGAGCACCCCAGATGAGGTCGTCGATCATCCTGTCCCAAAAGCTGTCGCCTTTCTTGTCGTTATCGTCGTTATCTTTGTATTTCATCAGAATACCTCCGAGCCAGAATGCTAATCAATATAATTGCCATGGTACATTCCGTACTTCTTCATGACTTTAGTTCTTTCTTCGATCGTTTCGGCTTTTTCGAATTCTCTCATGAAATCGCCGTATTCGCGCTCGAGCGTCTCGTCGCTGAAAGCTTCTTTGAGTTCTTCGTCCATTTCGTCGAGCACCTGCTCAATAGCCTCGCGAATTTCTTCATCGGTCGCGGGCTCGAGCTTTGATTCGTCAATTTCGTCATCATCAAAGTCGTTTGGGTCATATCCGGGTAATGACATCCTGCTTCACCTCGCAGTTTAATTAGTATAGTTATATATTAACATATTCCGCCGCGAACACAAGGTAATTTATCGGACAGTGAATTTTATCTCTTTTTTGCATTATTACACATTTTTTGCAATATATCCCCGACTTTTCTTGACGGGCACTGCCATAATATGATATCATTCTCAGTGAGTTAATACGCTGAAATTTTATAGGAGGTGTTTTTGTGGTCCCTGAAAATTTTAAGGAAAACGGCTTTATGATAGGACTCGGTCTTTTTATCGTCGTCTTCGTCATAGCGCAGTCGCTTTTCTTTCTCGTCAAGGCATGGAAACAAGGCAAAAAACTCGGAATAACAACTGATACACTGAAGAACACCGTTGTGTCGAGCGCGCTGTTCACTATCGCGCCCGCCATCTCGATTCTCGCAACGGTCATCGTGCTCGCAAACTCGCTGGGCATCGTCCTGCCGTGGATCAGACTCTCGGTTATAGGCAACCTCGCCTACGAGAGCGTCGCCGCTGAGGCAGCGCTCGATACCTTCGGTCTGACTCTTTCGAGCCCCGTGACTGATCCCAAGGTCTTTGCGACCATAGCGTTCGTTATGACCATCGGCTGCATCCTGCCGCTCATTCTCATCATCTTCGTTATGAAGAAGGTGCAGAAGACCATGGGCAAGGTCGCCGACAAGAACTCGAAGCTTGCTGATACTCTTTCCGCAGCCGCGTTTATCGGCATCATCGCCGCGTTCGTCGCGCGCGCAATTGCCGGCGCAGGTAAGGCGGGCGACAACGCCCTCTACGGCGCGGAGTTCGGCGACGGCGCGGGATTCATGTCTGTGTGCGTGCTCGTCTCGGCGATGATATTCATGAGTCTGCTCACGTTCCTGTGCAAGAAGTTCAAGATAAAGTGGCTTGAAGCATTCGCTCTGCCGATAAGCATGTTTGCCGCGATGGGCGTCGCTATTGCTATAGCGAAGCTCTGCCCCGAGGGGCTCGCTTATCTTGAGTGGAGAGGCTGATAAGGAGGGAAATGCAAATGAGTAAAAAGAACGCTAAGCCCTACAGCGAAAAAATACATATCTGGGGCAGAATTTCTTCGATAACCGCCATTGCAGCCCTCATGCTCGTGCCCATCGCGATAAGCGCGCACTACAATGCGTGGCCCGAAGCGGGCAAGCTCTTCAATGCAATGAAGGTCGTTATCCCGGTCTACTGGATCTCCGGCATCGCCGAAGTGTTCACCTATGCTCCCATGCTCGGCGCAGGCGGAACATATCTGAGCTTCGTTACCGGCAATATCACGAACCTCAAGCTGCCCTGCGGACTCAACGCCATGGAGAATGCGGGCGTGCGCGCAAACTCCGAAGAGGGTGAAGTCATCTCGACTATCGCTATCGCGTCCTCGGCTATCACGACTACTATAATCCTCGCAGTCGGCGTGCTCGCGTTCCGTCCGGTGCTCCCCGCGCTGACCACCAACCCCAACATCGCCCCCGCTTTCAAGCAGGTTCTGCCCGCGCTCTTCGGCGCGCTCGCCGCGACCTACTTCTCGAAGCACTGGAAGATATCCATCTTCCCGATAATGGTCGGCGTTATCACTCTTATCTTCGCCTCGACCATGGGCGTCGGAACGCTTATCTTCGTCACCATCATCGCATCGCTCCTCGGCGCGTTTGCAATGTATAAGTTCGGCTGGCTCGACAGCAAGGACGAGAGAAAAGCCAAGAAAGCCGCAAAGGCAAAGAAATAAAATAAACCCCGGTTTCCCGGTATTTGACAGCTCCGCTTTTAGCGGGGCTGTTTTTCGCTTCGCTCAAAGTGAAAAGTAAAATTTAATAAGGTTGAAATGATTCAACTATCATGTTATAATCAACATAAATAAAAGCAGAATCTCGGAAAAGTTGAGAGTTTTGCTCAAGAGGGTGGAATACAATGACCGTTTTACAGCTTAAAGAAATTCTTTCGGCGGAGCTGCTCTGCGGCGGCGATCATCTGGACAGAGAGGTGCAGACCGCCTGCGGCAGCGACATGATGAGCGACGTGCTCGCATTTGTTAAAGAACAGGCAGTTTTGCTCACGGGGCTCGTCAATCCCCAGGTCGTGCGGACTGCCGAGATGATGGATATGAAGGTCATCGTGTTCGTGCGCGGCAAAGTGCCGGGCGATGCGATACTCGACCTTGCGCGCGAGCTGGATATCGTCGTGCTCAAAACCGAGCTTGAGATGTTCACCTCCTGCGGAAAGCTCTATCAGGCAGGCCTGAGAGGGGGCAGGGCTGTCAATGGATAACATGAAGCTCCATTTTGACGTTGACGGGGAGGATTTTACCCGCGCGGGCGAGGCGTCGGGCGAGACAAAGCGCGTGCTCAAGGGCCTCGGCTTTGACGCCAACGTGATAAGAAACGTCTCGATAGCCATGTACGAGGGCGAAATAAATATGGTCATCCATGCGGGCGGCGGCGAGATAGATGTCGAGATATCGCCCGAGTGCATATCCATGGTGCTCGCCGATCACGGACCCGGCATAGAAAATGTCGAGCTCGCCATGCAGGAGGGGTATTCGACCGCGCCCGATAAGGTGCGCGCCCTCGGCTTCGGCGCGGGCATGGGTCTGCCCAATATAAAGAAGTATACGGACGAGATGAAGATAGACACCGAAAAGGATGTCGGAACAACGATAAGCCTCAAAGTATATACCGCTCACTGACTGAGCGCCCGCGTCTGCGGGAGCCGGGAGGACTTTTTACATGAACACGTATTTCCATTCGGTGCGGCTCGATGAAGAGAAGTGCATGGGCTGCACCAACTGCATAAAGCGATGTCCCACGCAGGCTATACGCGTGCGCAGCGGCAAGGCGCATATTATCTCGGAACGCTGCATCGACTGCGGCGAGTGCATCCGCGTCTGCCCGCACCATGCAAAATATTCCCACCGCGACTCTATGAACAGGATAATCGAGTTCAAATACAGAGTCGCCCTGCCCGCGCCGTCGCTCTACGGGCAGTTCAACAATCTTGATGATATCGGATATGTCATAACCGCGCTCAAAATGCTCGGCTTTGACGAGGTGTTCGAGGTCGCGAGAGGCGCCGAGCTCGTCAGCGATGCGACGCGAAAATACATCGCCGAGCATGATATGCCGAGGCCGGTAATATCCTCGGCGTGCCCCGCGGTCTGCCGGCTGATAAGGGTCTGTTTCCCGCACCTTGTCCCGCATGTCTTGCCGCTCAATTCTCCCATGGAGACTGCGGCTCTGATAGCGCGCAGCGAGGCGCAGGCAAAAACGGGACTCGACTCTTCGGATATCGGAATATTTTTTATCACGCCGTGCCCCGCGAAGATAACCGCCGTCAAGCAGCCCATCTGCCTACCGGAGTCGAATGTCGACGCCGTGATAGCGATGAAGGATATATATCCCGTGCTCCTGAAGCAGATGAACCACCTCGGCGCGCCCGAGGACGCCTGCAAGTCGGGACTCATGGGAGTCAACTGGGCGTCGAGCGGCGGCGAGTCGGCGGCCTTGCTCAAGGATAAATATCTCGCCGCAGACGGAATAGAAAATGTCATAAAAGTGCTCGAAGAGATAGAGGACGAAAAGCTTGACAGGCTCGATTTTGTCGAGCTCAACGCCTGCTCGGGCGGCTGCGTCGGCGGCTCGCTGACTGCGGAAAACCCGTATGTCGCAAAGGCGAGGATCCAGCAGCTCAGAAGATATCTGCCCGTTGCGGCGAATCATCTGGCGGGCGACGAAGTGCCCGAGACTATGAGCTGGCAGCGGCCGCTCGAGGGCTCGTCGGTTCTCAAGCTCGCCGACAATGTCTCCGACGCTATGGCGATGATGTCGAAGATGACCGAGATAATCGCACGCCTGCCGGGGCTCGACTGCGGCACCTGCGGCGCGCCCACCTGCCGCGCCCTCGCGGAGGATATAGTCAGGGGCAGCGCGACGCTCCACGACTGCGTTTTCGCCATGCGCGACGAGCTCGCGGGCACGGATATGCAGGAGTATATTCCCGCGCCGTTCAGAAGCACGGGCAAAAAGGAGGAGACGAAATGACGGTCGGGGATATAAAAGAAAAGCTGGGGCTCAAAGCTCTTTGCGAAAACGAAGACTCGCTCTCGCGCGAGGTCACGGGCGGCTACTGCGGCGACCTTCTGAGCTGGGTCATGTCCCGCGCAAAGGCGGGGGATGCCTGGATGACCGTCATGGGCAACGTTAACTCCATAGGCGTGGCGGCGCTCGCGGACATAGCCTGCATTATTTTGACGGAGTCCGCGCCCCTCGATGAGGACGCGCGCATCCGCGCAGAGCAAAACGGCGTCGCAGTATATCAAACCGCCAAAAACGCCTATGAAACAGCCGTCAGCCTGTCGGGGCTTATATAAACTAAACCTGCTTCACCCGTCGGTGCGGCACCTTGAGAGGAGAAAAGTTATGGGTAATGAATTCGAAAAAGCGGTAAAAAGATTTTCCGAGGCAAAGGATGTTTTGGAGAAATTCGAGAAATCGGAGGAGGCCGTGGCGTTTATGCAGAACGAGACGGGATTGCCCGCCGACGAATGCATGAGGGCTTATGAGTTGATTATGAATACCGATACCGACTGAAAATAGTAGGCTCAAACCTATTGACGAATAAATCTAAAAGTATTATAATCACTTTAAATGAGCATATCTCAAAGGCTTTGACGGAGACAGTAGCCTTGCGCAAAGAGACAAAGTGAGCCGGCGGCAGTGGAAAGCCGGTACTCGGCGCAGGAGCGAACATCACTCCCGAGCAGCGGGACGAAAGGCGAAAACCGAGTAGATCCCGACGGCGCGTCCCACCGTTACCGGGCGGCATTTAATTGAATGTAGTGGGTGGTTGCAAAGCCGGGTCTTTGTCCTGTTATGGACAGGGACCTTTTTTGTTATCAGCCGCGATTCCCTGAAAGGATGGATAGCTATTATGTACGACAAGGTATCGACGAATTTTGAGTTCGTCAACCGCGAGAAGAAGGTGCTCGATTTCTGGAACGAGAACCACATCTTCGAGAAGAGCATCGACTCGCGTAAAAATGCGGAGACTTTCACTTTCTATGACGGCCCGCCGACGGCAAACGGCAAGCCGCATATCGGCCACGTGCTGACGAGAGTTATAAAGGATATGATCCCGCGCTACAAGACCATGAAGGGCTATATGGTGCCCCGAAAGGCGGGCTGGGATACCCACGGTCTGCCCGTTGAGATCGAGGTCGAGAAGCTGCTCGGCATCGAGGGCAAGCAGGGGATAGAGGAATACGGTCTTGAGCCCTTTATCAAGAAGTGCAAGGAGAGCGTATGGAAATACAAGGGTATGTGGGAGGATTTCTCCGGAAAGGTCGGCTTCTGGGCCGATATGAAGCACCCCTATGTCACCTATGACAACACCTTTATCGAGTCCGAGTGGTGGGCGCTCAAGCAGATTTGGGACAAGGGCCTGCTCTATAAGGGCTTCAAGATAGTGCCCTACTGCCCGCGCTGCGGCACTCCGCTCTCTTCGCAGGAGGTCGCTCAGGGCTATAAGGATGTCAAGGAGCGCTCGGCGGTAGTCAAGTTCAAGGCTAAGGGCGAGGACGCATATTTCCTCGCATGGACGACAACTCCGTGGACTCTGCCCTCGAACGTCGCGCTCTGCGTCAACCCCGCAGAGGACTATGTTAAAATCAAGGTTGAGGACGGCACCGTATACTATATGGCGCAGGCCCTCGTTGAGAAGTTCTTCCCCGAGGGAGTCGAGACTCTCGCTACCTTTAAGGGCAAGGAGCTTGAATACAGAGAGTATGAGCCGCTGTTCGAGTGCACAAAGTCGAATGACGGCAAAAAGGGCTGGTACGTCACCTGCGACGGCTATGTCACTCTGACGGACGGCACCGGTATAGTCCATATCGCACCGGCATTCGGTGAGGACGACGCAAACGTCGGCAAGAACTACGATCTTCCGTTCGTTCAGCTCGTCGACGCCGCCGGCTGCATGGATAAGAGCACCCCGTGGGCAGGCAAGTTCTGCAAGGATGCGGACAAGGATGTGCTCGTTGACCTCGACAAGCGCGGACTTCTCTTCTCCGCTCCCGTGTTTGAACACAGCTACCCCCACTGCTGGCGCTGCGACACGCCCCTCATCTACTACGCAAGGGACTCGTGGTTCATAAAAATGACCGCAGTCAGGGACGACCTCGTTCGCAACAACAACACCGTCAACTGGATCCCCGAGAGCATCGGCAAGGGACGCTTCGGCGACTGGATAGAGAACGTCCAGGATTGGAGCATCAGCCGTAACCGCTACTGGGGAACTCCGCTCAACGTCTGGGAGTGCGAGTGCGGCCACAGACATTCGATAGGCTCTATCGAGGAGCTCAAGAGTATGTCCTCGAACTGCCCCGACGATATTGAGCTGCACCGCCCCTATATCGACGCGGTTACAATAAAGTGCCCGAAGTGCGGCGGCGAAATGCACCGCGTGCCCGAGGTTATCGACTGCTGGTTCGACTCCGGCTCGATGCCCTTCGCGCAGCACCACTATCCGTTTGAAAATCACGACCTGTTCAAGCAGCAGTTCCCGGCGCAGTTTATTTCCGAGGCTGTCGATCAGACGAGAGGCTGGTTCTATTCGCTGCTCGCCATTTCGACCCTGCTGTTCAACAGAGCGCCCTATGAAAACGTCCTCGTTCTCGGTCACGTTCAGGATGAGAACGGACAGAAGATGTCAAAGTCCAAGGGCAACGCCGTCGACCCGTTCGACGCGCTCAACGCCTACGGCGCAGACGCAGTCCGCTGGTATTTCTACACCAACTCCGCTCCCTGGCTGCCCAACCGCTTCCACGGTAAGGCGGTTATCGAGGGTCAGCGCAAGTTTATGGGCACGCTCTGGAACATCTACGCTTTCTTCGTGCTCTATGCAAATATAGACGAGTTCGACGCCACGAAGCATGAGCTTCGCAAGGCTGAGGAGCTGCCGACCATGGACAGATGGCTGCTCTCGAGACTCAACACCCTTATCACCACCGTTGACAATTACCTTGCGGATTACTGCATCCCCGAGGCAGCGCGTGCGCTGCAGAACTTCGTCGACGAGATGAGCAACTGGTATGTCCGCCGCTGCCGCGAGCGCTTCTGGGCGCAGGGCATGAGCCAGGACAAGATAGATGCCTATATGACTCTTTACACCGCGCTCGTCACCGTCTCGAAGCTTGCCGCTCCGATGATACCGTTCATGACGGAGGATATCTACCGCAACCTCGTGTGTAGTATCGACAAGTCCGCTCCCGAGAGCGTCCACCTGTGCGATTATCCCGTTGCGGATGCCGCATATGTTGACAAGGCTCTTGAGGAGAGAATGAACGAGGCGCTCAATATAGTCGTGCTCGGCCGTGCCGCAAGAAACGGCGCGAACATCAAGAACCGTCAGCCGCTGGGCAAGATGTTTGTCCGCGCGGACGAGGCTCTCGGCGGCGAGTACGCGGAGATAATCAGAGACGAGCTCAATGTCAAGGAACTGGAATTTGTTGACGGCGAGGCGGATTTCGTCAGCTACAGCTTCAAGCCGCAGCTCAAGACCGTCGGTCCGAAGTACGGCAGATTCCTCGGCAAGATAAAAGAGCATCTCGCCTCCCTCGACGGCTCCGCCGCAAAGAAGGAGCTTGACGAAAACGGCGCGCTGAAGTTCAGCGTCGACGGCAACGAGATAGAGCTCGGCGTTGACGACCTGCTCATAGACTCCGTCCAGAAAGAGGGCAGCTTCGCGGTCTCCGACTACGGCATCACCGTTGCTATCGACACGAACCTCACCCCCGAGCTTATCGAAGAGGGCTTCGTCAGAGAGATAATCTCGAAGATTCAGACGATGCGCAAAGAGGCAGACTTCGATGTTATGGACAAGATCGTTCTCTACACCGGCGAGAATGAAAAGCTCAACGGTATTATTAAGAAGAACGCCGAGTCCATAAAGCATGATGTCCTCGCGGATGAGATAGTCTATTCCCTCGGCGGCGACAGCTCCAAGGAGTGGAACATCAACGGCGAGAAGATGACTCTCGGCGTCAGCAAGAAATAAAAGCAGATTTTTCCGCCGCGTCTTTAATCGGATGCGGCGGATTTTCTTATTTCCGACTCAAAACAAGCCCAATATTTTAAAGAAACAAAAAAAGCAAAACTGTTGCAATAATGTTACATTTCAACTTATTGTTGAATCGTGTCGGATGTTGTATACTCATTTCGGATGAATTTTTCCCGCGTCTGAGGAGCGGATACAACGAGGAGGATATCATTTTGTCAACAGCATATTTTTATGCCGCGCTCGCGGCAGGCATCGCGGCGGTCGTCGTTTTCCTTGTCCTGCGCGTGAAATACGGCGGACTCAGGGGGCTCTATTCAAAGGCGATAGCGAGCTTCTTCTTCCTGCTTACGGCGCTCTCCGCGGCGGCGGTCAACCCGGGTCACGAGGTGTATGCCGGGCTCATCGTGTTCGGTCTTGTGCTCGGTCTCTCGGGCGACATATGGCTCGATTTGAAATGGATATATGAAAAGAATATGGAGAAGTTCCTCAACGCCGGATTCATAGCGTTCATGATAGGCCATGTGTTCTACATAGGCGCTATTTATAAATTCGCCGGCAACTGGAGCGTGCTCACGGCTGTCCTGCCGGTCATAGTCTCGGTCGTTGTCGCCATAGGAAATGTTATCGTCAGCGAAAAGCTGCTCAAGCTCAAGTTCGGCAAGTTCAGAACGATAGTCGGCGTCTATACCTTTTTCCTGTTCATGACCTTTGCCGTCAGCGCGGTCGCGATGCTCAACAATTCCTTTGCAAAGCAGTGGATACTAATGTCGGCGGGCGGGCTTCTGTTCGCGTTCTCCGACGCCGTGCTCTCGAATATGTATTTCAAAGAGGGCGGAAACACGAAGGCGAATATAATCATAAACCATGTTTCCTACTATGCGGCGCAGTTTGTAATAGCGTCGTCGGTACTTTTTATAAAATAATCCGAAAAACCGCTTGACAAAATCCTTTCGGGCTGTTAAAATAGTGCGTACAACAAAGCAGAGTGACGCATTGTGCCGCAGCTCTCACCTCCGGGGTTTTGTCCGCGCGGGTCAATAAGAACGGATTTTTATTTCTGTTGATTATTGAGCGAGGGCATCTCTGTGCCCTCGCTTTGATTTTTCCGGTAGAACCGGTCAGAGCATATGGAGGTGCTGGTTATAGGTATCAAAGAAATGCAGATCAATGAAGAGATCACGGACAAAGAGGTCAGGCTCATAAGCAATGACGGTGAACAGCTCGGTATCGTTTCCGCCGCTCAGGCTCAGAAGCTTGCCGCAGAGAAAAATCTCGACCTTGTCAAGATAGCTCCGCAGGCAAAGCCGCCCGTCTGTAAGATCATGGACTACGGCAAATATCGTTTTGAGCAGTCCAAGAGGGAGAAGGAAGCGAAGAAGAATCAGCGTGTGATCGAGATAAAGGAGATCCGCCTTTCGCCCAACATTGACGTACATGATTTTGATACGAAAGTCGGTCACGCCAGAAAGTTCCTGTCGGCAGGCAACAAGACCAAGGTCTCGATCCGCTTCCGCGGACGCGAGATGACCCACACCGATCTCGGACTGACCATAATGGCTCAGTTTGCGGAGAAGTGCGCGGATATCGCCTCGGTCGAGAAGCCGGCAAAGCTTGAGGGACGCCAGATGCTCATGTTCCTCGCTCCCAAGAGCGCAAAGTGATTATCCCGGTAAAATACCGGTCAAAAAGTTGAAGGAGGAAAAGAACTCATGCCCAAGATCAAAACTCACAGCGGTGCTAAAAAGCGCTTCAAGCTGTCAAAAAACGGTAAGCCGATACGTGCACACGCAAACAAGTCTCACATCCTTACCAAGAAGAGCACAAAGCGTAAGAGAAATCTTCGCAAGACCTCTGTTGCAGACACCACCAACGTCAAGCAGATCAAGAAGCTTATCCCTTACAAATAAGAGACAGCCAACCACTCATTAATTATTCGGAGGTAGAAAACCATGGCACGTATCAAAGGTGCAACAATGACTCGCAAGAGAAGAAATAAAGTTCTGAAGCTTGCCAAGGGCTACTATGGCTCAAAGCACAGCCTTTTCAAGACCGCCAAGCAGGCTGTCATGAAGAGCGGCCAGTACGCTTACATCGGCCGCAAGCAGAAGAAGCGTGACTTCCGCAGCCTGTGGATCACCAGAATCTCCGCTGCCGCGAAGCTCAACGGCATGAACTATTCCACGTTCATCAACGGTCTGAAGAAGGCCGGCATCGATCTCAACCGCAAGATGCTCTCCGAGATCGCCATCAGCGATCCCGCCGCTTTCACCGCTCTGACCGAGCAGGCCAAGGCTGCCCTCAAGTAAGTGATCGGAGATTTTCGGGTAGAGACTCAATCTGAAAGTTAAGGGGCTGCTGATGCAGTCCCTTATTTCATATCGGAGGAAAAAAGATGGATTTCGAAAAGATCTCGTCGCGTTCCAACGAAAAAGTGAAGCTTTTCCGGCATTTGTCGCAGAGTGCCTCGTTCCGCAGGGAAACGGGGCTGTTTGCGCTTGAGGGCGCACGCCTGTGCTCGGATGTCGCAAAGACCGGGATAGAAATAAAGACCGCGTTCTTCACAAAAGAAGCGCTCGAAAAGTATCCGGACTATATCTCTGCCGTTGCTGAAAAAGCGGAGCAGGCGTTCGAGATACCGCATGAGCTCGCCGGAACTCTCTCCGATACCCGCGAGGCGCAGGGTGTTTTTTGCATCTGCGTCAAGCGAAAAGAGGCGGAATTGGAGACGATTGACCCCAAGGGAACATATATAGCGCTCGACAATATGCAGGATCCGTCGAATCTCGGCGCGGTGCTCAGAACCGCGGAGGCGTTCGGCATGAGCGGCGTCATAGTCGGCGGCGGATGCGATATATATAACCCGAAAGCGCTTCGCGCCGCGATGGGCTCTTCGATGCGAATTTCTGTTTTGACAACAGGAAATTTGCCCTCTCTCTTGATTTTTGCCGCCAAAAAGGGTATGCTTACCTTAGCTTCCACGCCGTCTGACGGGGCAAAGAAGATAACCGATATGAGTTTTTCGGGCTCCGTTATCTGCGTTGTCGGCAACGAGGGCAGCGGAATATCGCCCGAGGTCATGTCCGCCTGCACTCTGCCCGTGACTATTCCGATGCGCGGGCGCGCCGAGTCGCTGAACGCCGCGGCGGCAGCCGCAGTGCTTATGTGGGAGCTGACAAAATAACACACGGAGGCTTCAATGGACAAGAAAGCCTATTGGCTCTGGCTCCGGGAAGCTCTTGGCGCAGGAGCTGTCACAGATGAGATTACCGCTGTGTTTCCATCCCCCGAGGAGATGTACTCAAGGGGCGAGATAGAATGGCGATTGAGCGGTGTACTCACCAACAGACAGATAGAAAAACTCAAACAATGCTCTCCCGAAAAGGCGCAGGGCATTGTTGATGTTTGTTATAATAACGGCTGGACTGTCCTCACTCCGGACGACGAGGACTATCCGCCGAAGCTCAGAAGTCTGCGCAACATGCCGCTGGCGCTCTTCGTCAGGGGCGACATAAAACGCGTGACACAGCGCGTGTGCATTGCCGTTGTCGGTACGAGAAAAGCCTCGTTCCAGGGCAGCTACCTCGCGCACCGCTATGCCGCGGCGCTCGCATATTCCGGCATCTGCGTCGTCTCCGGCGCGGCGATGGGCATAGACAGCTGCGCGCACAACGGCGCGCTCGACTCCGGCGGAGTCACGGCGGCGGTGCTCGGCTGCGGCTTCGGATACAAATATCTTATGGAAAACGAGTATCTGCGCGACTGCGTAGCTCAGAGCGGCGCGCTGATAACGGAGTTCCCGCCCGGATTCCCGTCCTCGGCGAGAACATTCCCGATAAGAAACAGAATAATCTCTGGACTCTGCGACGCTACAATAGTCATCGAGGCGGGAGTTAAGAGCGGCTCGCTCATCACCGCAAACTGCGCCATAGAACAGGGACGAGATGTGTTTGCGCCGCCCGGCGATGTGTTCAACTCATCTTACGCCGGGGCGAATCGGCTGATAAGAGACGGCGCAAGACCGCTTTTGTCAATTTACGATCTGATAACCGAATACTCCGTGCGCTATCCCGACAAGATAAAGCCGGAGGATATGGCGAAGGCGCTCGAATATCTGAGCGGCAAGCGCGAGCTGACGCAGGAGCAGGCAAAGGAAGAGCCGAAGACCGTCGAGCGTCCGCACGAATCGGTCAAAAAGTTCGAGCCCGAGCCGAAGCCTGAGGAGTTCAGGGTCAAAAAGCTCGTGTCGATACCCGTCGGACTCTCTGAAAAGGCGAAGAAAATATACGAATCAATGGGAGAAGAACCTCTGTTTGCAGACGAGATAGCGGCAAAGACCGGATTTGCGCCGTGGGAGGTTGTCAGCTCGATGACCGAGCTGGAGCTTGAAGATCTCGTGTGTCTGTGCGCAGGGAAACGATACAAAAAAATTTGAACAGGGGAGCAAACGAAATGTCCACTTTAGTTATAGTCGAGTCGCCCGCAAAGGCGAAGACAATTAAAAAATATCTCGGACCCGGCTATGAGGTAGTCGCCTCGATGGGTCATGTCCGCGACCTGCCCGCGGCGAAGCTGAGCGTCGATGTCAAGCATGACTTCGCGCCGAAATACGCCGTTATAAAAGGAAAAGAAAAGCTCGTCAGCGAGCTGAAAAAAGATGTTGAAAAAAGCGATAAAGTTATCCTCGCAACCGACCCTGATCGCGAGGGAGAAGCGATATCGTGGCACCTTTCGACCCTGCTCGACCTCAATCTTGAGGACAAGAACAGAGTCACCTTCAACGAGATAACCAAAACCGGAATCAAGAACGGCATGGATCATCCGCGCGCCGTCGACATGAATCTCGTCAACGCACAGCAGGCGAGAAGAATACTCGACAGACTCGTCGGCTATCGCTTAAGCCCGTTTATTTCGCAGAAGATACGCCGCGGACTTTCCGCCGGCCGCGTTCAGAGCGTCGCGGTGCGCATGATAGTTGACCGCGAGGAGGAGATCCGCGCGTTCAAGCCCGAGGAATATTGGACGATAGATGCGAAGTTCACCGCCCCGTCCCGCAAGGTGTTTTCCGCATCGCTCTACGGCGACGAAAACGGTAAGATAAAAATAGAGAACAAAGAGCAGTCGGACGCTATTCTCAGCCGTCTCGACGGCGCTTCGTATTCCGTCAAGACCCTCAAAAAGGGCACGAGGAAGAAGAACCCCGCGCCGCCCTTTACCACCTCCACCCTCCAGCAGGAGGCTTCGAGGAAGCTCGGTTTCCAGACTCAGAAGACCATGCGCACCGCGCAGGAGCTCTATGAGGGCGTCGATGTTCAGGGCATCGGCACGACCGGTCTTATAACCTACATGAGAACCGACTCGCTGAGAATCTCCGAGGAGGCGCGCGCCCAAGCAGCCGCCGCCATAGAAGATATCTTCGGCAAGGAATACCTGCCCGACAAGCCGCGTTATTACAAGACCGGAGCCAACGCGCAGGACGGCCATGAGGCTATCCGCCCCGCGACCCCGTCGATAACCCCCGAGCGCGTCAAGGATTCGCTGACTTCGGATCAGTATAAGCTCTATAATCTTATCTGGAAGCGCTTCATGGCGAGCCTCATGGCGAGCTGCGTCCAGGATACGGTGAAGCTTGAAATAGCCGGAGCAAACGAAAAGGACGCCGCCGAGGGCAAATATTGCCTGTTCACCGCCGCAGGTTATTCCGTGCGCTTCGACGGCTTTACAAAAGTATATGAGATAAGCGACGATGAGAGCAAGGGCTCGCTTCTGCCCGAGATAAAGGTCGGGGACACCGCGAAGCTCAAGGAGCTCATTCCCTCGCAGCACTTCACCTCGCCTCCGCCGCGCTTCACCGAAGCGTCGCTCGTCAAGGAGTTCGAGGAAAAGGGTATCGGCAGACCGAGTACCTATTCAACGATAATCACCACCATAGTCAAGAGAAACTATGTCAAGCGCGAGTCGAAGCAGTTCGTGCCCACCGAGCTCGGCGAGGCGACAACGAAGCTGCTCAAAGAGAAGTTTCCGCGCATAGTCAACGTCAAATTCACCGCGCAGATGGAGGATATGCTCGACCGCGTCGATTCCGGCGATATCGACTATGTCTCCGTCCTCGACGATTTCTACGGCGAGTTCGAGAAGTCGCTCGACAAGGCGAAAGCCGAGATGAAGGATGTCAAAATTCAGCTCGAAGAGGATATAACGGATATCCCCTGCGAGAAGTGCGGCAGAATGATGGTCATAAAGACCGGACGCTACGGCAGATTCCTTGCCTGCCCCGGCTATCCCGAGTGCAAGAACGCGAAGCCGCTCGTGCTCGAAACGAACGCAAAGTGCCCCAAGTGCGGCGCAAAGGTCATCGAGAGAAAGACGAAGAGGGGCTATACTTTCTACGGCTGCTCGAATTGGCCGGGCTGCGACTTCATGACCTGGGATAAGCCGACGGATGAGATATGCCCGCAGTGCGGCAAGTCCCTGTTCAAGAAGAAGGGCGGCGTTGTCGAATGCCTCAACGAGGGATGCGGATATACGAAAAAGAGCGCAAGAAAAGGTAAAAAAACCGATGAATAAAGTTACCGTTATAGGAGCGGGCTTCGCGGGCGTTGAAGCCGCGAGACAGCTGTCTCGCGCGGGGATAAGAGTTACCCTGTGCGAGATGAAGCCGCAAAAATTCTCGCCCGCCCATTCGAGCCCGAACTTCGCCGAGCTCGTCTGCTCGAACTCCTTCAAGGCTCTGCGCACCGCGAGTGCCGCGGGCGAACTCAAAGCCGAGATGGAGATGCTCGACTCGCTCTGCGTGAGCTGCGCCAAGGCGACTGCCGTCCCCGCGGGCGGTGCTTTAGCCGTTGACAGGGACGATTTCTCCGCCCTTGTCACAAAGACAGTCGAAGAAGATCCGCTTATAGATATAGTCCGCGGCGAGGTGACGGAGATACCCGCCGACGGCATTGTTATAATCGCCGCAGGTCCGCTCGCGTCCGACGCGCTCTCCAATGAGATAGAGAAAATCTGCCCCGGACATCTGAGCTTCTACGATGCCGCCGCGCCGATAGTTTCGGCTCAGAGCCTCGATATGTCCTGCGCGTTCAAGCAGTCGCGCTACGACAGGGGCGGCGAGGATGACTATATAAACTGCCCGATGAACAAAGAGGAATATGAGGCGTTTTATGAAGCCCTTGTCGGCGCAGAGAGCGCCGAAACTCACTCGTTCGACAAGCGCAAGGGAGTCTACGAGGGCTGTATGCCGATAGAAGTCATGGCTCTGCGCGGGCAGGATACTATCCGCTTCGGTCCGATGAAACCTGTCGGTCTGCGCGATCCGCGCACGGGACACAGACCGTGGGCGGTGCTCCAGCTCAGAAAAGAGAACTCGGCGGGTACTATGTACAATCTCGTCGGCTTTCAGACGAATCTGAAATTCGGCGAGCAGAAGCGCGTTTTCTCTATGATACCCGCGCTCAAAAATGCGGAGTTCGTGCGCTACGGCGTCATGCACCGCAATACTTTTATAAATTCACCCAAGCTCCTCGGCGCGGATTTCTCGCTCAGGAGCGACAGACGAATATTCTTCGCGGGTCAGATAACCGGCGTGGAGGGCTATATGGAGTCCGCCGCCTCGGGAATACTCGCCGGCATCAACGCCGCGCGGTATATAAACGGAAAAGACCCGTTCGTCATGCCCGGGGACACCGTCATGGGTGCGCTCGCACGCTATATCAGCGACGGGAGCGTGACGGATTTTCAGCCCATGGGCGCAAACTTCGGAATACTTCCGCCCCTCGACGAGCGTATCCGCTCGAAGCAGGAGCGTTATGAGAAGATCTCGCAGCGGGGACTCGAGTCTGCGGGAAAATATATCGAAGGAGAGAATGAAAAATGAAGATTATAGTTGATGCTTTCGGCGGCGACAATGCACCTCTTGAGGTTATCAAGGGCAGCCGCAATGCAAAGGACGATCTCGGCGTTGATATAGCTCTCGTCGGCGATAAGGAAAAGATATTCTCCTGCGCCGCGCAGAACAAGATATCGCTCACGGGCATTGATATTATAGACGCCCCGGATGTTATCGCCATGACCGATCAGCCCGGCGAGATACTCAAGAGCAAGAAAAACTGCTCTATGGCGGTCGGACTTCAGGCTCTTGCGGACGGCAAGGGCGACGCATTCGTCAGTGCCGGTTCAACCGGCGCGCTCGTCATGGGTGCGACTTTTATCGTCAAGCGCATCAAGGGCGTAAAACGCCCGGCGATAGGCAGCGTCCTGCCCTCTAATGACAAGCCGTTTCTTCTGCTCGACTGCGGCGCGAACGCAGACTGCACCGCGGAGCATTTAAAGCAGTTCGCCCAGATGGGCGCGATATATTCGGAGAAGTTCGTAAAAGTTCAGTCTCCGCGCGTGGCTCTTGCGAATATCGGCACCGAGGACAGCAAGGGCGACCGCCTGCGCCATGAGGCGTTCGATCTGCTCAAAGAGACGAAAGGCGTCAACTTCATCGGCAACGTCGAGACTCGCGACGTGCCCTACGGCTGCTGCGATGTGCTCGTTGCGGACGGCTTTACGGGCAACATTATCTTAAAGCTCTATGAGGGTGTCGCGGGCGCGATGATGGCAAATATCAAGAGCATATTCAAAAAGAGCTCGATAACCATGCTCGCCGCCATGATGGTCAAGGGCGGACTGCTCGCGCTCAAGGTGAGAATGGATTATTCCGAGTTCGGCGGCGCGCCGCTGCTCGGAGTCAACGGCGTTGTCATAAAGGCGCATGGCTCGTCCGACGCGAAGGCTATCCGCAACGCCATAAGGCAGGCAAAGACCTGCGCAGAAAAAAATATAGTCGGCACCATTGCACAGAGTGTCAAGGAAGCTGCCGACGCGGAGTAAGAAAATGGACAACAGAGAACTCGAAAAGAAAATAGGCTACAATTTCAAGAATAAAAAGCTGCTCACCGAGGCGCTGACCCACTCGTCATACGCCAACGAGCGGCAGGACGGCACGCGCTGCAACGAGCGCCTGGAATTTCTGGGCGACTCAGTGCTCGGCTTTATCTCCGCCGAGCATTTCTTCCATCACTTCAAGCACCTGCCCGAGGGCGAGCTGACGAAGAGACGCGCTTATTTCGTCTGCGAGAAGTCACTCAGCGAATTTGCGCGCACTCTCGGCATCGGCGACTATCTGCTCTTCGGCAAGGGCGAAGTGCTCACCGGCGGCAAGGATCGCCCGTCTATCCTCGCCGATGCGTTTGAAGCTGTGCTCGCCGCTATCTATCTCGACGGCGGCATAGAGCCGGCGAAGAAGTTCGTCTTCCGTTTTATCGATAAGGCGGACGAGGAGAAGCCGGTCGTCACGGACTACAAGACCACCTTGCAGGAGATAGTCCAGCGCAACCCCGAGGAGGCGGTCGAATATGTCCTCGTCGGCGAGAGCGGACCCGACCACAACAAGACCTTCAGCGTCGAAGTCCATCTCAACAGCAATGTCATCGGCCACGGTTCGGGCAGAAGCAAGAAGATAGCCGAGCAGGCGGCGGCAAAAGAGGCTCTGGAGCTCATGGGGCTCAAGGCATGAAACATATAAACGTCTCCGTATTCGTTCCCCACGCGGGCTGCCCGCACCAGTGCAGCTTCTGCAACCAGAGGAGCATTTCGGGCGCAAAGAGCCAGCCGACAGCGCAGGATGTGCGCGACGCGGCGCTCATCGCCATGCGCTCGTCCCCCGAGGGGATAAAAGACGGGGAGATAGCATTTTTCGGCGGCAGCTTCACGGCTATCGACCGCGATTATATGATCGAGCTGCTCTCTTCGGCGCAGGAGTTCATCGGCGAAAACGGCTTCAAGGGCATCAGAATATCCACCCGCCCGGACGCTGTTGACGGCGAGATATGCGATATCCTCGAAAAATATCATGTCACGGCGGTCGAACTCGGCGCACAGAGCACGAATGATAAAGTGCTCGCGATGAACCGCAGGGGTCACACGCACGAGGATATCTTCCGCTCGGCGCGGCTCTTAAAAGAACGCGGCTTCGAATTGGGGCTCCAGATGATGACCGGGCTCTACGGTTCGAATGATGAGGACAGCATCGGGACGGCGCGGGATATAATCTCACTTTCACCGGACACCGCGCGGATATATCCGACGGTTGTTATAGAAAACACGGAGCTCGCCGAGCTATACCGCAATGGCGAATACCGCCCGCAGACTCCCGAAGAGGCGGCGGTGCTCTGCGCGAAGATACTGCCGATGTTCGAGCGAGCGGGGATAAAAGTCATCCGCCTCGGACTTCATTCCGGCGGCGATGTCGAGGGCTCTTTCGTTGCCGGCGCATATCATCCGGCTCTGCGCGAGATGTGCGAGGGGCATATATATTTTGATATTATTAACAGAGCACTCTCCGGAAAAGAAAAGGGGAAGTACATAATATATGTCGCCCCGCGCGAAGTTTCAAAAGCTTCCGGGCAGAGAAGATGCAATATCGAAAAGCTCAGAGAACTCGGCTATGAATGCAGGATAAAAGAAAATGCGGCTCTCTCGGCGCGCGATATAACCTTGGAAAAAGTCAACTTATTATAAAGGCAGGCAGATAAATGTTACTAAAAGCACTCGAACTGCAGGGCTTCAAATCCTTTCCCGACAAGACAACGCTCGAATTCGGAAAAGGCATAACCGCCGTCATAGGACCCAACGGCTCCGGCAAGAGCAACATCTCCGATGCCGTTCGCTGGGTTCTCGGCGAGCAGTCCTCAAAGAGCCTGCGCGGCTCGAAAATGGAGGACGTCATCTTCGGCGGCACTTCGCTCAGAAAGGCGATGGGCTTTGCCGAGGTCACTCTGCGCCTCGATAACACCGATCGCACCCTCAACAACTGCGATAAAGACGATGTCTCCGTCACCCGCCGCTACTACCGCTCGGGCGAGAGCGAGTATCAGCTGAACGGCGAGACAGTGCGCCTGCGCGATATCCACGAGCTGTTTATGGACACGGGACTCGGACGCGACGGCTATTCAATGGTCAGCCAGGGCAGAGTCGCCGACCTTATCTCTTCGCGCTCGCCGCAGAGGCGCGATATGCTCGAAGAGGCGGCGGGAATATCCCATTTCAGATACCGCCGCGCGGACGCGACACGCAGACTCGAACAGGCGGAGGAAAATCTCGTTCGCCTGCGCGATATATTGACCGAGCTCGAAGGACGCGTCGGACCGCTCAAAACGCAGAGCGAAAAGGCGCAGAAATTCCTTGTGCTTGCAGGGGAAAAGAAGGAGCTTGAGATAGGTCTCTGGCTCAAGACGATAGAGCGCTCCCGCGAGGGACTCAAGGCGCAGGAGGATAAAATATCCCTCGCCGCCGCGGACTATGAGCAGGCGGAGCGCGAGCTCGAACAGATATCGGCTCAGATAGAAGAGCTGATGAGCACGGGCAGCGGAATAACCGTGCAGATAGAAGAACTGCGAACGAAAGCCGCCTCCGACGAAGAGCAGGCGACCGCAGTTGACGGCAGAATCGCCGTCGAGCACAACAACCTCGCGCATAACCGCGAGACGATAGAGCGCATAAAGCGCGACATGGAGGCGGCGACCGCCACCGAGCAGCACCTCGAGGAGCAGATCGACGCCGCCCAAAAAGAAATAGAATCTATAGACGCTGAGATAAAGGGCTGCCAGGCGCAGCTGCTCGAACTGCTCGACAGCACGGGCAAGCTCAAGGAGCAGGAGAGCGCGATAACCGCCGAGCGCGACAGCGCGGAGGCGCAGGCGAAGGCCATAAACGAGTCTCTCTCCGCCGCAAAAATCGAGCAGAGCACGGCGCGCTCCTCCGCGCAGGAGATAGCCGCGCGCCTCGGCACAGTTGATGAAGTCATCGCTTCGCGCGGCGGACTGCTTGACGCACTCCGTGAGCAGGCCGAAGTCAGCCGCAGGAATCTTGATGCGTGCCTTGAAAATATAGAATCACTTTCAAATTCAATAGACGGCTACTCTATGATAGTCCGTTCGCGCTCCGAAAAGGCGGAGAAGATGCGCCGCGAGCTCGACGCCGCAACGCTCGACATCCACCAAAAGCAGGCGCGAATCAGAATGCTCGAGGATCTCGAGAAGAACATGGAGGGCTATTCCGGCTCCGTTAAAGCGGTCATGCGCGAAGCAAAGCGCGGAACGCTGCGCGGAATCCACGGACCTGTGTCCCAGCTGATAACCGTTGATGCGAAGTACGCCGCGGCGGTCGAGACGGCTCTCGGCGCCGCCGTGCAGAATATAGTAACCGACGACGAGTCGGCGGCAAAGCGCGCCATAGCCTATCTTAAAGAGAGCCGCGCAGGACGCGCGACTTTCCTGCCGATGACGGCGATAAAGCCGCGCCCGTTCAGGGAGGACGGACTCGACTCCTGCGCCGGATTCATCGACATGGCGGACAGGCTTCTTCGATGCGGCGACGAGTATCTGCCGATAATCAGAAACCTGCTCAGCCACACCGCCGTTGCGGATAATATCGACAGCGCGATAGCCATCTCCAAGCGCTTCGGCCACAGATTCAAAGTCGTCACGCTCGACGGTCAGGTCATGAATGCGGGCGGCTCAATGACGGGCGGTTCGCGCGGGCAGAACGCGGGCATACTCAGCCGCGGCAATGATATAGAACAGCTCAAAAAGACCGTCGCGAAGCTTGAAAAGGACCTTGCCGAGCGGCAGGAGAGATACAAAGAGCTCGCGGGCGAAGTCTCGGCGGCGCAGGCGGAATACGACGGCGTGACAGCGGAGCTCCAGAAAGCGCAGGAAGAAAAAATCCGCCGCGAGGGCGAACTGCGCATGATAGACGACAAGATAGAAACTGCCGAGTCGGCGCTCAATGACCTCGAAGCGGAGAAGCGCAGCTCCGCAGAGCGCACCGCAAAGCTCGAAGAAATTCAGACTCAGGCGCAGAAAAAGATAGATGAATTTACTGCTCAGCTCGACTCGGTCAATGAAAAGATAACCGAAATCGAATCGCGCCGCGATGAACTGCTCAGCACCCGCGAACAGAACGCGGACAAAGAGAGCAGCATCAACCTCAGCATCCTTGCGTTCAAAAAGGATATTCAGGCGCGAGAGGAAGTTATCGAAACGCTCAAACGCCGCAGAAGCTCCCATGAGGGTCATGCCGATGAGCTTAAATCGGAGATCGACTCCATAACCGAGCAGATGACCGCGACGAACGAGCTTATAGAACAGCTCAAAGGCGAGGCGGCATCGCTTCGCGCCGAGGCTCAGCAGAAGAAAGACGAGATATCCTCGCTCGCTCAGAAGCGAAGCGGAGTCGAGGGCGAGAGCACCAAACTTCGTGCTCAGGAGCGCTCGGTCAGCGACAGGCGCGAGAGACTGTCCGGTGAGCGGGCAAGGCTCGAAGAACGCCGCGACTCGATGCAGCGCGAGCTCGAAAATGCACAGAACAAGCTCTATGACGAATATCAGCTCACTCGCCGCGAGGCGGAGGAACTCGGAATAATTATCGAAGATCCGCAGAAAGCGCAGCGCGATCTCAATGATATAAAGAACAAGATAAGAGCCCTCGGCAATGTCAATGTCGGCGCTATCGAGGAATACAAAGAGGTCTCCGAGCGCTACGAGTTCATGAAAACTCAGATAGACGATGTCGAAAGCTCCCGCGCGGAGCTGCTCACGCTCATAGGCGACCTGACCGGCAAGATGTCGGAGCGGTTCAGGGAGCAGTTCGACCGCATAAACACTATCTTCGGTCAGACGTTCTCGGAGCTGTTCGGCGGCGGCAAGGCGGAGCTTATTCTTGAGAATCCGCTCGATGTGCTCGAATGTGCCATTGAGATAAAGGTTCAGCCCCCGGGCAAGAATGTTCAGAATATCGACCTGCTCTCGGGCGGCGAAAAAGGACTTGCGGCAATCGCGCTGCTGTTCTCCATCCTCAAGGTCACTCCCGCGCCGTTCTGCTTCTTCGACGAGGTCGAGGCTGCGCTCGACGATGTCAACGTCACGCGCTACGCGCAGTATGCCCGCCGCATGACGAAGAACACGCAGTTCATCCTCATCACGCACAGACGCGGCACGATGGAAGAAGCCGATGTCCTCTACGGAGTCACAATGCAGGAGGACGGAGTCTCCAAACTGCTCGAACTCAAGACCGCCGAAATGGCAAAGAAGCTCGGATTGACACAGTGATACATATAATAAGCCCCGGAGTTTTCCGGGGCTGTTTTTATAATTTGCGATAAGTTGGGGGTTGTCAGGTCATGCAAATCATTCCTCCCTCTTCCCTCCAACCGCTTTGCCGAGTTCGGAAAACGCTATCGGTGCGAGGGCGAGGGCGGCGACGGTCAGCCACTCATATATATTGAGCACGGACACATCGAACAGCACCCGCAGCGGCGGGACGGTCATAACAATGAGCTGAAGCGCGGCGCAGAGGGCGGCGCAAATAGTGAGCTTTCTGTTTGAAAAAATACCGATGCTGAAAACCGAGCGGCGCGAGCGCATATTGAACGAATGAGCTATCTCGCAGAGGCTCTGCGTCGCAAACGCCATGGTGCGTCCAAGCTCGACGCAGGAATTTTTAAAGAGCGAGCTGCCAGCGACGAACGCAAACAGACTCAGCGCGCCTATCAACATTCCCTCGAGGGCTATGTCGAGTCCCGTGCGGTCGGCGAAAAAGCTCTTTGAGCTGTCGCGCGGGGGACGCTGCATGATGCGGCTGTCGAGCCTCTCCGCGCCGAGCGCGAGCGCGGGCAGGGAGTCTGTGACGAGATTTATCCACAAAAGCTGTATCGGCAGGAGCGGCGCGGGCATGCCGAAGAGAGTGGCGGCAAAGACGCAGAGTATCTCGCCGATGTTGCAGCCGAGCAGATAGTGTATGGCGCGGCGGATGTTGTCATATATTCCGCGCCCCTGGGCGACGGCTTTGACTATTGTCGCAAAATTGTCGTCGGTCAGAATCATGTCGGCGGCGTTCTGCGCCACCTGCGTGCCGCCCTTGCCCATGGCGCAGCCGATATCGGCGGCCTTTAATGCGGGCGCGTCATTGACCCCGTCGCCCGTCATCGCAACAACCTCGCCGTGGGCGCGCAGAGCCTTGACTATCCGGACTTTGTGTTCGGGCGTCACACGCGCATATACGCGGCAGGAGCGCACGGCGCGCGCGAATTCGTTCTCGCCCATTTTGTCTATCTGCGCGCCCGTCAGACATTCGCCGGAGCGCGAGAGTATGCCGAGTTTTTTCGCCGTGGCGCAGGCGGTGCCCGCATGGTCGCCGGTTATCATAACAGGCGTTATTCCTGCGCGGCGGCAGGTTTTGACCGCCTCATATGCCTCTTCGCGCGGCGGATCCTCCATGCCGATAAGCCCGCAGAATGTCAGCCCCGTCTCGATTATTTTCCCCCCGTTTGTCTCGCCCGTGGCGACGGCGATAACTCTTAATGCTCGCTCAGCGAGAGAAGCGTTGAGACTCAGTATTTTTTCACGCCGAGCCGAAGTCAGCGGGCTTTTCGTTCCGTTTAATATTATATCGGAACACTTTTTTATCAGCACATCGGGCGCGCCCTTTGCGACCGTTATTATTTTGTCCCCGTCTCTTATCGCGACGGACATCATCTTCCGCTCGGACGAGAACGGTATTTCATCGGTTCTGGGCTTTTGGCGGTTGAGCTTCACTGTATCGGTGCCAGATCGCTCCGCCGCCGCGACTATCGCAGCCTCTGTCGGCTCGCCGGACACCTTGCCCTTGCCCTCATATTTTGCGTCGCAGCAGAGCGCGGCGAGTGAAAAAAGCCTTTTTGCCTCTTCGCCGGTCAGCTGAATTTCGCCAGACGGCGAGCAGGCGGCAGTGACGGTCATTTTATTTTGTGTCAGCGTGCCCGTCTTGTCTGAACAGATATATGTTGCCGCGCCGAGCGTCTCGACTGCGGGCAGGCGGCGTATGACCGCGTTGCTCTTCGCCATCTTCTGCACCCCGAGCGAGAGCACAACGGTGACAACTGCGGGCAGTCCCTCGGGGATAGCCGCAACGGCGAGACTGACGGACAGCATGAACGCGCTGAGCACGCCCATGCCGCGCAGGATGCTGAGCACGAATATCAGCGCGCATATCGCCAGCGCGCCGATGCCGAGGACTTTGCCTATTTTCGCGAGCTTTATTTGCAGCGGCGTTGTCGGTTCGTCTTCTGTGTTCAGAAGATGTGCTATCTTCCCGACCGCCGTGTCCATGCCCGTCTGAGTCACGACTGCCCTGGCGTGACCTGCGGTTATGACTGAGGACGAAAATATCATATTTTTGAGCTCCGCCTGCGGACTGCCGTCGGGAATACGGCAGAGAGCGTCCTTTTCGCACGGCATGGATTCGCCGGTCAGTGCACTCTCCTGTGCCGACAGCGAATGCGAAGATATCAGCCGCGCATCGGCGGGGACGAGATCGCCCGCACGGACTTCTATAATATCCCCGCGAACAACTTCCGACGCAGGGATTTTTGTCTCTTTTCCGTCTCTTATGACTGCCGCCGTCGGCGCGGACATATTTTTAAGCGCCTCGAGCGAATGCTCCGCGCGCCGCTGCTGAATGACCCCGACTGCGGCGTTGAGTATAACTATTATCAATATCATTATCGGGTCGGCGAAGTCGCCGTGTTCCTCTAAAAACGAGGTCGCAAATGACACTCCGCTCGCTATGAGCAGGACTATCACGGTGAAATCTTTGAACTGCTCGAAAAATTCCGCGATGATACTTTTTTTCTTTTTGCCGCGCAGTATGTTTTCGCCGTCCTGCCCGAGCCGCTTCTCCGCTTCGCGCGAGCTCAAGCCCCTGTCAACGCTGCTGCTGAGTTTGCCGACCGCATCCGCGGCGCTCATCGAATACCAGTCCATATTTTCTCCCCTTTTTTATTTAGTCCGTGCAATATATATTCAATTTATCGCCGAAAGTTTACCAAAGTTATTGAACCGTTCACATTTCAATGATAAAATAAATTGTAATTATGTCTTTTTTCGACAGACGGAGGTATCGCGCTTCGTGACAAAGATAGTTAAATTTCTAAAACCGTATATGGGAGCTACCGTGGCGGCGCTGTTTTTCTCGCTGTTCAACAATCTTATGCAGCTGATTCTGCCCGCGATGATGGCTCTGATGATAAACACCGGCATCGGCGACGGGCGCATGGGCACTGTTCAGCTCATCGGCGGCGTTATGGCGGTGCTCTCCGCTATCGCGATAGGCGCGGCAATCGCGGGCAGCTACTATTCTTCAAAGGTCTCCGCCTGCTTCGGTCTGTCGCTTCGCCGCGCGCTGTTCGTCAAGGTCGAGTCGCTGAGCCAGTGCGATATAGATAAGATAGGCACGCCCTCGCTGATAACGAGAACGACAAACGACATCCGCCAGATTCAGGACATGATCCTGATGATGATCCGCATTATTATCAGCGCGCCGATAGTCATGGTCGGCGGCGCGTTCATGGCGTTCACGCTGAATAAGAGGCTCTCGACCGTCATGTTCATCGCTATTCCGATAATTTTGGTTATCGCCCTCGTCGTCGCAAAGCAGGTTCTGCCGATGTTCGACAAGGCGCAGAAAAAGACCGACAGACTCAATCTCATCCTGCGCGAGAAGCTCAGCGGAATCAGAGTTATCCGCGCGTTCAACCGCTCGGAATATGAGGACGAGAAGTTCAGAAAGGCGAACTACGACCTGACCGGACTCATGCTCAAGATAAACCGTATTTTCGCGTTCCTTATTCCGCTCGCAACGCTTCTTTGCTATGTCATAGTCGCCATTCTCCTCAAGATGGCGGCGGATCAGATAGACGCGCTCGACGCCGTAGCGGACAGCGTGCAGATAGCGAACACCGTCGGCGATCTGCAGGCGTTCATGGTCTATATGATAATGATAATCTACGCAGTCTCCATGGCGGCGTCGCTGTTCGTAATGCTCCCGAAAGCGGAGATATCAGCGAAGAGAATCAACGAGGTACTCGACCTCGTCCCGATGATAAAAGAGACTGAGCATCCGATAACCCCCGATGCAGACCGCCGCAGCGAGCTTGAGTTCGACTGCGTGAGTTTCAGCTATCCGGGCGCCGATTCGCCGATACTTTCGCGCATATCTTTCAAGACCATGCCCGGCGAGACCACCGCCGTTATCGGCTCGACCGGCTCGGGCAAATCGACTCTCGTCAATCTTATCCCCCGATTTTACGATGTCTCGGGCGGCAGGATTCTCATTGACGGCGTGGACATAAAAAATATGTCTATGCGCACCCTCCACGAAAAGATAGGCTTTATTCCGCAGAGCGCATTCCTGTTCAGCGGCACCGTCGCCGACAACCTGCGCATGGGCAAGCCCGACGCTACAGAAGAGGAGATGTGGGAGGCGCTCGAAACCGCGCAGGCGGCAGATTTTGTCAGAGCCATGCCCGACGGACTCGACAGCGAGCTCTCGCAAAACGGCAAGAATCTTTCCGGCGGTCAGCGCCAGCGCCTCGCGATAGCGCGCGTGTTGATAAGAAAGGCTGAGATATATGTTTTTGACGACAGCTTTTCGGCTCTCGACTTCTCAACCGATGCAAAGCTCCGCAAGGCTCTGCGCGAGAGGATGCCGGATATAACAAAAATAATCGTCGCCCAGCGCGTCGGAACGATAATCGACGCGAGCCGTATAATCGTGCTCGACGAGGGCAAGGTGGCGGGCATCGGTACTCACCGCGAGCTGCTTGAAAATTGTACGGTCTATCGCGAAATTGCCCAATCCCAGCTTTCAAAGGAGGAACTCGCATGAGCAGAAGATCACCTCTGAAGAGAAAGCGCACCTCGCAATCGAGAAAGAAATACAGCGGATATTCCGGCGGCAACCGCCGCCCCGGCGAAAAGCCGAAGAATTTCAAAGAGACCGTCTCGCGCTTCGTGCCGCTCTTAAAGCCGTTTATCCCCGGCATGGTCGTCGTGCTCATAGCGGGCGTTATCGGCACGGTGCTGACCGTCACGGGACCGATGTTCCTCGGCGACATAGTCGACGCGATAAAAGAGCAGGCGGATATAAAGCTCTCAGGCGGCGAGATAAACTTTTCAAAGATACAGAAAATCCTGCTGACCATTCTCGGCATCTACGGTCTGAGCGCGGTGCTCAGCTATGTTCAGCACTATATCATGGCGGGCGTCACGCAGTCCGTCGTGCGCGATCTGCGCGACAAGGTAAACGACAAGCTGACCCATCTGCCGCTGAGCTATATCGACTCTCACTCGAAGGGCGATATCCTCAGCAAGATGATGAATGATATCGACAATATCAGCAACACCCTGCAGAACAACCTTATTCAGATAATCACCTCTGCGGTGAGCTTCATCGGTATGCTTGCGCTGATGTTCTATGTCAGCTGGCAGTTAACTCTTATCACGCTCTCCGTGCTCCCGCCGAGCCTTCTCGTGATATCGATCATCTCTAAGCGCTCCAAGCGTTATTTCCGCCGCCAGTGGGACGAGACGGGCAACATAAACGGACACATCGAAGAGATGTACACCGGTCACACGCTCATCAAAGTCTTTGACCACGAGGAGCAGGCGATAGACGAGTTTGATGATATAAACGTAAGCCTCGCAAAAGCCGGATACAAGGCGCAGTTCATCTCCGGCATAATCGGCCCGATATTAAATTTCGTCAGCAACATAGCCTATGTGCTCATCTGCGTCATAGGCGGCGTGTATGTCATAAAGGGCACTTTCTCTCTCGGCGACATAACAACTTTCTTCACTTATTCAAAGCTCTTCATGCAGCCGCTCGTCAGCATCGGCAACATCGCGAACAACCTTCAGTCCTCGCTCGCGAGTGCGGAGCGCGTGTTCAACCTGCTCGATGAGCCCGACGAGTGCGCCGACTGCTACGACACCAGGATCGAAGAGCCCAAGGGCGAGGTCGAATTCAAAGATGTCAGCTTCAGCTACACTCCCGAAGTGCCGCTTATCGAGAACATGAATCTGAAAGTCGAGCCGGGTCAGCTCGTCGCGATAGTCGGACCGACGGGAGCGGGCAAGACGACATTCGTGAACCTGCTCATGCGCTTCTATGATGTCAATAAAGGCGAGATTCTTCTCGACGGGCACGACATACGCTCGATACCGCGCGAAAATCTGCGCAGTGTATTCGGTATGGTGCTCCAGGACACATGGCTGTTCGAGGGCACGATAATGGAGAACATAGCCTACGGCCGAAAGGGCTGCTCACGCGAAGAGGTCATTGACGCGGCAAAGGCGGCAAGGGTTCACCACTTCATCAGCACTCTGCCCGACGGCTACGAGACGATGCTTGAAGAGAACGGCGAGAACATCTCGCAGGGTCAGCGTCAGCTTCTGACGATAGCCCGCGCCATCCTCGCGAACCCGTCGGTGCTTATCCTCGACGAGGCGACAAGCTCCGTCGACACGCGCACAGAAGTGCATATACAAAAGGCGATGAACACGCTGATGAACGGCAGAACGAGCTTCGTTATTGCGCACAGGCTCTCGACCATCCGCGACGCCGATGTTATCTTGGTTATGAACAACGGCACGATAGTCGAGCGGGGCACACACGGACAGCTGCTCGCACAGAACGGCTTCTACAGAGAACTCTACGCCAGCCAGTTCGGAGTGTAAAATATAAAAAAATTATCCGCTGTATCAAATAATTGATACAGCGGATTTTTTGATTAAGATGATAAAATCTTTTGGCGGCGTGGAGCATAAAGAGCGAGCTTGGATTTTTAACAGAATCTATTTGGGCGCCCATATAGGTGACCGGGGGAAAGGATTCTGTATAAATGCGTTC
>OGXQ01000250.1_pt1 | contig 41897 bp, 38 predicted proteins | sample 1576291 | NCBI WGS metagenome assembly OGXQ01 (sample SAMEA3541575, study PRJEB24748) | human gut metagenome | biome: human gut; feature: human-associated habitat; material: faeces | place: China | collected 2012 | reverse complement strand
AGGTCAATGCCGCCTCGTTTCAAGGCACCTTGCTCGCTCTGGCGGGCTTTCGCTGTCGTTGCCAAGACATCGGCGTTGCCAAAGCCGGCACTTGGGGACGCTTCTTTTGAGGTAGTCGTGACAGTTAGGGACGTTCCTTTTCTGCCGGCAGTCTGGGACATTCCTTGAGGTAGTCGTTGGGGACGCTCTTGTTTGACTAGTCGTTTAAGAACGTCCCCAATGACTACCCAATTGCCACCTCTCCGTCCCCGAGGTATCGGCGCTCGTCTGCCGAATGGTTGATGCGGCAACGATGTCGCCATGTCACACTCATAGGTGGCCTGACCCAACCTGGAAGGAGCCTCCATGAGCCTTGACAACGTAACCCTGCGCGCCGCCACGCTCGATGACCTGGCCGGCATCGCCGCCATCTACAACCAGCTGTGGTGCAACACGCTGCGCAACCGCGGCGACGTCGAAGCTGCCGATTTCTGCGCGCGCTTTAACATCGCCATGCAGCTGCAGCGCTCCCCCATCGCACTTGTCGCCGAGACCGAGGGCCGCATTATCGCCGCCTGCTGCATCGGCATCTTCGAAGACGGCAAGCCGCGCACCAATCCCACGTGGGAGCCCTACTATAACGAGATGTTCGCCCAGGCAACCGAGATGGCAAAGACCGCCGATGCCAAGCTCGAGGGCTCGCTCTTTGGAGACAGCCGCGAAAAGGCTACAGCGGATCGCTTTGCCGCCACAGGCAACGAATATGCCCAGGGTCAACTCAACTTGATTATCATTGTGCCTGAATGGCAGGGCAAGGGACTCGGCCGCGAGCTCATCGACCTTGCGCGCGCCGAGCTCGCCAAGGCAGGCTGCACCAAGTTCTTCCTGATGAGCGACTGCAACTCCGACTGGCAGTTTTACGAACACCTCAACATGAAGCGCATCCTGGAGGACCACAGCCAAGACACCGGCGACGGCTTTATCGTCTACATGTACGGAGGCGACACGCAGGATTAGCCTGAGTGCCGCCTCATGGGCTTTCTCCAAAACAGCCCAAACCAATCAGCCACGCCAAAAGGGACATGCCAAAAAGGGACAGGTTTATTTTGGCAGGTTTTATCTGGGAAAACGCCAACCGCCGCGAGGGGAGCTACTTGCCCTTGCGGCGGCCTTCTCGCCGAAAAACCAAGTGAGTAGACCTTTTGCAGGAGGCCGAGCACACTCCAAAACGCCACAGCTCTGACCTGCGGTTTTATTTAGCGTTTGTCGCGGTGTGCTCGACAGATCCAAAAAAGCCTACTCACTTGCATCTGAGGCGCACCGGATCGGCAAAAAACCGCCGCGAAAGGGGTCCGATCCTCTTCGCGGCAGTTGTTAATACGCCGAACTTGTTATCGCAAAAGCCAATCACGCGCCGAGACCACGCTACAGTCTTTCGACTCATACGTTGAATCCACGCGGGCCACAACATAGCGCGCATCTTTTGCAATGTCGATCTCATCGCATACAGCCTGTAAATGGCGGGCGTACTTATCGTGATACGTTCTGGATGATTTTATTTCGATAGCCTTGGGACTCCCTGAGTTTGTGCAGTCGAGCAAATCGATTTCTCGCTTGCCGTCGTCCCTATAGAAATACAACTCGGGATTCTCGCCCACGTTGAGATGGCTCTTCGCCGTTTCGGAAACGATGAGGTTTTCGAAAACTGCCCCCAGATAAGAGCTCTCCAAAAGTTGCTCCAGTGATCCAATTTTGAGCAAGTAGCAGAGCAGCCCCGTGTCGTAAAAATAAAGCTTGGGCGTTTTAGTCAAACGTTTCCTGGCATTTGCATAATAGGGCTGCAGTGAAAACGTCAGGTAGCTCTGCTCCAGGATAGACAACCAGCTTTTAATGGTCGATACGTTCACACCCGTATCTCGAGAAAGCGAAGATATATTAATGAGAGCACCGGCGCTCTGGGCAATTATGGACAGAAACTTATGAAACTCCGCTTTATTGCGCACGTCAAGCAAGCCCACAACATCGCGCTCAACATAGGTATCAATATAGCTGGGGAAATAAACCGAGGACGGCATTCCGGCGGAACGCAGGCGAGGGTATCCCCCTTCGAGCGCAAACAAATCCACTTCCAACTGCCCCTGCTGGCCCCTCTCCGCTTCTCGAAACGAAAATGGCAGCAATTTTAAGATCCCGACTCGCCCGGCAAGAGACTGGCCGATGCTTTTCATCATCAAAAAGTTTTGCGATCCCGTAAGGATGTATTGACCGGCGTCTCCCCGCTCATCCGAAACAACCTGAATCATCGAGAACAAATCCGGGGCGTATTGCGCCTCATCGATGATGAGTCCGCCCTTTCGGTTGCGGATAAAACTCACCGGATCCTCCAAGGCCGCGCGCCTCGTTTGGGGGTCCTCAAGCGTGACATAGGAATAGTCGGGAAAGGCATGCCTAACCAGCGTAGACTTACCGCTCTGCCTAGGCCCCGTCAACGACACAACAGGAAACCAACCCGCCATGCGAATGAGCAACTCATGCAAATCCCTGTTAATGTACTCGGCCATATCAACGCCCCTTATAACGCTGTTACCATAATCGTATAGTATCATTTGCCATAATCTTGCAGTAGCGTTTTCCATAATCTTGTAGTAGTGTTTTCCACAATCTTTTAGTAGCCCAGTTCAAAAACGTTATTTATAGAGCCGAAATCTCAGACCCTAAATAACAATAGCCACCACAATGGGAACTGTCCCCATTGTGGTGGCTTGCAGGCGAGTTGACTTATTCGACTATCGCGGGCTGGCCGTGCCCGAGTCTAGAGCGTGGCAAGTCGCTTGGATTCGCGGACGGCGAGGGCGATGGAGATAAGACCAGTGATGGCGTCAGCCGCCACCAAGGCAAACCAGACACCCTGAACGCCCATCATGTTGCCAAGCAGGTACATAAGCGGCACGGAGCAGATCACGTAGCGGAGCAGACCGGTGAACGTGGCGATACCCACCTTCTCAACCGCCTGGAAGTACATCGACATGGTCATGGCAAGATAGCCCAGGGCCACGGCCAGGATAACGATGCGCGTGGCGTTGGCGGCAACCTCGACGAGCGCCGGGTCGCTACCAGCAAAAAAGGCGCAGACCGGCGTTGCGGCCACCCATAGCACAGCAGACACCGCAGCAAGCGTCACGACCTGGTACTTAAGCGTGCAGGAGAGCGTTTCCTTGAGGCGCGCCCACGCCTTGGCGCCGGCGTTGAAGGCGGCAATGGGCTGCAGGCCGTACGAGAAGCACTGGGCGACCATCATGGTAATGTAGAGGATGTAGCCGTTGATCACACCAAAGGCCGCGATGTAGAGCGAACCCATGTCGCCGCCGAGCTGGCCAAGCAACGAGTTGGCAACGGTGTTGAAGATGAACGTGGCAGCTTGCACCAAAAAGAACGGGAAACCGATCTTGATGATCTGACCGCAGATGCCCATGTCGAGTTTGAGATCGGCGGCGCTGATCTGGAGCTGCGACTTCTTACCGCCGATGAACCAGAAGACACCGATGGCCCAGATACCGATGGAAAGACCGTAGTACACGCCGGCTCCCATAACGCCGAGCTTGAGCACAAACGTGGAAAGCGCAAGCCAGCAGATAGCGACGATGGCAGACACGGTCATGAGGTTGGCCTGGATCTGAACCTTCTCGTCCACACGCATGACGGCGGTGACCATTTGACCAATGACCGTGAGCGGCAGCAGCACGGAGAAGGTGCGCACGCCGGCAACGGTATCGGCCATGATGTCGGGCGTGGCGCCGAAGAATGCGCAGATGGGCTCGGTAAACACAGCCATCACCACAGCAAGCAGCACACTCACAATCGTGGTAAGCCAAAAGCCCTGGCTAAACGCCTTGCTGGCGCCCTTAATGTCGCCGGCACCCAAAAGGTTGCCCACCACGGCGGGCACGCCGGTGCCAAACAGGTTGCCAAAGGCCAGGTTAATGTACTCGACCGACATGATGATCGAAACACAGGCCAGGCCGTGTGCACCCAGGCCCCAACCCATCACGAGGCCCTCAAGGACCACCATGATAATCTGGGCGAGCATACCCTGGCCGGTGATGATGGTGTACTTGCGCACCAGGCCGGGAATCGGCTGCGAGGCAAGCTCACGCTCCTCCTCAACAGCGGCGGTTGTTTCTTCTGCCATTGTTCTCCCCTTTCCATGAGAGATTGATGAATGGATGGATGAATGGATGGGCGGCACGCACAGGCTGTGGCACCGCCCAGCGATGCAGCAGCCCCGCTAGGCCTCGTAGACCACCTTGCCGGCAATCATCGTGAGAGACGCCGTGGCCTCGAGGACCTCAGCCGGTTCGCAGTCAAAGAGGTTGCGGTCGAGCACACAGATATCAGCCTGTTTGCCGCATGCGAGCGTACCGATGCGATCCTCGGCATGCATGGCGTAGGCGCTGCCGTAGGTGTAGGCGCGCAGGGCCTCGGCCATGGTGATGCGCTCCTGCGGGAACCACCCTTCTGGGTTGGAGCCGTCCTCGAGCATGCGGAAGACCGCGCCGTACACCTCCTCCATGGGCTCCAAGCCCACAACGGGGAAGTCACTGCCCAGGTGCACCACGGCACCGCTGGCAAGCAGGCTATGCAGGGGCCACGAAAGCGCAGCACGCTCGGGGCCCACGGCATCGTCCTTGGCAAGGTCAGCCATATCGAGCAGCATGTGCCACGGCTGCATACCAGGGCATATACCCAGCTCGGCATAGCGCGGCAGATCCTCGGGCTGAACCGTCTCGTTGTGCTCCATGGAGTGGCGGCAACCCCGCTTACCATGCAAGCGCTCGCCCTCCTCAAAGCAATCAAGCACAAAACGCACCGAGCGATCGCCGATCGTATGGACGCGCGTGTCAACGCCCCATTCCTGCGCCCTGACAATGGCGGCACGGATGCGCTCTGGATCCTCCGCGGGCTCACCGCAGGTATCGGGCGCGTTGGAATAGGGTTCAAGCATCCAAGCGGTGTGGTCGGAGCACACGCCATCAAGAAACTGCTTAAAGCCGTGCCACTCGACCTGCGTACCCGAGAAGGCGTATTTCTCCTTGATCTGCTCGAGCGTTAAGGACTCGTTTTCGAACAGATCGGTGTACAGGAACACGCGCAGTGGCAAGTCGCCCTTGGCATTAAGACCTGCCAACACCGCATACGGGTTTTCCATGCTCACAAACGTAGGATTGACCATGCCGACCGTAGTGATTCCCAGGGCATTGGCGCGCCGGGCGGTTTTTGCAAACGACGCGTCAACAACCTCGGGCGCTGGGTCGTAGACCTCGTCCATAAAGAAGACGCCGGCGTTGTTGGAAAACACGCCCGTCAGATTGCCCTCGGCATCCTTAAGGATCTTGCCGCCTGCGGGATCGGGCGTCTGCGAAGTTACTCCCACCTTGTTGATGGCGCAGGTATTGGCACTAAAGGTATGCAGGTCAACCTGCTGCAGAAAGACCGGGCGGTCCGAGATGTACTCATCGATCATCGCGGCTGTGGGCATCTCGGGGACATCCCACTGGAACTGGATAATCTGGCAGCCCAGAATCCACTCGTTATCGGGATGGTCGGCCGCAAACGCCACGACACGTTCCATCGCCATCTCAAAACTGGTGCAGTCGATGAGGTTGACGGCAAAATCGGGGTCGGTCATAAACGCGCCCTGGGCAAAATGCGTGTGCGAGTCGATCAGGCCGGGCATGACGAGCTGGTCGCCAAAGTCGCGCACCTCGGTATCGGGACCGATAAACGGTGCCAGGTGAGCATCGTCACCGCAGGCAACAATCTTATCACCGCGCACGGCAACGCCGCCCTTAAACGGCTCGAGCCCATCGCCGGTAAAGACGGCGTTGCTCTTGATAACTACATCAGCCTTGTCCATGTGAGCCTCCTCAGGCATCTTTGGTTGCAACGCGGACGCACCGCCCGCGTGGGCACTCGGTTGGGAGCGTAGCGCTCCCGCATCGGCGCGTGCCTACAAGCCGTGCTCGGACGTCTGTCCCACGTCCGCGGCTTCGCGCTACACCCATTGATACACAGGGGCAAATCCGTGCCAAGGCCAGGGATCGCAAACGGTCAGTTTAAGCAGGTTTACACGCTTTACCTGCAGGTTTATTGTCTGAGATTATTACCGCGTCATTACGCCCAACGGCGTGCCCGCCCACACGGCAAGACCCGCATGCAAGGAAGAATAGGACTAGGAACGCCAAAAGGCATCTATGAGGTCATCTCGGTTGGAGACACCGCTTTTAACGTAGATGCGATGCAAGTGCGCCTTGACAGTGCCAGGGCTGATGACCAACTCGCTGGCGATGTTTTGGGCGTCGTTGCCCTTCAGCACCAGCGTGAGCACCTCCTGCTCGCGCCGCGACAGCTTATGGGCATCGGCATAGATCACAACGCGTGATGCTAGATCGTCCCCAGAGCGTGCGCTCTCGGCCGCCACGTCCTCATCGGCACGCGGATGACGGGCATACACGCGCAGGATATGGCTAAACTGGCAAAAGAGTTGGACCGCGCATGCCATGAGCAGCACGTTTTCGGAGATATTGCGCTCGGACAGATACCACAAAAAGAGGCTGATGACGGGGTTTTGAGAGTCGGGGCGACAGAGCAAAATCATGTAGGTGTCCTCGGCGATTACGCAAAACGCAAGAACGAGTGCCACCTTCCAAAAGAGCTTTGAGCGGTCGAGGTCGAGTTTCTCAACACGCGTGGCCCTGTGCCGGTAATGCCAGGCGGCATAGGCAAGACATCCTACATTGCCCAGGTCACGCGTGAGCCAAAAGAGATACTGCTGCATCTCTCCGGCAGCACCGCTGCGAGGCACCAGCACCAATTGCAAGATTGAAAACGGCACGATAGCAAGTCCGAGCATGCGCGACGTCGGCCTTTTGCGCAAGCGCGCAAACATCCACAGTACCACGCAGGCATAGATGGCAATACCGAGCACGCAGCGCAGCAAGGGGTGCTGCAACGGCTCGCTAAAGGTAACAGCGTAGTCGTATTTGAGCCGATTGTACTCGTCAAAAAAAATGACCGACATATCGAGCATGTAGAGCAAAAAGCCCGCCGCGGCCACCAGGCTGTCGCGACGGCGCGTCATGAGCCAAACCACCAATGCCACGGCACTGGTCACCAGAGCCACACCCATGATAATCGTGGTGTAGATATAGAACGCGAAACTCATGCCCGCCTCCCCTGTCTAGATGCCGTGAGGATGTTGACAGATTCTTTGCCGCAAGATTAGACTCACCGATTAAACGTACTGTATCGTTTAGATAAACAAGCTGTGTCTCACCGATGAAAGGAGATGCCATGGCGCCTATCGCACCGCTCAAAATACTCGTTGCCCCTGCCGCCAAGGCCATCGTCCACCTGAGCGACTCACTTACCTACAATGACGTCCCCTGTGTCGTCGAAGAGCGTTCGGACAGCTGCCCCTACCTGGGCCACGTCCCCTTCTTTGCGCCTAAGCTCGTTTCCGATCCCGAGCACCGCGAACAGTAATCCAAGATGCACCAAGCGCTGCGCAACTCGCGGCGCTTACTGTTTTGGTGCAAAGTAACCTGACCCCCGTGCACCAACGCCGGGATTGTCGACGCTTCGGCCGCGGCGCGATATGAGGCGCGAAACCTCGCCCAATAACAGGCCAATCACTACGCCCGCGAGAATCGGCAACTTTGCCATCTCGGCAGGTGAGCTGTTGAGCGGCACAATCGTAGCAACAATCGAAAGCACGAGCTCCACCACGGGAATCGCAAGCGCCACCGCGAGCACCTTGCCCTCGAAAGGCGCACGGAACACACGCGAGCGATTATCGTGCTTGCGCAGACGCCAAAACGCTGGGAACATGGGGATATAGCTCATGAGCAGAAAGACGACGTTCATCGAGAAGAAGACCCAAAAGACGTCGGAACCCTCACCCAGCGGAATCTGGAGCAGCAGCACCAGGCTGGCAAAACAGCCGTTAATGAGCGCCGAGCCGTTGGGCATGCCGGTCTTTTTGGACACCAACGCAAAGGGACGCGGCATGTTGCCATGGCGCGCGGCATAGCTCGCTACGTTGTTGACGCCAAAGCTCCAGCAGATCATATTGGCGAACAGCGTCACCAAAAAGGCCACGCCCACGACCATCGTCAGCGGGTGGGTGCGCCCCACCATAGCGGCGACTGCGTCCACAATGCCCGAATCGAGTGAAAGCTGCTCGGTGGGAACCGCGGCTCCAATGCCAATGCCACAGATGATGTAGATCGCCGCAATGGCCACGCCACCGGCAATAACCGCCTTGGGGATATCACGCGACGGGTTCTTCATCGTGCTGGCAAAGGTCGCGACCACTTCGAAGCCCATAAAGTTGAACAGGATAATCGATAGGTACGTCAACGAATTGGTGTCGCCCAGATCTGGAATGAAGGTCTTAAACGACATGTCGTTGGCAAAGCCGTTATTGCAGGCAAACCAAATGCCGACGATTCCCACCACAGCGGTAATGAGCACCTTGATGACGGCGCCGCCGTCCATGACCCAATCTGCCTCGGCCACCGGCTGCATTGCCATGACCGTGACGCCCCACACAAAGACAATCTCGATGGCGATTCGGATCCCGAGTGAAAACTCGATACCCCACACCGCATTAATGACACTGGGGAACATGCAGGCGATACTTGCCACCCACAGCGGAAAGTTAACCCAGTAGCACCAAGAGCAACGGGCGCCCCAACGGTCGCCCAGGCCCAAGCGAACCCAATCGTACAGGCCGCCCTCGGAATCAAACGCCGTACCCAGCTCGGCCACCACCAGACCATAGGGAAGCAAAAACGTAATGATAAGGAAGATCCACCAGAAGAACTGCACGTTGCCCATGGCAGATGCCGGAGCCGCCGCCTCGATGGTAAACACGACGCAGATAACCGAAAGGATGACCTCGATCAGGGAGAACTTTTTACCTGCCATGGCGCGCTCCCCCTACAGCAAAAAGGATGGCATCTGTACCGAAGGCGCAGCCCGAGGTAGGGTTGCAGGCTGCGTCACCGGTGCAGGTGCCATCCCAGAGAGAGGAGAGGATGCATTTGTTGGACCAACGCTCGCGGAACAGGCGCGTGTAGATAACAATACGCTGGTACATAGATACTCCGATCAAAACGGCCGCGTTCACGACCGATAACTTTCGGCAATTGAAGACGCGTCTGACCTAGGAAATTCAAGCGAACAATTGGCCTAACCCGCAAAAAATCCCAGGCCAGACGCGTACTCAATCAAAGAAAAGGGCACTCCGAAGTGGAGGCAACGGAGTGCCCAAAGAAAACCCAACCGACCAAGACATCGGGCAAGCCGACCATCAATGCCCCAAGATGGTCCGATTCACCGACCGTCCGATTGATCGGCTGGGTTCCCGAAGCATCACGGCTCGGAAAGTCAGACGTTTACTCGGCGTGCTCAGGTGCGCCAGATTGGCGCGAACGAGGAGCGTAGCGTACTGACGCTACGTAAGCGACGAGTGAACGCCAAGGTGGCGTGCCTGAGTTACGCCGAGGGCTCCTGCTGAGTAATGCAGTGGATGTTGCCGCCACCGAAGACGACCTGCTCGGACTGAACGCCGACGCACTTGTAGACACCCTCGCCCCAGACCTCGTCGTAGATCTTCTGGAGCGTGTCGACGGCCAGCTGGTCGTTCTCGTCGCCGTACTGCGGGACGATAACGCCGTGGTTGGTCACGAGGTAGTTCATGTAGGAGGCGATCAGCGGCTCGTCGGGGACGCGCGGCTCGGCGTTCTCGTCGGCGTCGATGGTGTCGCAGGAAGCCTGGTCCATGAACAGCGGGTTCACGGGCATGCAGAGCTTGTAGACCTTCATCTTGCGGCCCTTAGCGTCAACGGCGTTGGAGAGGGTCTCGTAGGCAGCGTGGCACTGCTCGTAGAACGGATACTCGGGATCGTCGGTCCAAATGCAGGCCATGACGCCCGGCGCGATGAACGTGGCGACGTCGTCGATGTGGCCGTTGGTCTCCTCGGGGTCGATGCCCTCCTTGACCCAGATGACCTTCTCGACACCCAGGTAATCCTTGAGGTGCTCGTCCATGTAGGCGCGAAGCTCCTCGCTCCAGGGCTCAAACTTCTTGCGGTACTTGGGCCAGATGGACTCGGGATCCTCTTCCTCCTCCAGAACCGCAGAGCAGGTGCGGCCCGGGGAAAGCAGGCACTGGTCGGTCACGACAAGGGTGCCCTCGCCGTCGACGGTGATGGAGCCGCCCTCGAGGATCATGTCGTCGGGACGATAGCGGCGGCAGCCGGAGAGCTCAGCCATCTTGAGGGCGATCTGCTCGTCCTTGTCCCACGGGAAGTACAGGCCGTCGACGAGGCCGCCGTAGGCGTTGAAGTGCCAGTGGTTGGCGCGCTTCTCGCCCTTGCCGTTGATGACGTAGGTGGCGGCAGTGTCGCGGAACCAGGCGTCGTCGGTGGTCATCTCGATGACGGTGACGTTCTCGTCGTTCTCGAAGACGGCCTTGCAGTTGGCGTAGTCGACCTGGTTGGCGCACATATAGACCGGGGTGAACTCGGAGATGGCGCGGGCGATGGCGGCATACTGCTTCTGGGCCGGCTTGGCGCCGTGGGCCCAGGTGTCGGTGCGGTGGGGCCAGCCCATCCACACGCGATCCTGCGGGGCGAACTCGGCGGGCATGAAGAAGCCGTCGGCCTTGGGGGTGGACTCGGACTCGGTGATCGTACGCATAAGATTTCCTCCAAATCGAACGATCGCTTGCTGCGGGCGGGTTACCCGCAGCCTAAAACCAAGAGATGGTAGGCGCCCGTTCCCCGGCAAAGGTCGGGGCGCCCGGTGCCGGTTTTCACGGAGTCGCACCGGCAAGCGACGACGTAACCAAGTGCGCGGAGACAAAACGCACGAAGGATACGGAAGAGAGATTGGGGTGGGCGGTGGTTACCGGAGCTATCGCTCACACCCACCCCGGGGGAATGGTTAGCAAACCTGTCGCTTGGACACGCCTCCGAAGAGGCTAGAGTGCCCGGAGTCGGGAGCGACAAGCCCGACGAAGCGCGCGTTGGTACACGAGGAGGGTTGGAGCCCCAGAACCGGGTGCTCTAGTTCTCCTCGGCCTCGGCGGCCTCCTCAGCGAGACGCTGAGCTGCCAGCTCGGGAGTGAGGCCCTTGTACTCGGTCTCGCGGCCCTTGGCGCTGACGACGCGGACAACCTCGCCGATGAGCAGAAGCACGATGAAGATAACGATCATCGGGACCTTGTCGCCAATTTCAGCAGCGGAGAACGGGATCAGCGTTGCAACGATGGCCAGGATCAGCTCGATGCAAGGGATGGCCAGCATGACCTTCATCATGGCGCCCTTAAACGGGAACGTGAAGATACGCTCGCGGTCGGGGTCGTTCTTGCGAAGGTTGAGGAACGCCGGGAACATCGGGATGTAGATCAGCAGCAGGAAGACGACGGAGGTGCCGAAGAGCATCCAGAAGACGCCGTTGGAGATGGCGTCGATGGGAACGAGCTGCAGACACAGCACCAGGGAGGCAACGACGGCGTTGACCAGGTTGGCGCCGTTGGGCATGTCGTCATCCGAAATCATCGAGGCGAAGACCTTGGGCATGTTGCCGTGCTCGGCAGCGTAGCGGGCGACGGAGTTGACGCCGAAGGACCAGGCGGCCATGTTGGCGAACAGGGGATCAGGAAGGCGATGCAGATGACCTTGAAGACCATGGAGTCGCCCACCATGGTCTGGACTGCGACAATCATGCCATAGTCGGGGTCGATAGAATCGGCCGGCACAGCAGCGCCGATGCCAAAGCCAGCGAACAGGTAGATCACGGCGATGGACAGGCCACCGACGATGATAGCCTTGGGGATATCGCGAGCGGGATCGGCCATGTCGTCGGTCATGGTGCAGATAACCTCGAAGCCCATGAAGTTAAAGATGATGATCGACAGGTAGCCGAGAGCGTTGGTGTTGGTGAGCTCGGGCAGGAAGGTGGCAGCGGACATGTCGTTCGCAAAACCGTTCTCCATGGCATACCAAATGCCCAAAGCGCCAACGATAACGGCGACGGCGACCTTGATGATGGCGCCACCATTAAGGACCCACTCGGAGTCGGCCGCCTTGGAGCGGCCCATGAGGTAGACGATCCACACAAAGGCAAGATCGATACCCATCTTGGCGATCAAGTTGAACTCGACGCCAAAGACCATGCCCAAAATGTCGGGGAACATGGTAGCCAGCGAGGCGATCCACAGCGGGTAGTTGACCCAGTAGTAATACGAGATGCGGGCGCCCCATTTGTCGCCCAGGCCATCGCGTACCCAGTCGTAAATGCCGCCCTCGCCGTCATAGGTGGTACCGAGCTCGGCGACAACCATGCCGTAGGGAAGCAGGAAGGTCAGGATCAGGAAGATCCACCAGAAGAACTGCTGGTTGCCAATGGCAGCAGCAGGAGCGGCGGCCTCGCAAACGAAGACGACGCAGATGATGGTCGAAATGACCGTCAAGAAGGAAAGCTTTTTCTTTCCGTCGCTCATGATGAGCTCCTTCGCTCAGTCTTGGACAGATCCGAGGCCCAAGGTACTAAGGCAATTGCCTGAGCCTCGGTGAGCGGGCGACAGGAGACGAGCATCCGCCGCCCGCAAACGTGCGTTTAGCAGGCTTAAGGCTTAGAGCTGCTCGAGAGCCTCGAGAGCGGCGTGAAGCTCGGCCTTGGCGGAGTACTCGACACCCTCGTCGTTGAGCGGGGTGCGCTTGCCCAGGGCAGCGAGGAGAGCACGGATGGAGTGCTTGCGGTTCTCGGCCTCGACCCAGCACAGGGAGCGCTCGGGATCGTCCATAACCTCGTCGACGACTTCCTCGTTGCGAGTGGCCGGCAGGCAGTGCATGAACTTGGAGTTGGGGCCGGCGAAGTTCATCATGTCCATGGTGACCTGATACTTGGGGTAGAACACGTCCATGTAGTTCTCGCCCGAGACCTCCTCGTCGTACAGGCCATACCACACGTCGGTGTAGATGAAGTCGGCGCCCTTGATGCACTCGATGTCGTCGGAGATGACGACGGAGCCGCCGGAGACCTTGCAGTTCTCCTCGGCGATGGCCATCATCTGCTTGCCGAACTCGGAGCGCTCCTCAACGGTGCCAACGTGCAGGCCGCCGTCGGGGATCTGGTGGCCCTTGGGTCCAAACTGGACAAACTTCATGCCGACCTTGGAGGCGATGAACATGAGGGAGACGCAGACCTGGGTGGCGTCGCCGATGAAGGCCAGGGTGCAGTCCTCGATCTTCTTGCCCTCGGGGAGGTTCTCGAGCATGGTCATGAGGTCGCCCATCTCCTGCGTGGGATGGTTGAACTCGGACATGCCATTGATGACGGGCACAGCGGAACCCTTGGCGAGGCCGACGACGTCCTTGTGACGGTCAACGCGAGCCATCATGATGTCGAGCAGGTCGCCCATGACGCGAGCGGTGTCGCCCAGGGACTCGTGGCCACCGAGCTGAATGGTGCCAGGGCCATAGAACTGAGCATGGCCGCCGAGGTCGCACATGGCGGTCTCGAAGGAAAGACGGGTGCGGGTGGAGACCTGCTGGAAGATCATGCCAAGGCTCTGGTTGCGGAGCAGGTGCGGATAATAACCGTCAACCTTGATGGCCTTCTTCATTGCCAGGCCAAGATCCTCGATAGCCAGGATCTGCTCTTTGGTGAAGTCGTTGGTGTCGATGAAATCCTTAGGCAGCGCCATGTCGATTCCTTTCCGCCGGTCGTGCCGACTATTGCTATGAGGCGCTCGAACATCACGCCTCGTGTTGACAAGACCATCATTCACCCGTATGCAATTTTTACCTAGTTTATTCGGGATTAAAGACCGTTCACGGAGTTACACCCCCTCTAAACCAATATAAACCCGCAGGTAGCCAGCTTGCAGGGGGTTTACTATCTAGAACCGCGAATGGTATACGGCTATGCTGTATCTCGGCGCCTAATCCGCAATGGAACGAAGGGTTGAGACGTCTATATCCCACAAGGTATACAGGGCTCGGCCATAGATGAAATGAGATGGGACGGTGGCAGATGAACACCCTGATGTTCTTCTATACCCTAGCGATACTCGTGATCTGTATTGTGACGGCAGTGCTTTCGCTTGCCGCCTATGCCTCGTCTCGTCGACGCTTCTTTATCTATGGCAGCGGCGTTTTTATTTGCTATGCCATCGAGATGACCGAGATCTTCTTTTTTGAATACACGTTGCAAAACCAGAGTTTTCCAGCCAGCGACTATTACTCAATTACCATGCCTGTGTTGCGGACCCTTGTGGCGACCGCTTCACAAGCTTTTATCTGGCTCATTGCCATGGACTTGCTCGACAAACATTCAAAAAAGCAGTTTGTTATTCCCGTCGCAACGTTCTTCCTTAGCGAGCTGCTGATCATTGTCGCTGTCCCCTACGGCCCCATACATCACTGGCTCTACTACACGATGCGTCAGGTATTCCTTGTATTTGTGGGACTGTATATCTTTTGGACGGCGCATAAAAGCACGCAGGTCGAGCTTAAGGCGCGCGTCAACAATCAACGAAAGCACCTCATTATCGGCGCCATTCTGGTCGGGTGCATCGTTGCCGAGGATTTCTACAACATCCTTGTTGTTCCCATGAGCCTGGCACCCTCTTGGCTGCAGCTGTACCTGTCCGAGCGCAACTTTAGCGAGAACATCTTTGCGTGCTACTTTGCGATTCTGCTGATCATCTATGCCTATCACGTGCTTTCGATTCGCATGCAGGAGGCGCCCGAGGAAAAGAACGTCAGCGATCTTGATCGACACATCGAAGAGCAGATGCCCTTCTATCGCAACGCCTACAAGCTCTCCAACCGCGAAACCGAAGTCATGCGTCTGGTTGTGTTGGGCAAATCGAACCAAGAGATCGCTGACGAGCTATTCCTTGCCGTGGGCACCGTCAAGACCCACATCCACAACATCCTGGTCAAAACCGAGCAGCAAAACCGCACGACGTTGATCCTCCACTTTTGGAAGCGATAACCTGCCAAAAAGGGACAGGTTTATTTTGGCAGGTTTTATCTGGGCAAACGCCGGACAACCATTAGGTGGCCCGGCGTTTGCCCCGTCAAACGGGCTTTCCATTTGCCTTTCATTCTATTTGGTTTTCGCTCGCAGGCGTGGATGAGAGGCTCTCTTTGGCCTTCGAGATTGGGCTTGTATGGGTCGTATGCCACAAAATGGGCCTATCTACTACGTTTGCTACCACACCCTCGACCGTGACAAAGATTATGAAATTAAAACCGCAGGTAGAGGGCTTGCCAGTTTTCGGAAAAGGCGGGTATGGTCGGCCCTCTCGAGTTAAACGTAGTAAATAGGCCCTTTTCTTGGCGCGCGGTCAGCTCAATGCTAATCTCCGTGCCAGAACTGACCCAGTTGTTTGTAAGTTGCGGTGAGATACGGACTGTTTGGCGCTTTGGAGCTTCAAAACAGTCCCTATCTCACCGCAACTTAGGAGAAGGGCGGGGGCGGTTGGGTGCTGGTGGGTCGGAGCGTGTTAGGCCTGTTTGCGGTGCTTCCATTGTTTGCGGCACCAGCGCATGAGCGCCTTTATGACGGGAATCGTGATGAGGATGATCCATGCAGGATGGGGCTGTCCCAAACAGAGCCACATGTAGAGGAACCAAGCGATGGCGGCTGCCGGGTAGATGGCCTCGATCAGCTTAGACAGGTGGCGCCGATCGATGAAGTCACCAATCGCGTAGTAGACGGGAACCAGAAAGACGAGGAAAAGCCCCATGCCCCATGTGCCGTAGACAATGCCGAGCACCAGATAGGCGAGAGTGACAAGTGCGGGGAAGGGGAATTTGTTCCATGCACGTCCGACCTTGGTGTGGAAATGCTTGCCATGATGGTCGAGCTTGTCGTGTGCTTCCTTCCAGCTGGAAAACGTCTCGCCGTCGATGGTGACGGTGCCGTCGTCATTGGTGCGTACGCTATGTCCATCGTCCTCAAGCGTATCGATATGCACGCCGTCCGGCCCCACATGCACCTCTTCGCCCTTGCGCTCGTTGGTCACATGGATGCCGCTCCAGCCAACATGGACTTCCTCGCCTTTATTGGGATCAATGACGTGGATACCGCGCGCGAGGGAAATATCGACAAGTGGCTTATCGCTGCAATCAGCGTGCTCAGTAGAAGCCTCAGCCTCTTCAGCCTTATCTGAAGCTTTGGTGCCGGCGTTGCTGTTCTGTGCCTCATCATCAGCCTGTGAGTCATCAGCGCTAGCCACCGCCTCCCCATATAACAGCTCGTCCAACGACACGTCATACAGCGCGGCGAGCGCAATGAGGTTATCGGTATCGGGTGAGGACTCGCTGCGCTCCCATTTACTAACAGCCTGGCGGCTTACGCCCAGCTGGGCAGCAAGCGCCTCCTGAGAAAGGCCGGCAGCTTTACGGCGATCGACGAGGCGCTGCGCCATCGCAAGATCCATGGTGGTTCCTTTCGTTTGATGGTCGAATCGAATGAGCCGAGTATGCCGAGAACAACCGGTAGCGACCACCATTTCTAGTTAGAATCTGCCCCAACCCTACCGCAACTACCGGTAGCAACCCCTAGCGACCAGCCATTTTAGGACAAATGTCAGTGCTACTCTCAGCTAAGAGCCTGCAACATCCCAAAATCTCAGCCCAGGCATCCACAGCAAGAAGACGAATAGCCTCGGCCTCCCCAGTTACCGCAGGAGGCCCCGGGGCCTACCTCCCAAATCTTTCCGCAGGACGGAAGGACCCCGCCGCGCGAAGCGCACGGCGGGGTCCTGACATGTCCGAGGACGATTTGGGAGGTAGGCCCTGGGGCCTCCGATGAGAGCAGTTCCAGCCGAGGCTATTCGTCGCCGAAGCTGATGCCCAACGCCTTGGCCTCGCGCACCAGGTCGCTCTGGGGGTCGACATACTTGAGCTTACCGGCGACCTCCTCGAGCGGCATGTGGCACATCTTGCCGTCACGCAGGGCGATCATGTAGCCAAACTCGCCGCGCAGGCAGCCAAGCGCGGCCTCGACGCCGCACTGGGTCGCAAAGATGCGATCCTGGGCATCGGGCTGGCCGCCGCGCTGCGTGTGGCCGGGGATGGCGACGCGGGTCTCGCGACCGGTCTTGGCCTCAATCTCCTTAGCGATGTCGTAGACGATCGACGGGCTCGTGCGCTCGGCAAGCTTCTTCTTGTATTCCTTCTTGGACAGCGCCGCGTCCTCCTTGGAGATAGCGCCCTCGGCGACGGCCACGATGGTAAAGCGGCTGCCGGTCTCCATGCGATGCTCGATGGTCTTGATGACGTTGTCCATGTCGTAGGGGATCTCGGGAATCAGGATGACGTCCGCGCCGCCCGCGACGCCGGCGTACAGCGGGATCCAGCCAACCTTGTGGCCCATGATCTCGATAACGAACACGCGGCCGTGACTCGAGGCGGTGGTGTGGATGTCGTCGATGCACTTGGTAGCGACGTCGATGGCGCTCGTAAAGCCAAACGTCAGCTCGGTGCCCCAGGTGTCGTTATCGATGGTCTTGGGCAGGGCGATAACGTTGAGGCCCTCTTCGCGCAGGCGGTTAGCGGTCTTGGTGGAGCCGTTGCCGCCCAGCATAAACAGGCAGTCGAGCTGCAGCTTATGATAGGTGTGGACCATAGCGGGCACCTTCTCGACGCCATCGGCCTCGGGAACATCCAGGCGCTTGAACGGCGTACGGCTCGTGCCCAGGATGGTGCCGCCGCGGGTGAGGATGCCGCTAAAATCGGCGGGCGACATGACGCGGAACCTGCTGTAGATAAGGCCCTGGTAGCCGTCCTCAAAACCATAGATCTCGATAGGCTCTTCGCTATTGGTCATGAGCGTTTTGACAATGCCGCGCATGGTGGCGTTGAGCGCCTGGCAGTCGCCGCCACTGGTAAGAAGACCGATCCTGAGCATGATGAATCCTTCCGGGCAAGTTATAACATGCGCATAAGTTTACCCCCGCACACTGTTGATACGGGGGTAAAACGTGTTAGCTCAAGCGTATAGAAATGTAAGCAACGTCAGGGAACGTAAGGCCGACGGGCCTGGCTCCTTACAGTGCGAAGGCATCGACGTTGCCCCAGTGGCGGCGCAGCGTGATGGCGGCAGCGGGCTCGGTGTTGTCGAAGACGACCGACCACTGCGTGTTGCTGGTGATGTCTTCCGGATTGGGCTCTTGCGCCGCAGCGCGCAGGGCCTTCCAAGCGACTGCCTCGTCTTGGGCACCGACATGGGCGTCGAGGACATCGGCGATTGCGATGACGCGTTCCTTGCCATGGCCCAGCTCGCCATTCTTTTGGTTGGGCAGCACTTCGTCGCCATAGCAGGCGTAGAAGTTCGTAACCTGGCGTACAGGAGTCGCTTTGAAAGCGCGGTCCGGATCGCGCGGATCCCACTCTACTACGCGCGCGTCACCGGCGGCGTCGTTGATAAAGAAGTGGTAATCGCGTCCGGCCATGGCGTGCATGTCGTAGGCGGAAAGCAGGTCGACGGCCTCTTGCGTGGTAGCCGCGCGGTCGAGCACCAGACGGATGGCGAGCGAGGTATTGATGACGGGGCGCTTTGTGTCCTGGTCACAGGGCTTGGAATCCAGGGTGAGCACGGCAATGGACACGCCGCATTCGTTGACACCGTCGAGCTGGGCAAACGGGCCCATCAACGCTGCGGCGCGTCCGGCGACGGAGTCAAGTGGAGTGTTGGCGCCCAGGTTATTGAGGGCCGCAAAGCCGATGGAGGCATAGCCGTCGCGCGGGTGATTGCGCGCCAGCAGCGCCGAGGTGTCGTCCTTAAAGTCGTAATTGCGACCGGTGCGCACGCGGCCTTCGGCATCTACGGCGACAAAAGCGCTGCAGGCAAACTGGGGCGCCTGGACATGTGCCGGCACGCCGGGGAGCACCTGCGCCACCACGGCATCGATGTAGGTCTGGTCGTCGCGCACGCCAGCGGCGATGATGCGATCAAGATCGTAGTCGTAGGCAATGTCGATTGCGTACAGGTCATAGCCATCCGCGTAGCCGGTCAAGCGTTTGAGCGACGCGGCGGACTTGATTTGCTTGTGATAAACGATACCGGTGGCAGCGGCAAGGCCGACGGCGGCTCCCGCGACACCGCAGGCGATGGCAATGTTACGTGGCTTCATGACGGCTCCTCTCGTCCTGTTAGCGCAATTGTCGCAAAAGGAGCGCGGGCATGATGGCTCAACTTGGTGAGCGGCGCGGAATTAAGCACGGAATGAAGAGTGCGGCGCTGGCGTGGCGGGGTATGCTGGAGGGGACCATCAACCCAGCGAAAGGGGAGAGCATGACGGATCAGGAAACGCCCGAGCGCGCGCATGTGACGGCCGATGATATCGAGGCCGCCAACGATCTTATCGACTTTATCGAGGCATGCCCCAGCATGTTCCATACGGCGGCGACCATTATGGCCGAGCTCGACGAGGCGGGCTTTACCTACCTGCCCGAGAATGCGGCGTGGGACATCGAGCCGGGCGGGCGTTATTACACGCAGCGCAACACCTCGAGCGTTGTTGCCTTTAAGGTGGGCGAGGACCTGGCCGCGACGTGGGGCGAGGACGGCGTTGCCGGTGACTATCATTTTCAACTCACGGCGTCGCACAGCGATTCTCCGACGTTTAAGGTCAAGGCCGTGCCCGAGCTTGACGGCGCGGGCGAGACGCTGCGCCTGAACACCGAGGCTTACGGCGGCATGATCGACTACACCTGGTTTGATCGTCCGCTCGCGCTGGCCGGACGCGTGCTGGTGCGTGAGGGCGACCGTATTGAGAGCCGCCTGCTTGCCACCGAGCGCGAAGTCGCTATTATCCCGAGCCTTGCCATCCATATGAATCGTGGCGTTAACGAGGGCTTTGCGCCCAACCGAGCTGTCGACCTGTGCCCGCTCATCAGCACTGGCGACCTTAAGCAGGGTGACTTCGATGCCCTGATCGCTGACGAACTGGATGTTGAGCCCGAGCAGATTCTGGGCCGCGATCTATTCCTGGTCAATCGTCAGGATGCGCGCATTTGGGGCTGGGCCGACGAGTTTATCTCGACGCCCAAGCTCGACGACCTGGCCTGCGCCTACACCTCGCTGCAGGCATTTTTGGGTGCCGAGAACGCGCACGACGTTTCGGTCTTCTGCTGCTTTGATAATGAGGAGGTTGGCTCCGAGACCAAGCAGGGCGCCATGTCGACGTTCTTGGCCGACGCGCTGCGCCGCATTAACGGATCGCTGGGCTTTGACGACGAGTCGTACCATCGCGCACTTGCCGCCTCGATGCTTGTAAGCTGCGACAATGCACATGCCGTGCACCCCAACCACGCCGAGAAGTGCGATGCCCGCAATCAGGTGGTGCTCAACGGCGGCATCGTCATCAAGGAAGCCGCCAACCAGCACTACTGTACCGATGCCTTTAGCCGCGCGGTGTTCCAGGCCATCTGCGATGACGCCGACGTACCCACGCAGGCCTTCGCCAACAAGAGCGATATGGCCGGCGGATCCACGCTCGGCAATCTGTCCAATATGCAGGCGAGCATGCATGCCGTGGACGTGGGCCTGCCGCAGCTTGCCATGCACTCGAGCTACGAGACCGGCGGCGTGCGCGACGTGATGTACGCCATCCGCGCCCTCACCGCCTTCTACGAGCGCAACCTAACCATCAACGGCGCCGAAAGCGTGGAACTCTAAATGCGAGCCGAAGAAATGAAGGCCGAGCGTGGGGCTCAGCTTATTGATCGGGGTTTACAGCTGTTCGTCGCCGCTTGCCATGAGTCAGGGGTCGACGTGTCCAAGGCGCGACCAACGAGTGCTGAAGAACTCAAGCGTAACGCCTATTCGGACCGCTATGACGAGGAGACGGACTGGCTCTAATAAGCGAAGTGTCGAAAACGCTAGATGTATGTTTGATATCACTTTGGCGAGAGTGTCGCAGACAGAACTACCGGTATGGCGCAAGCCAACCTGACCCCATTGCACCAAACCTACCAAAAAGGGACAGGTTTATTTTGGCAGGTTTTATCTGGGCAAATGCCACAACGCCAACGGCAAGACGGAACTGCTAAGGCTTGCAGATGAAGCCGGCGCCAGCGAAACGCCGCAGGTAGAGCGCACGCCAGCGAGAGCTCGCCGTTTGCGCCAAGGTGCCGTGAAATGAAAAGGCGCTGACCTTCTGGTCGCGCCTTTGAAATTGAACGGCAGATTGGCCAAACGGCGGGCTCGCAGCGTCGGCTCATTACGCCGTTCGTTAGAACGGCGTAATGCTTAGTGTTCGATCCAACAACGTAGCGTCTCGCCAGCCTGAAGATGACGAAGGTTCTCCGCGGCGATGTCGACGACGTTGTTGAGCGTGGCTGCCAGGTGGAACCAGCCGGAGACGTGCGGCGTGATGAGCATGTTGGGCGCATCCCACAGGGGGCTTGTCGCGGGCAGCGGTTCGGGGTCGGTGACGTCGACCGCGGCGCCGGCGAGATGTCCCGACTCCAGAACGGCAACCAAGTCATCGGTGACCACAAGGTCGCCGCGGCCGCCGTTGGCAAAGAAGGCACCTGGTTTCATCGCGGCAAAGAACTCGGCGTTCGCCAGACCGCGGGTCTCGGGCGTGCTCGGCATAAAGGATGCGACGATGTCGGCCTCTGCCAGGCGCTCAGGTAGGGCGTCCATGCCGTCCATGTCCTCAAACACAATGGGGTAGACGAGTGGATGGCGCTTGATGCCGCGGACGTGCGCGCCCATGCCGCGGCAGAGCGTGGCAAAGTGACCGCCGATATCGCCCGCGCCCAGCACCAGCACGTTGGCGTTTTTGAGCGAGGTAACTGGCCCCAAATCCTCCCAGCGATGTTCGCGCTGCAAGTCGTGATAGCCGGGCAGGCGCTTCATCATGGAAAGGACCATGGCAAACATGTGCTCGCTCACGGCCTGGCCGTAGGCGCCCACCGAGCAAGACAGCTTGGCGTCGGCTGGCACGGTGCCGGCGGCAAGGTAGTCGTCATAGCCGGCGGTCTGCAATTGCAGCAGCTGGAGATGCTCGCATGCCGTGAGCATGTCAGAGTCGATGTTGCCCAAGATCACGTCGGCGTTGGCGACTTGTTCGCGCGTGATAGCGTCGGCGCTCGTGTAGATAAAGTCCTCGCCCGGAGCGCTCGACTCAAGAATTGCGCGATGGTGGTCGTTGACGGGCAGCAAAACCAAGATGTTCACAAGTAGTCCTTTCCGCTTGACCCGCCAAAAAGGGACAGGTTTATTTTGGCGGGTTTTATCAGGCAAAACGCTCAAACGAAACGCCGGATGCAAGACGAGCATGCCCGTCAGCATCCGGCGCATCTACAGCTACCAGCTCAGCAACTCGTAGCCGTCCTCGGTCACCACGAGCTGCACCTCGCACTGGGCCGAATCGCTACCGTCCTTGGTGCGCACACACCAACCGTCACCCTTGCTAATCTTGATGTCGGGCGCTCCGGCGTTGACCATGGGCTCGATGGTAAAGACCATGCCCGGGGCCATGATGGTGTCCACGTCGGGCGCCTCGGTGGTAAAGCCCACAAACGGGTCCTCGTGGAACTCCTTGCCAATGCCGTGTCCGCCGTACTCGCGCACCACGCTAAAGCCGGCGTCCTCTACCGTCTTTTGCACAGCCTCGGCCATAACAGAGAGCGGCAGCCACGGCTTGACGGCGGCCAGGCCCGCTTCCACGCTGGCGCGGGTCACGTCGACCAGGCGCTGGCGCTCGGCCGAGACCTCGCCGATGCAGAACATGCGGCTCGAATCACTAAAGTAACCGTCCAAGATCGTGGAGCAGTCTACGTTGATGATGTCGCCCTCGTGCAGCACATCCGCATCGCAGGGGATACCGTGGCAGACGACGTCGTTGATCGAGGTGCACACGCTCTTGGGATAGCCCTCGTAGTTAAGGTCGGCCGGCGTGCCACCGTGCTCGACGGTGTAGTCGTAGATCATCTGGTCGATCTGGTTGGTGGTCATGCCTGCGGCGATATGCTCGCCCACATAATCGAGCACGCCCACGTTGATGGCGGCCGAACGCTTAATGCCTTCGATATCGGCGGGTGTCTTGTAGAGCGTGCGGGGCAGAACCTCCCAGCCCTCTTCCCACAGGCGCTCGAGGCGCTCGTCGAAGGCGCTATGGCATTTCTTATATTTTTTGCCGCTGCCGCACCAGCAAGCGTCGTTGCGGCCGGGCACGGGTCCGTTGTCAAACATGGCTAACTTCCTTTCATTCGCAGCTAGTATAGCCCACCCACGCGTCCATAAAAGTTGCGGTGATATAGTTCCGATTTAAGCGGTTTAACAGCACAAATAGGAACTATATCACCGCAACTGATGGGGCGGGATGGCGGGCACTAGCTGCTGCGTGGTTTTGCTAGTAGCTCACCTGGCAGGGGATGCCGAGCGCGCGCACGCGTGCGGCGATTGTGTCGAGCACCACGGGCGCCGCTTTAGCAAGGCCGGCGACCGGTGTCTCGCGCGCCACCGTGTAGATGGTCGCTTCTTGCGGGCGAATGCGCTCAAGCGCCGCGAGCCAGGGGGCAACGTACTCCTCGCCGGTGTTGTCGATGAGCTTGCCCTGATACTCGCCGGTCAAAAAGATCGTCTGGATAATAACGTGACCGTCAAAGCTTGCGAACGTCTCGATCTGGTGCTCGACGTCGTAGGGGCCAACGGGCTGGTCGAGCAGCTGGATAAACGCCGGGTCGACCGTATCGAGCTTAAGAATGTTGTCGTCGACCATCATGAGCGCATCGTGTACCTGGGGACGGTCGGCGCGCGTGCCGTTGGAGAGCACGGCAATCTTGGTGTTTGGGGCAAGTTCGTCGCGCAGTGCGACGGCACCGGCGATGGCCTGCGGAAACTCCGGCGCGGCGGTGGGCTCGCCGTTGCCTGCGAAGGTGATCACATCGGGGAGCTCGCCCCCGGCTGCCATCTCGCGCAGCTTTGCCTCGAACGCGTCGAGCACCACGGCAGCCGTGTTATACGGCTCGTGGCAGGGGCGCTCGGCGTTGAGGCCGTTTTCGCAGTAAATGCAGTCGAACGTGCAGATTTTGCCGCTGGCCGGCATCATGTTGACGCCGAGCGAGAGACCAAGGCGGCGGCTGCGCACCGGTCCAAAGATGGGGCTGGCATTCAAAAACGTAGACATAGACATATGCTCCTCAAGACAATTGTGCCTAAGCATAGCATCGGCTCCGAAGCAAGGTGCGGGCTCTTGCTTTACAAGTTTCGTTTTTGCACGTCGCTCATTATGCCGTGCCATGAAAAGCCTCAGGTCGGGTACAGTTAATCTGTTAACAAAGCGTAAAGCAATGCGGATCTATCCAACCGTACTGACGGGCAACTGGATGGGCATTGACGATGGGAACACAGTATGGATTTTACGGTTGAGAATGCGGGCACCACGATCGCCTGTCGCGAGCATGCCGGCCCGGTTGTATCGTCCGATACGCCCGCCTTGGTGTGCGTGCACGGCGCTTGCGTCGACGGCGTCTTCTTTGACGGCATCGCCCGCGAGCTCGCCTGTGACTACCGCGTCATTGCCTACGACCGCCGCGGTTGCGGCGAGAGCAGCGACGCCGCGGACGGGCGCTACGACCTCGCCGCCCAGGCCGCCGACCTGCAGGCCGTTATCGAGCATATTGGCGCTCCGGCAAACGTGCTCGCGCACAGTGCCGGTACGCTGGTGACCCTGGAGCTTCTCCGTACAAACCCGACCATTGTCTCGAGTGCGATTCTGCATGAACCCGCCGTGACAAGCGAAGGCGCCGGCCTGGGTGCGGCCCCGGTTTTACTCGAGATGATTGCTGCGGGAAAGGTCTCGAGGGCATTACGGGCCTTCCTGGGCGCCATTGGCGATTCGGACCCTCAAGCCCCCAAGTTAACCGAGGCAGAAGCCAAGCATGCCCTGCGCAACGGCCGCAGTTTCATGGCAAACGAATACGAGACCACTATGATCTACGTTCCCGATTGGAATCGCGCCCGCGCATCGAAAACGGTGGCCGCCGTATTCCTGGGCGAGCTCTCGATTGGCACGCCCCGCGAGGCGGGCACGAGGACAGCAGCTGAGCTCTTGGACTGTCCGCTCGTAACGGTTCCCGGCGCGCACAACGGGCTGCGCGATCGCCCGACAGCGACCGCGCAGGCTGTCCGCGGCATCTTGGGGCTCTAGCGGCCGAATCATCAAACGGGCTTCTTTCGTAGACGTTTCGGCTGTGTTAACAAAGGTGCTCAAAACCCAACGTCTGCGGCTTCAACCCTACCGTCTGCCAACTCATGAAAAAGAATCGGTATTCACGTGTGTACCTGCATCGACAAGGTGCTACCCTTGTAACATTTGGCACCCACTGCTACCAAGCAAAACTACTGAAAGGGCCCCCTATGCTCAATAATCACGAGGCCAATCTAACCGACGAGGAGGCCGCCGCCGAGGTCGCCCGTGTCGCGAAGACCTACCCCGTGGTACGTTTGCTGTCGGTCGACCAGATTAAGGGCGATCCCAACTGCCTGCTCGCCGGCGATCGGTGTCCCTGTTTGCGCCAGTCAAGTCTTGAGGCCTTGGCGGCAGGTTCCGATGAGGTGTCGGAACAGCTGCTCAACGATGGCGTTGAGTACCGCGCTCGCCTGCGTCCTCTGAAGGTCGAGGGCGAGCCCCACGTTCTTCTGATGGCGCGTCCGATTGATGAGCGGGAGGCCGCAGAAGAGGACCTTGTCTACACCGACGTGCTGACAAGCGTGCGCAATCGTCGATATTACGAGGAAAAGCTTCGTAGCGCCCGTATGCAGGCCGGCGTGGCCGTGATCGACCTTGATGATTTTAGGCTCTTCAACGATACGTGTGGCCGTCATGCCGGTGACCTTGCACTCGGTGCCGTGGCGACAGCCATACGCGGCAGCATTCGTTCAACTGACGAGCTTGTGCGTTATGGCTGCGATAAGTTTGTGGCCGTCATGCCCAATATACCCTCCGATGACTTCGCCCGTCGCCTGCGTCAAGTATCCGATGCCGTTCATTCCACGATTGTTCCGGGTCATGAGCGTGTTAGCCTGACGGCATGCGTTGGTGGCGTTCGCATTCATGGCGAGACGGTCGATGAGGGTGTTGGCCGGGCTATCCAATTATTGAGCCGCGCTAAGGCAAAAGCCGGTACGGTCGTGACCGATACCGATTCCGTCGATACCTTCCAAAGCGAAAAGCCTTCGGTGCTTATCGTCGATGACTCCGAGATGAACCGAGCTATTCTCAGCGAGATGCTCAAGGACGAGTATTGTATCCTCGAGGCCGATAGCGGTCGTGCAGCGCTCGACATGGTCGACCGCTATGGTGATGAGCTGTCGCTCGTGCTGCTGGACATTGTCATGCCGGGCATGAACGGCTTTGAGGTGTTGGGCGATCTGTCGCGCCGGTCGATTATTGACAATCTGCCTGTCATCATGATCTCGAGCGAAGATTCCGACGATGTGGTGCTGCGCGCGTATGAGCTGGGTGCCTCTGACTATGTCAACCGCCCGTTTGACTCCCGTGTCGTGCGCCGCCGTGTAAGCAACACCATCCGCCTGTACGCCAAACAGCGCCGCCTGACGAGCCTGCTGTCCCAGCAGTACAACGAGCGCGTCAAGAACAGCCGCATGCTCATCGACATCATGGCCGGCGTCATGGAGCTCCGCAATGGCGAGAGCGGCAGGCATGTTACGAACATCGAGAAGCTGACCGAGCTGCTGCTTGGCTGCCTGGTCCACCGTAGCGACAGCATCTCCCTCGACAATGAGGAGCGCTCCACGATTGCCCTGGCTTCGGCACTGCACGATATCGGCAAGATGTCGATTGACGATGCGATTCTCAACAAGCCCGGGCGCCTCACGTCCGAGGAGTTCGAGATTATGAAGACGCATACCACGATCGGCGCCGACATGCTGCATGAGCTGGGCCGCCATCACGCCGGCAATGCGCTTATGGAATATGCGTACCAGATTGCGCGTTGGCACCACGAGCGCTGGGACGGCAAGGGTTATCCCGACGGTCTTAAGGGCGACGATATCCCCATCGCCGCGCAGGTAGTTTCGGTGGCCGACGTGTACGATGCGCTGACGAGCGTCCGCGTGTACAAGGATGCCATCCCGCACGAGGAGGCGATTCAGATGATCCTGGACGGTAAGTGCGGCACCTTTAACCCGCTGCTGCTCGACTGTCTGCTCGAGGTGCAAGACCGTATTGCCGAAACATTGGCGCGTCCTGCCGAGGTCGTTGCGCTTCCTACGATTTAGTTTGACCAAAGGAGTTTAAATCCATGATTTTCATGCGCGAGACGTATGAGAAGATCGGCGCCAATTATGATGACGCTTGCGCTCGGCTGATGGGCGAGGGGATGCTTGCCCGCTTTGCCCTCAAGTTTTTGGATGATGAGAGCATGGACAAGCTGGAGGCTGCCATGGCGGCAGGAGACGCCAAGGAAGCGTTTATGGCGGCGCACACGCTCAAGGGCGTGAGCCAGAACCTGGGATTCGATAATCTGTACGAGCCGGCGGTCGTGGTGACCGAAGCTCTGCGCGGTGCCGATACTGTTGACGGCGCTCGCGAAGGAATGCATGCGCTGCAGCAGCAATATGCGGCCACGATGTCGGCCCTGCGCGAGGCGGCAGAATAAGAGGCTGTGAGCCTTGATGACTATGAGAGTGGATAATCTCCCGTTTTAGGTCCCGTGGCGGCCTCAAAGTGGGAGATTATCCACTCTCGTTCGATACGTGTCCAAAAATCCACTCTCGCGCACTGGCGGGGCTTTCCGCATGCAATCCATATCGTTGTTCGATAAACTATTCGGATAACGATAGATTCGATGAGGGTGAGTGTATGTCCAACAGCGTTCAGCGTATGTCCAAGGCGGGCGAGACTGTAAGGAAGCTTGGCTTTTGCATGGCGGTCGTTTTTGCGGGAATGCTCGTCGCTTTTGCCGCGTTGGTTGTTTACGTGATCTGGTATGCGGTTGCAAACGTTGTTTCTGTCGATTCTTTCGGTGTCGTGACGCTTCTCGATGGCGGGAGCATCGTTATCCCAAGCGGGCTGTGCCTGGCACTCGTCGTGAGTGTTTCGCTTGTCGTTTTGTGCGGAATCAGCCGTGACATTTCGCGGGGCGTATCGCCCTTTACCAGGGCGCATGTGCGGCTTATCCGTGTTCTCGCGCTTGCCTTTGCTGTTAACGCCGCGGTTTCGCTTGTTGGTGCCTATGGATCGGTCAATCTTACCATTGGTGGGCTGGAGCTTTGCGTCGTGCCTCATTCCTTCGTTATCGCGATTTGCCAGGGCGTTGCCTTTGACGCGGGGTCGCTTATCGGCGCGGCCGTCTGTTTGTTTGTCTCGGTGATTTGGAGCTATGCCTCGCTGCTCCAGGAGCAGTCTGACGAGCTTGTGTAGGAGGAAACATGAGCTATCTCATCATCGAGCTTGAGACGCAGCTGCTTAAGACCGGAAAGACCAGCTCTGATCTGATTCGTGCCACGGGGCATACTCCGGCTAATATTTCTAAGCTAAGAAACGGAAAAATTAAAGCTATTCGTCTTAAGACGCTTCTTGAAATCTGTGATGAGCTTGATTGTCAACCGGGAGATATTATTCAGCGCGTGAGCGAGAAAGAGCTCGAGGAACTTATTGTCGAGCGCGCGAAGAATGCCGTGAGGCAGATGCGGGATGGCAGAGGCAATGAGGCGTCGCTTCCGACATCAGTCTTCGCTGTCGATTTGAGCGACGAGTAGCTTAAGGCGAACAACTAAAACGAAATATCAGCGTGAAGGGACTCGTGTCTAACACGGGTTCTTTCTTTTAGATTATCTTGACAAATACGAGTTATCGAAAAACAATAACAACTATGGAAAACGATAAAGGAAAGAAGGAGCGATATGAGCGGTTTTGCTATCAAGCAGAACGGGAGGCCAATGAGCGCATCAACGATAAAGCTATCAAAGGTGTCAAAGCGCTATGGAAAACGGCGTGTGTTGCATGACGTTTCCTTCGAGGTGGGTCAGTCTGAGCTTTGCGCCCTTGTTGGTGCAAACGGGGCGGGTAAAAGCACGCTTATTAAAATAGTGCTGGGCCTCTGTGGGCCATCGTCGGGGAGTGTGGAGCTCTTTGGAGGCAAGTCGAAAAAAGAGCTGAGTCTGATGCGGACGCGTGTCGGCTATGTGCCAGATTCCAGCGGAGCATACCAATCCCTCAGTGCGGCTGAGAATCTTCGGATCCGATGTGCGGAATGGGGGCTCGATGAGAAACGTGAGGTTCCTCGCGTTTTGAGCCTTGTCGGGCTGGACGTCGATGAGAAAAAGAGCGTGGGCAGTTTTTCTCTGGGAATGAAACGGAGGCTGGATATAGCTACGGCTTTGTTGGGCGATACCGACGTACTCATTTTCGATGAGCCGGCAAATGGATTGGATCCGTTGGGCATCGAGAGTATATGGGCCCTTATCGGTCGATTGAATCAAGAACAGGGCAAAACCATGCTTATTTCTAGCCACGACTTGGATGAGCTGGCATCGGTTGCAACATGCTGCCTGTTTCTCCATGACGGCGAACTGCTGAAAAAGGAATCGATGGACGTCATAAGGGATGAGGCGTCGTCCTTAAAAGAGTATTACAGGCGCTTGATGAAGGCGGTCTCGCTATGAAGCGGGCGATCCATCCCATAAAGGCAGATATGATGCGTTTGTACAGGATGTTTCCGGCGAAGCTTGGTCTTGCGCTTATGCTGGCGTTCGGCCTTCTCTTCGGTGTCTTTCTAAAAAACGGAACAACGCTGCTCGCCTCTGGCAATAGCGTTTTTGGGGAGGATATTGGTTTCGTCTGGAATGTAATCGATCCTTCTGCACCCGATGAGTCCCTTGTGCGCAGTGCTTTTGCCGGCACCTCTCTGTTCGTTCCACTCATCGTTTGCCTGGCGATTTTACAGGAGCGCGGCTATGAAGAGGGATACCGAATTTCTTCAGCAAGAGGTCTTACCCGCTTTTATGGGGCTCTAGCTCATGCGCTTTCGTCTGCTTTAATAATTGGCGCAGCATATAGTGCGCTTTGCTTTCTTCTGTTTGCAATAGCCATAATACGTGGAGGGCATAGCTACGCGCATGGCATGCTGGCTGCATTTTTGCCTGCAATGATAGTCAACACCGTATTGGTGATATCGGTTGCGCTGGAGACGGTGACCATCTATCGGATTACAGGCAGCGCTGTATTGAGCGGGGCTGCAATAATAATCGGATTTGTCATGAGCTTGACGCTCTACGGAGCCTTCCTTCAGGCACCTATACCATCCTTGCGATGGATCTTCTTCCTTCCTGGGCCGTACCTTGGAGTCGGATGCGCCCTTGGGTATAGCGATATGGGGCAACTGGCGCTTCTGGGCTATGGCGTGGCAGCCAGCTGTTTATCGGTATTGATTTACGCTCTCGTGAGCTTTCGTGCTGGGGGTGTGCTCAATGGCTCGTCAGATTAAAAGATTCCTCCATTCAGAATTGAAGCACGTGAGTAAATGGACGTACGCCTTAATCCCGGTAATTTATGCGTGCATGGTGGTATTGCAGCTTAATTCTTTCCCGATGTGGTTCTGCAGCCTCCGTGAGAACAGTTTCTTGGGCTTCTTCCCAGACCCGACGCTTCGGCTATCGGCGGAGGATGTCCTTCTATTTGGTAATGCAGAGGTTTTTCGCGGTCTGCTGTTCAACGTAGCCCCGTTGGCTCATGCATTGTTCTTTCCGTTCATCGCGGCTTGTATTGTGCCGCGCTTTGTCAGTTCGGGCTTTGTCGAGGAACCGTGGGGGCTGTCGGAGGCTCGGGGAGGGAAGCGGGCGTGCGTTACCGTTGCGCGAGCGATGCTGTCTTCTTTCGCCCTATTGGGCGCGTTTATCCTGTCAAGTGTCGTTTTGTACTGTCTTAACTGTGCAATCGTTTTGGATGCTCAACAGTGTTTCAACCTGAATATGTTTTGCTATCGACTTCTTCTGGCGAGTGCCGTCTGCCTTGCATATGTGGCCTCTTGCGTGATCGTTGTTTCCTATTTTGGGTCCGGCTTCGGTCCTATTGGCATGCTGCTGCTTGTCAACGTCGTAACGATCTACATACAGGTCGGAGCCAATTCCATGCTTCCGTTTCCGTCCTCGATGCTCATGTGGATTTGCGGCGTGACCCCGTTGGGGAATGGTCAATGCATTTCGATTTTAATTGACTGCCTAATAAACGTAGCAAGCGTTTTTGCCATTTGCTTTACCGTCGACCGATTACGGTCGAGATTTCTCTGATTGTTTGTGAGGGATAATCATACTGAGCATATCAAATACAGGGGGGCGGGCACCGTAGCTGGTGTCCGCCCCCCCGGCTTAGGAGGCTTTAACCTGAGTGGTTCGCGAGCTAGCGGGCCTGCTTAACCTTGGCCGCTGCCTCGACAAACGACTTCCACAGGTTAAAGTCGGTCTCGAGCGTTTGCCAGGTGTACTCGGGGTGCCATTGCACGCCCAGGCAGAACGGCTGGCCCTCGACCTCGATGCACTCGGGTACGCCATCGGTTGCCTTGGCGACCAAGCGCGTGCTCTTGCCCAGGCGGTCGACGCAGCAGTGATGTGCCGAGTTGGTCTGGATGAGCCTGTGCCCGCCAACCGCGCGCTCCAGCAGCGAGCCCGGCACGACCTCGACAGGATGCACAGGGTCGTTGAGCACGTGGGTATGGCGCCACTGCGTGCGACCCTCGCGCGCACCTAGGCTCGGCACGTCCATGCACAGGGTGCCGCCGGTGGCGACGTTGAGCAGCTGCGTGCCGCGGCAGGTGGTAAAGAGTGGCTTTTTGGCGCAGAGCACCTCGTTAACCAGCTTAAACTCAAAACGGTCGCGAATCTCGCAGCACAGTGTGGGGTCGTAGGGGCGCTCGTCGCCCCAGCGCTTGGGGTTGACGTCCGGGCCGCCGGGAATGGCGATGCCGTCGGCGATGTCGACGTAATGACGGATAACCTCAATGTCCTCGGTGATGGACATCTGCAGCGGCAGGCCGCCGGCGGCAAGAATGGCATCGACAAAGACACTTGCGATTTCCTCGTTGGGGGAGAGCGTCTCGCTCAAAAACGGCTTTGCCTCTTCCCAACGCGGTGCGACGAGCATGAGTGGGCGGTCGGCGGGGTCGACGTTGACATGCGGGGTGTAGGACGATGAGGTGCGGGTTCCGATCATGGGCGTGGCTTTCGAATCCGGGTGGACATGGCGCAGGGGCGGCGCGGGGCAAACGCTGTTGATGAATTTGCCCCGCGTGGCAATTGGGTTAGTGGCCCTTGATGGAGTTGAGGAAGTCCTGGGCGCGCTTGGTCTGGGGATGGTCGAAGAACTCGTCGGGTGTGCCGGTTTCCACGATCTGGCCGTCGGCCATAAACACGACGCGATCGGCAACGCGGCGGGCGAAGTTCATCTCGTGCGTGATGACGATCATCGTCATGCCCTGCTGGGCCAGGCGGACCATGACCTCGAGCACCTCGTTGATCATCTCGGGGTCAAGGGCGCTCGTGGGCTCGTCAAAAAGCATGGCCTTGGGTTGCATGGCAAGCGAGCGGGCGATGGCTACGCGCTGCTGTTGGCCGCCCGAAAGCTGTGCGGGCACCTTATCGGCCTGCTCGGCAACGCCCACGCGGCCCAGCAGGTCCATGGCGCGCTCGCGGGCCTCGTCCTTGGAGACGCCCAGCACGTCGACCGGCCCCAGCATGACGTTTTGCAGCACGGTCATATGTGCAAACAGGTTGAACTGCTGAAACACCATGCCCAGCTCGGCGCGCATACGGGCAAGATCCTTGCCTTCCTGCGGCAGGGGCTCGCCCTCGATGAGGATCTCGCCCGAGTCGATGGTTTCCAGACGATTGATGGCTCGGCACATGGTCGACTTGCCCGAGCCCGAGGGACCGATCACCACGACGACCTCGCCGCGATCGACCGAGAGGTTGATATCGTTGAGGACGTGCAGATCGCCATAGTGCTTATCGACGTGCCTGAGCTCGATCAGCGGCCGGTTGTCGGTAGAAGAAGTGCTCTGTGCCATGGTGCTCGGCTCCTTATGACTCGAAATGGTAAAGCGTTAGCGGATGATGGTCGCGCCGGTCTTGTGCGAAACGTAGACGGCGGCCTTGTTGATCGCGACGTTGATGAGGATATAGATGACCGCGATCACCAGGTAGACCGACACGAGGGCATCGTAGTTGGTAATGAGCACGCGGGCATTTTGCATGAGGTCGGGGTAGCTCACCACGTAGGCGACGGTGGTGTCTTTGACGACGACCACAAGCTGCGAAATCAACGACGGAATGATAAACCGAATAGCCTGCGGCAGGACGATTTTAAAGGTGATTTTAGCTTTGGAGAGACCGAGTGCCTGGGCAGCCTCGACCTGGCCGCGCGGTACGGCGTTGACACCGGCACGGAAGATCTCGGCAAGTACGCCGGCTGCGGCGAGCGCAACGGGAAGCGTGAGCATCCAAAACGACGGCAGCGCAATCTTGTACTGGGGCAGCACCAAAAAGAAGAAGTAGATGAACAGAAGGCTCGGCACGCCGCGGAAGAAATCGGTGAGCACGCGGCAGACCAGCTGCAGCGGCTTAATGTCGCTGGTGCGACCGAGCATAAGGGCAAGGCCGAGCACCAACGCGATGGCGCCGGCGGTGAGTGCGACTTTAACGGTGCCCTCAAAGCCGGCAAGCAGGAACTTCCAGGTGGTGAGGTGCGTAAAGAAATACCAATAGTGGACCGAAAGCTGACCGGTCACATAAAAGCGCTGCAGCACGAGGGCAACGAGCGCGGCGACGGCAACAAGCGAGATAACGGTGCCGATGCGAATTTTGGCGCGCATCTTGGGGCCGGGAGCCTCGTAGAGCGCATCGCGCATGGTGAGCGCGGGGGAGGAGTGCTTGCTCATCGGAGGATCCTCACCTTCTTATCGATGTAGTTGCCAATGTGACTCACCACAAACGCCGTGCCCAGGTAGCCGAGCGCCGAGATAAAGAACGCGGCGACGCCGCCGAGCGAGCGCGTGTTGATATAGCTCACCACGCCGGTGAGCTCCTGCGGTTTAAGCGGCACCTGACTGCCGAGCGCGGTGGTGAGCATGACGGCGATAAAGAGGTTGGTCATGGGCAGCACGCTCGAGCGCAGTGCCTGCGGGATCACGATCTTGGCAAGGATGCGATTGAAGCTCATGCCCAGCGAGCGAGCGGCTTCCACCTGGCCGACGCCGACGGTGTTGATGCCGCTCATAAAGTTCTCGGAGCCAAAGGCCGAGCCCAGCAACACCGTGGCGACGATAACGCAGGTGCGGTAGGGCAGGACGACCTTGAGCGGCGGCAATGCGTAGACGACGATGATGAGCAACGCAATGCCGGGGATGTTACGGAAGACCTGGACATACAGGTCGCCAAAGACGCGCAGCGGCTTGAGCGGCGACACGCGCATCACGGTGACGGCGACGGCCAACACCATGGCGATGGCAAACGACTCAAGCGTCATGCCCCAGGTTGCTAGCAGCGCGTCAATGTAGTTCTGGCCATAGAGCGACCAGAGCTCGGAGAGACTCATGCGGACCTCCCGCCGATAAGGAAAGGGGCTCCCGTGTGTACGGAAGCCCCGACAACTCAGTGAAGAAACAGTTTAGCGCAATAAAGCGCACCGTGCGTTTCCGTATGGTTTCGTTGCGGCCGTTACTAGGCGTGTTGCCTAGGCGCCGATCTCGGGCAGCTCGGGAACATTGGTGTCGCCCGTGCGGTCACCGATGCAGATCTGCCACAGCTCGGTCCAGGTGCCGTCGTCCTCGATCTTCTTAAGGAAGTCGTTGACAAAGGCGACGCCGTCGGAATCGAGCGGCAGGCCGATACCATAGGGCTCCTTGCTGCCGAAGGGCTTCCCGGCGATCTTGTACTTACCGGGCTCGCGGACCAGGGCGCTCTGCTGCATGTTGTTGTCGATGACGTAGGCGTCAACGCGACCCTGCTGGAGTGCCTGGCGGGCCTCCTCGTCGGTCTTGAACTCCTGCTGGCTGGCCTTGGGGGCGAACTCCTCCAGGATGGCGGGGCCGTTGGAGCCGGACTGGACGGCGACGTTCTTGTCGGCCAGGTCGTCGACGCTCTTGATGTCGTCGTTGTCGGCGAGCACCAGGATGGCCTGCTGGGTGTAGTAGTAGGGGCCGGCAAAGGAGACGAGCTTCTTGCGCTCGTCAGTGATGGTGTAGGTGGCAAAGACGGCGTCGACCTGGCCGTTCTGCAGGACGGACTCGCGCGTGTCCGAGGTCACCTGGGTGATCTCGACCTTGTTCTCGCCCAGAATGTAGTTGGACAGAAGCTGTGCGATACCGGCGTCGAAGCCGCGGGTCTGACCGTCTTTCTCGTTGAGGAGGGAGAAGAGCGTGGAGGTCTGAACGCCACCGATCTTAAAGACACCGGCGTCCTTGACGGCCGTGGCCCAGGTGCTGGCGGCGATGGCATCGTCATCGGCCTTGGGGCCGTTGTCGACGAGCTTGTCGAATGCCTTAGCGTCGAGCGTGGTGGAAGCCTCGGCATCTTCGGAGCTCTTGGAAGAGCCGGCGGCGGAACCCTTGTCGGCCTCGGCGCTGGTGTCGGAGCAGCCGGCAAGACCAAGGCCGGCGACGGTTGCGAAGGTGGCGGCAACGAAGCCGCGGCGGTCGAGAACGACCTGCTGGGAGAGGTTCTTGCTCATAGGTGAACACCTTTCTCAATAAAATCCCTAGCGGTTGAGTAGAGTTATACCCTATCGCGCTCAAATGGGTCAACACGAAATAACTCAGAAACATACTTACCTTATGGGTTATTCTACCTACCATAAAGGGACAGGCACCTTTGTGGTGGTTCTTGCAGATGCAGCGGCATGCCTTGCTGTTTTGTCTCGATCTGTAACATCTGCAGCCATTTTTGCCGAGTAACTGTTACAGATTGAGATTTTCTCTTCAGGGGAATTCGAATGTCTCGATCTGTAACAGTTAGGCGGCCAGAAGGTCTCTATCTGTTACAGATTGAGACAAGGATCAGGGACTAAGACGTTTTGTCTAGATTTGTAACAGTTAGACGGGAATTCGGGCCCTAGATGTTACAGATCGAGATAATCGCGCCGCGAAAATAAAAACCTTCGCAGGGGTGCTTCCCTTGCGGAGGTTTTTTACTCGTTGAGTAGCCTTACGGCTTCGGCAGCCATGTTCTCGACCGTCATGCCGTTCTGAGCGAGCAGCTCGTTGGGGTCGTAACGGTCGGGGAAGCCCTTGGCGATGCCGAAGGTGCGCGTGCGCACGGGCGTGCAGGCCAAGTAGCACGCGACACGCTCGCCCCAGCCGCCGTCCAAGATGCCGTCCTCGAGAGTGACGACAACGCGATGTTCGGCGGCAAGGCTGTCGAGGAACTCGCGGTCGAGCTCGGTTGCAAAGCGCGGGTTGACGAGCGTGGCCTCGATGCCGTACTCGGCAGCCAAGCGATTTGCCACGCGCTCGCCCAGCTCAAAGAAGTCGCCAAGCGCGAGCACAGCAACGTCGCGACCCTGGCTCAGCACGTTGTAGCGAACGGCGCTGTAGTCGGCGTCTTCGGCGGGCGCCAGATCGGGACGGCTTACCAGGCCAATACCAGGCACACGAATCGCCACGGGATGCTCGCGGTGGTCGAGCGACCAGCTCAGCATGGACAGATATTCCTCCATGCAGGCCGGTGCCAAGTAGTGCATGTTGGGAAGACCGCCCAGCATGGAAATATCAAAGAACGAAAGATGCGTCTCGGATGTGGTGCCAAAGATTGATGCGCCAAATACAAGGATCGTCGCCGGGGCATCGTTGAGGCACAGGTCGTGCCACAGCTCGTCATAGGCACGCTGCAAGAACGTACCGTACACGCCAAAGACCGGCTTGGCGCCCGAGCGCGCAAGCGCGGTGGCAAAGGTCACGGCGTGCTCCTCGGCAATGCCCACATCGACGAACTGTTTGCCGGCGGCAGCGCGAAGCTCGGGTGTAAAGCCCATGATGTAGGGCGTGGCGGCCGTGATGCCCACGACCTGCGGATCGTGCTCGATGGCGGCGCTGAGCGCCTCGCCCGTAATGTCGGCATAGGTGCGCGGCGCAGGCTCGCTCGGATGGCCCGGGCAGAGCTTGCGCCCAGTCGCCATGTCAAACGGACCCACGTGGTGCCAGCGCTCGGGGTCGCTCTGGGCCGGCTCAAAGCCCTTGCCCTTGGCGGTGGAGACGTGCAGCACGATGGGATGATCGATATTGCGCAGTTCCTGCAGCGCGTCGACCAGGGCCAACACATCGTTACCGGCGTCCAGATAGCGGTAGTCGAGCCCCATCGCGCGGAAAACGTTGCGCTCGCAGGTGCCGTTGCTGGCGCGCAGCTCGGCCAGATTGCGATACAGGCCACCGTGGTTTTCGGCGATGGACTGGTCGTTGTCATTGACGATGATGATCAGGTTGCTGTCGAGCTCGGCGGCATTGTTAAAGCCCTCAAACGCCAGACCGCCCGAAAGCGAACCGTCGCCAATGATGGTGATGACGTTGTACGCATCGCCCGCCAGGTCACGAGCGTGCGCCAGGCCGCAGCCCAGGCTCACCGACGTGGAGGTATGGCCCATGGCGAACAGGTCGTGCTCGGACTCGTCGGGATTGGCAAAGCCAGAAGCCTCACCATAACGCTCCGGATCGATATAAGTGTACGCGCGCCCCGTCAGCGCCTTGTGGGCGTAGGTCTGGTGCGAAACGTCAAAGACAATCTTGTCGATGGGGGAGTTAAACACACGATGAAGCGCAACCGTGAGCTCAACGACGCCCAGGTTGGGGGCAACGTGCCCGCCGACGGCGGCGGAGCTTTCGAGGATTGCCTGGCGGATCTCGCCGCAGAGCAGCGGAAGCTCGGCGCGGTCGAGAGCCTTGACGTCCTCGGGCGTTGTCGTTTGCGTAAGCAGCATCGTTGTGGGTTACTCCATGCGAATCGAGCGCCGGCGCTCCCTCAGCCGGCACAATTGCACAAGACAGTCTCGCACATTTTGGCGTTTGATATGTGACGGCGGCGCGGTAATTCGCCAACTGGCGGGGCAAAACGTTTTGTCCGATGCCATACTGATATGTTCCATGATGTTTTTATCGATTGTGCACAGGCCGTGGCTTGTCGCCGTGAGTCGCTGGAAGGAGACAGCATGCCTGATGTCGCTCGTGCCGAGAAAATCGCGTGCGAAGTAGACCATGCTGCCCGTCAACTGGCACAGGCGGGCCGTCTGGACCTGACGCGCGAGTTTATCCAGCATGGCGACGTGACGGTCTATGCACATGTGACCTCGGTGGCACGGGCAAGTCTGTCCTTTGCCGAGCACTTGGGCCGTGCTGGCATTTCGGTCGACCGCGCCTCGCTGCTGCGCGGGGCCCTGTTACACGATTACTTTCTCTACGATTGGCATGATCCCGACCCAAGCCATCGGCTGCATGGCTTTCGCCACCCGTTTTTTGCCCTGGCACGTGCGGAGGAGGATTTTGAGCTGACGTCGCGCGAGCGGAATATTATCGTGCGCCATATGTTTCCGCTGGTGCCGGTACCGCCGACGTGTCGTGAGGCATGGATTGTGTGTTTGGCAGACAAATGGTGCGCGCTGCGCGAGACGGTCGCCGGTCGTCTGCGACGCAAGGACGAGCCGGACGATGGCGTGAGCAGCGAATCGAGCGAAAAGAGGAGAGGGTAGACGGTGGGGACCGCGATCGACATGGCTTTTGGCGGCGCGACGCTTGCCGCCTGTCCGCTTTCGGCACTGGTGCTCTCGTTTGCCTTCTACGGGTTTTGCGGCTGGGCGTGGGAGTCGACGGTTTGCGCCATGCTCAATCACGGACGATTCGCCAACAGTGGCTTTTTGCTGGGGCCGTGTTGCCCTATCTATGGTGTGGGCGGCATAGCCTGCTGGCTTTTGCTGCGCGGGATTCCGGATGCCTCGAGCCAGTTTGTTGCCGCGGCGCTCGTATGCAGCGTGATTGAGTACAGCGTCGGCGCGCTGTTGGAAAAAACAACGGGCGCTCGCTTTTGGGACTATTCGCACCTGCCGTTTAACCTGCACGGACGCATCTGTCTGTACTGGGCATGCGCGTTTGGCTTGGGTGCGTTGTGCATTTGTCGTTTAGTGGAGCCGACATTGCTGGGGCTGCTTGGCCATCTGCCGGTGCTGATTGTGCGGCTGTCCGCCTCTATCGTCGCGGTCGCGATGATGGTTGACGCGGCGTGCTCGTTGGCGAGCTGGCGCCGCCTGTCCGATCAGCTGGAGCGCGTGCGCGCCGACCTTGCCGACCGCATCAATGAGTCGCTTGCCGATGCCTCCGACTCCATGCTCGAACGCATTCCCGAATCGACGATTGACTCGGTGGCGCAGACGCACATCCGTAGCCGTGCCGTTAACGCGTGGCTGGCCGAGCTGGGTGACGCCGCGCTCGATGCCCTGCGCGAGAAGGCTTCGATGCCGACGTTTATCTCGGATGGTGCTCGCGGCCTGGCGCTTGCTGCCCGCCGCGTTGCCGATGCCGCGCCGAGCATGCCGCGTCCGTCGCTCAGTCGTCGCCTTGCCGGCAAGCGCATGAGCCGTCCGGTGCCGAGTGTGTCACTCAGCCGCCGCGACCTACGCTTCTTCAATGCCTTTCCGCGTCTGCGCATCAATCGCTACGAAGGTGTCATTCGAGCTACCGACCTCCGCGATCGAGCCCGCGAGCTGTTCCGGCGCTAGCCGGGACGGGTGCGCTCACGGCTCCCTTGCTCGCGTATTTCCCGTTCGTTTCGCGCCCGTTGCCGCGCCGTTTCCAAGATTGCGGCACCGTTGGAGATGGCACGATCTGGGTCGAGCCGGTCGAAGAAGTCATCCGCATCCGCACCGGCGAGCACGGCCCCGCCGCGGTGTAGGACAATCTTTCGCCTGACGGGCGTGCCTCTCTTGGGGCACGCCCGTTCTCGTCTACAATATCGGGCAGACGAAGGAGAGGCATGTCCATGATCAAGATGTTCGCGAGTGACTTAGACGGAACGCTGCTGAACGCCCTGCATGAGGCGGATGGGACCATCCGCCGCGCCATTCGCGAGCTGACTGAGGCTGGCCTGCACGTGGTTCCCGCGACTGGACGCTCGACGTTGCCGATCGGCGAGCATGGCTTTACGGGCTTGGCGCTTGACGCCTGCTGCTCCAATGGATCCATCGTGCGCGACAGCCATGGCGAGGTGCTCAAGACTTGGACCATCGACCCGCAGGTCACTGAGGAACTGCTCAAGGCGTTCCCGGACATTTGCTTTGATTGCTCCACGCCCGATGGCATGTACTCGAGCGGTTCGTTCGAGATGCATCAGGCGGGCTTTAAAAAGGACAGCCCCATCAAGCGTATTGTGATGCGCGGCATGCGTGCACGCGGCGGGTATCACGAGGAACAGTATTTCGACCAGTCGATTGGTGACATCCTGCGCCACGATGTGTGCAAGATCAACTGCCGCGTGACCTCGCCCGAGCTGGAGCGTGACCTTAAGGCCTATCTTGCCGAGCGCTCGGACCGTGTGGTCAACGCGCCGTTCGATCCGGTGATGTTCGAGATCACGGACGTGGCGTGTAACAAGGGCGAGAGTGTGGCCTGGCTGGCGGGCTACTACGGCATTGCCGAGGACGAGGTCGCGGTTTATGGCGACGGCGGAAACGACATCGCCATGCTCAAGCGTTTCCGCCACAGCTACGCGACCAAAAACGCTAGCGATACAGCTAAGGCTGCCGCGAGCGCAACTATTGGCAGCTGCATGGTCCACGCCGTCCCCAAACACATGCTCGCCACCATGCATAAGCAGAGCTCCCGCACCATCATCGAATAATGTGACAAAGGGGCTGTCCCTTTGTCATATGGGGCACTCGAGCAACGTTCGAAGCAACGTAAGACGATATGAGAAAGCCATTTGGGTCGCCTCCCCCGCGGCGTTCAACCCCTTCACCGGCGAGGTGGTGCACCGTGACTTCGGGACGGACGCCGCCGAGATCGCGGAGTGGGCCCTCGGGTTCGAGGAGCCCAGGGCCTGCTACGAGAGCGGCCCCACCGGCTTCCACATGGCGCGCGAGCTGCGCGCGCTCGGCCTCGACTGCGCCGTGGCCGCCGTCTCCAGGATGCAGAGGCCGGCGGCGGACGCGCGCCGCAAGAACGACCGGCGCGACGCCGAGTTCATCGCCCGCATGCTCGCCACCCACAACATCGTGGAGGTCCCGCTGCCCGATGCGGCCGTCGAGGCCGCCCGGGACCTCGACCGCGCCCTCGACGACGCCACGGTGGAGTACCGCCGCGCCAGGCAGCGCCTCAACATGTTCCTGATCAGGCTGGGCCACGTCTGGGACGAGCGCAACGCCGACGGGACGAGGAAGGGATCCTGGACGCGCGCCCACTGGAGGTGGATATCCGGGATCAGGCTCGAGGGGCCCCAGCGCGACGTGCTCGAGTACTACGTCACGGCCGCGAGGTGCGCGGAGTCGGACCGCCGGCAGCTCGAGAAGAAGGTGCTCGCCCTCGCCCGGACCGACCGGTGGCGCCCGGCCGTCGAGGCGCTCTCCTGCATCAAGGGAATCGACACCCTGACGGCCTTCAGGCTCGCAGCCGAGGCGGGCTCCTTCACGAGGTTCCGGACGGCCCCGGCCTTCGCGAGCTGGTGCGGGCTGGTCCCGTCGGAGCGCTCGAGCGGCGAGACCGAGCGGCGCGGCGGGATAACCAAGACGGGCAACCGGCTCGCCAGGACGGCACTGGTGGAGTCGGCGTGGCACTACCTGACGTGCACGCCCCGCCCGAAGGCCCCGGCGCCCGGCGCGGACGTCC
>OGXQ01000236.1_pt1 | contig 42938 bp, 20 predicted proteins | sample 1576291 | NCBI WGS metagenome assembly OGXQ01 (sample SAMEA3541575, study PRJEB24748) | human gut metagenome | biome: human gut; feature: human-associated habitat; material: faeces | place: China | collected 2012 | reverse complement strand
GCATCCCGTTGTACCGGCCATTGTAGCATGCGTGAAGCCCTGGACGTAAGGGGCATGATGATCTGACGTCATCCCCACCTTCCTCCGAGTTGACCCCGGCGGTCCCCCGTGAGTTCCCACCACGACGTGCTGGCAACACAGGGCGAGGGTTGCGCTCGTTGCGGGACTTAACCCAACATCTCACGACACGAGCTGACGACGACCATGCACCACCTGTGAACCCGCCCCGAAGGGAGACCGTATCTCTACGGCTGTCGGGAACATGTCAAGCCCAGGTAAGGTTCTTCGCGTTGCATCGAATTAATCCGCATGCTCCGCCGCTTGTGCGGGCCCCCGTCAATTTCTTTGAGTTTTAGCCTTGCGGCCGTACTCCCCAGGCGGGATGCTTAACGCGTTGGCTCCGACACGGAGACCGTGGAATGGTCCCCACATCCAGCATCCACCGTTTACGGCGTGGACTACCAGGGTATCTAATCCTGTTCGCTCCCCACGCTTTCGCTCCTCAGCGTCAGTGACGGCCCAGAGACCTGCCTTCGCCATTGGTGTTCTTCCCGATATCTACACATTCCACCGTTACACCGGGAATTCCAGTCTCCCCTACCGCACTCAAGCCCGCCCGTACCCGGCGCGGATCCACCGTTAAGCGATGGACTTTCACACCGGACGCGACGAACCGCCTACGAGCCCTTTACGCCCAATAATTCCGGATAACGCTTGCACCCTACGTATTACCGCGGCTGCTGGCACGTAGTTAGCCGGTGCTTATTCGAAAGGTACACTCACCCCGAAGGGCTTGCTCCCAGTCAAAAGCGGTTTACAACCCGAAGGCCGTCATCCCGCACGCGGCGTCGCTGCATCAGGCTTGCGCCCATTGTGCAATATTCCCCACTGCTGCCTCCCGTAGGAGTCTGGGCCGTATCTCAGTCCCAATGTGGCCGGTCGCCCTCTCAGGCCGGCTACCCGTCGAAGCCATGGTGGGCCGTTACCCCGCCATCAAGCTGATAGGACGCGACCCCATCCCATACCGATGAATCTTTCCCAGAAGGACATGCATCCAACTGGAGCATCCGGCATTACCACCCGTTTCCAGGAGCTATTCCGGTGTATGGGGCAGGTCGGTCACGCATTACTCACCCGTTCGCCACTCTCACCCAGGAGCAAGCTCCTGGGATCCCGTTCGACTTGCATGTGTTAAGCACGCCGCCAGCGTTCATCCTGAGCCAGAATCGAACCCTCCACAAAAAACCTCGTGAAGAGACATCGACACGATGACTCTCGAAATAAGAAAATTGACGATCGCCTTATAAGGAAAGGCGCATCGCACAAAAACCTCGCCGCCGTTTGACCGATCCCTCGGCACCACGCGTCAGCGTGGCCGGCAACGAACTGGCAATCATTGACTATAAAGAAGTAGTACAAATACGCTCTTGAGTTCTCAAACCACCACCACTCACCCACCTCGCGGACCGGAACCATCCGGACCACTCGCTGAGCGGCAGCAAGAGATAAACTTACAGCACGATCGCGATCCGCGCAACCCGGGCCGCATGAACAACGCGTGAACCGTTGGAAATCCAACGTTCCATCGGCGTGTCGAAACTTGACAAACCAGGCCCGACCAACCCCGCAACCACCGAAACCATCCCCGCAATCGCCCATTCCATCCCCGCAAATCCGCAATCGCATCCGCATTTTGTAACCGCAAAACGGCGTTACGGGTAACAAAAGCCGGAAGGGAAAGCCAAAACGGGACGGTCACGGGAAGAAGAACCAGGAAACTGCGACACGAATCGCAAATGCTACCAGCGGCGCCCGCAATGCTTGCCACCGATGCCAGACTTGCCATTCGCACCCCACGGACCGCAGCCTTCGCCATGCAATACACCCAAGTGATGTTTCATGGCAACCAGCATGATATGCGTATCTTCCAAACCGAGGTGACGTTCCGACTTGCTCTCGTCAAGCGCACCCTGGCGTTTGGCGTACGCGTCCAACGTGTTATTGCCGTACGGATGCTCGTCGTCCGGAATTGACCCTTCATCCCAACGGCGGCTCATCGGCAACGTGTCGATAATCGTAATCTTGCCCGCACGGTAGCTTTCCGCATATCCAGCCACATTCAACATGAAGAAGCTATGTTCGAAACGAGCGTTGTGCGCTACGTACGGTTGCTGCTCCAATCGCTGCAGCAAACCGATTTGAGCCTCCGGCCACTCATCGAACAGGCGGAAGCCGGACGCACGATCACGTACATCGATACCGGTCAAATCGAGAATCAGCGGATTACCGAGCGTCGCGTTCTCGGCAGGAACGCCGAACGACAGACGCGACTGACCATACGCATCGCCCGTTTCGTAATAACTCTGCTCGTATTGGTATCCAGTAGGTGCGGCAGCAGGGCGAGGGGAAATCATGTTCATATATTCAAAGCCGACGTCGATGATGTACACACGCGCCGGGTCAGTACCGGTGGTTTCGATGTCGATTCCCATGACATTGTCCACATCGCGTCCAGGAAGATAAGCGTCACGCCAATCCGATTTGCGGTATTCAGCCATCCGACGCAACTGCGCCGCTTCAGCGGATTTCGTTTCCGAACCGTAATCAAACAACGTGGAGCCGCCCGGACTGGTTACTCCACTCAGGTTCGCACGCGACATGGCATAGTCACTGGCTCGCTTCTGACTTTTCTCTGCGGCACGACGGGCGGCGCGGCCGTTAACGATGTCAGCGGTTCGATCCTGAATATCATCCAACGCCACTCCCTCGGAAGCCAAAGCCGAACCGGGCAGCAGCACCGGAACCGTCACGCGCTCACGTCGTTCCTCGGTGACCGTCCACAATCCCATCGCCACGCCAATCTGTCGCAGAACAGCGATTTCGTCGCACAACCGACGGTTCGCGTAAGCAAGCGCGCGCGGCAGCCGATAGGAAGCGATAAGTCGGTCGTAATCCATCATGAACGTGCTGTTGCACTGCGCGATGGTCGGTTCGAGCCGATCTCGAATCGCAAGATCATCTTTCAACAGGGCGTGCAGCTGCGGGGCGGAAAGTTGCGGCGACGAGGACCGCAGCATTGCCAACAAATCAACGTGCTGTCTTGTGGCGGCACCAATGCCGTTACGCAGGTCAAGGGAAGACACCCATCGCCAGTCGATCGGCTGGTTGTCGGCGTCATTCGGCATCGATGCCGACCATTGTTCGATGTCCTGCTTCGCGTCATCCAGCCAGGAAAGATTCATCGTCGATTCGTTCATACCTGCCCATCGTAGCCGATACCCACCTTCAGCGTGTAAGAATGTGCAACAAACCAACGTGCGCATTCCTCTTTGTGAGAACACAACCATGCGAGTTCGAATGACGGTGTTCATTACGAAACCGCGCGCGGATACCTCCGTGCGAAGCGGTTGCCATACGAATTTTCACATAGCGCAAATGTGACCATTTCCCAGCAAAAATCCAGAATCGACTTTCATTTTTGAATCCCGGAACGCAATAAACGTTCCAAATCAACGAAAGGAACTGCAATGTCAGAAACACATTCCACCACTGAAAACAACAATTCGCATTGCTGCGACAACACCTGCGGCAATGCCGACGACCGCGTTGTTCCTGACAGCGTGGAAATCAATCCGCTGTTCGCCCGTCCGAAGGAAGCCCAGGCGTTCTCGAAATTTACCATTCCACAGAAGAGTAGTCTGCCGGAAACCGCCTACCAAGTGGTGCATGACGAGGCCATGCTGGATGGCAACGCGCGACTCAATCTTGCAACTTTTGTGAGCACGTGGATGGACGATCATGCGAACCGCCTGTACATGGAGGCGGCCGACAAGAACATGATCGACAAAGACGAGTACCCGAAAACCGCCGAAGTCGAATCGCGCTGCTGGCACATGCTCGCCGATCTATGGCATGCGCCCGATCCAATGAATGCCATCGGAACCTCCACCATCGGCTCGTCGGAAGCTTGCATGCTGGGCGGACTCGCGTTGAAGCGCCGTTGGAAGGAAGCCCGCGAAAAGGCCGACCTGCCGACCGATCATCCGAATCTGGTGATGAGCAGCGCCGTGCAGGTGTGCTGGGAGAAGTTCTGCAACTATTTCGACGTGGAACCACGCTATGTGCCGATTTCCGAGGACCACAAAGTGCTCGACGGCCATGATCTCGACAAGTATGTCGATGAGAACACCATCGGCGTGGTGGCCATCATGGGCGTGACCTATACGGGTATGTATGAGCCGGTCGAACAGATCAGCGAAGCACTGGACCGCATCGAGGAGCGCACCGGACTTGATGTGCGCATCCATGTGGACGGCGCTTCGGGAGGTATGATCGCACCATTCATCCAGCCGGACCTCGCATGGGACTTCCGCGTCAAGCGCGTTTACTCCATCAGCACCTCCGGTCACAAGTACGGTCTGGTCTACCCCGGTTTGGGATGGGTCGTATGGCGCGAAACCGCTGACCTGCCGGAAAGCCTTATTTTCAAGGTGAGTTATCTCGGCGGCGAAATGCCGACTTTCGCACTGAACTTCTCCCGTCCGGGCGCACAGGTACTGCTGCAGTACTACATGTTCCTGCGTTTGGGATTCGACGGGTATCGAAGGGTGCAGCAGACTTCGCATGATGTGGCGAAATATCTGTCGGGCGAGATCGAGCAGATGGATGATTTTACGCTGTGGAACGACGGTTCCGACATTCCGGTGTTCGCATGGATGCTCAACGACAAGCCGGATCGCAAGTGGAATCTGTACGATCTGCAGGATCGGCTGCGCATGAAGGGATGGCTGGTGCCGGCTTATCCGATGCCGGTGGATCTGACGCAGGTGACCGTGCAGCGCATTGTGGTGCGTAACGGTTTCAGCCACGATATGGCCGAAGCGTTCATCAAGGATTTGAAGTCGTGTGTGAAGTATCTGGACGGACTGCGCTCACCAATGCCAAGCGAGGCTCGTGCATCCGGATTCCACCACTGATATTTCGCGGTCATTCCACGAATTCCATCGTTTCCCGCATTAAGGAAATTCATGTTCATTCCCACAACGATTATGTTTACGAAAGCTGGCTGCAATGACAGTTCATATGAAAAAGCCGCTTGCTGTGGTAGCGCACGATGCAAGCGCAGCTGCACATCCCGGGTCCGCACGTTCCACGACGAACGCTGCGACGGCACCGACAACAACGCCACGCAATCCGTCTGCCGTCGCAGGAAACCGCAATCGTACGGGCATACCTGCGCATGCCGGGGCGAATAGAGGGAACGGCGCTGACGGGCACGGCGCAATCGCAAGCACGGCAACCGTTGCCAATAAAACCGGCAAAACCATGATGACAGTCAGCCAACTGGCGATGTTGACCGTGGTGGCGGTGGCCTCGCTACGCTCTCTGCCGGCCATGGCCGATTATGGTCTCGCTTCCATTCTGCTGTATCTCATTCCGGCGGTCGTTTTCCTGGTGCCGACCGCGCTGGTGGCTGCCGAACTGGCCACCGGCTGGAAAGGTGGCGTGTACGTGTGGGTGCGTGAGGCGTTCGGCAATCGCATCGGATTTCTCGCCATTTGGCTGCAGTGGATTCAGAATGTGGTGTGGTATCCGATACAGATTGCGTTCATCGCCGTCAGCCTGTCGTATGTGTTCGGCATGGGTGGCTTGGGCAATAATGGCGTATATGTGGCCGCGGTGATCATCGTGTTGTATTGGGCAAGCACGATGGTGGCGTTGCGCGGCGGCAATCTGTTCGCCAAGGTCGGGTCGATTTCGGGACTTATCGGCACGCTGTTTCCTGCGTTGCTGCTTATCGTCTTCGGCATTATCTGGCTGGCGATCGGTAAGCCAGTGCAGACCTCCCTGCACGCATCCGCGCTGCTTCCGCCGTGGACGGGCATCGCGTCGATTGTGCTAATCGTATCCAATGTGCTCGCCTACGCGGGTATGGAGGTCAATGCCGTGCATGCCAACGACTTGGAGCATCCGGGACGTCAATTCCCACGCGCCATTGCACTAGCGACCGCGCTGATTCTGCTGGTACTTGTGCTGCCGACTTTGGCAATCGCCTTTGCTGTGCCGCATCGTGAGCTGGGGCTCATCGACGGCATCAATCTGGCGTTCAGGGAGTTCTTCGACCATTTTGGCATGGGTTGGGGCACTCCGGTGATTTCGCTGCTCATCGCGCTAGGCGCGTTCGCTTCCGTGGTGGCTTGGATAGCTGGTCCTTCTCGCGGTTTGCTAGCGGCCGCCCGCACGGGACTGATGCCTCCCGCGCTGCAGAAGCGCAATGCCCACGACGTGCAGGAAGGCATTCTGATTCCGCAAGGCATTATCGTGACCGTGCTGGCGTTGCTGTTCGTGTTGATCCCCAATGGCAACACGGCTTTCGCGACGCTGGTGGATATGGCGACCGCGCTGTATCTGGTGATGTACATGTTGATGTTTGCCGCCGCGATTCGTCTGCGCAACACCCATCCAGAAGTCCGCCGCACGTATCGAGTTCCTGCGATTCGGTTGGTCGCGGGCGTCGGTTTCGTCGCTTCCGCCGCGGCATTCGTGTTGACTTTCGTGAGACCGGCTGGTTTCACCGGTTTGGATAGCGTTTCATATGCGATTCTTGTGGCTGTAGTCGTGCTTGTGCTCGGTTTACCGCCGCTGGTGTTGTATGGAATGCGCAAGCCTGGCTGGGATCTGCGTTCGGATGCCGAGCGGAACACGGATACGTACGATGTGCTAGTGAATCCGGAATACTGAAATATTGGAATATTTGGAATACTCATGTTTCGAACATTCCAATAATCCCGAATATGATGAATGCCTCCCAAGTGTTCGCCTGGGAGGCATTCATCGTTCTTGTCTCGTTCGTTTACGCGATTACAGTTCGAAGCCGAGTTCGGCCGCCGCTTCGGTCGGTACCGGATCCTCGCACCAGAAATCCTCAAGGTTCTCATTGGTGGTCAGGCTTCGGATTTCGGCCTGGTCGATGTACAGTTCACCGCTCAAATGGTCGGTTTCATGCTGGAAGATGCGGGCCGGCCAGCCGTGCAGATGTTCCTCATGCTTGTTGCCGTCCTCATCCTGCCAACGGGCGGTGATGTCAAGCCAACGCTTGCGTACGGCCTGGTAACCGTCGAAGCTCAGGCAGCCTTCGTAGAAGCTGCGGGTTTCGGTGCCGATCGGCTCGTAGCTGGGGTTGATGATGGCGTGGAAGGGGAATTCCGCAGCTTCGCGCGGATCGCCATCGTCGCCTTCGCATACGTGGTCTTCGACGACGGCCAAAGCCAGACCGAGACCGATCTGGGTGGCTGCGAGGCCCACGCCCGGCGCTTCCAGCATGGTGGTGCGCATGGTGTCGATGAGCTTGTCAAGCGTTTTGCGGCTCAACTGGCCGTCGTAGGCGATGGTCTGCTGGCGTAATACCGGTTCGCCGGCCTGCACGATCGGCATGATTTTCTCTTTGCCGCCGGTTTTGATGAGCTTTTCGACCTCGCGGTTGAGTTCGAGGTCCACTTTCGAGTTGTGTCCGAACATGGGGCATATCTCCTTGCGGGCTCTTACAGGGTGAGTTCGTCGGCGACGACCTTGGCGAGGCGATCGCACACTTCGTCTGCCTGCTGCTGGGTTTCGGCTTCGGCCATGACGCGCACGAGCGGCTCGGTGCCGGACGGACGCAGCAGCACGCGGCCAGTGTCGCCCAGCAGCTTCTCTTCGCGTTCCACCGCGGCCTGCACCTTGGCGTTGGTCTTGGCGGCCATCTTGTCCACGTTCGGCACGTTGATGAGCGTCTGCGGCAGCTGCGGGAAGTCGGCGGCCAGTTCCTTCAGGCTCTTACCGGATTTGACGACCTCGTTGCACAGGGTGAGCGCGGTCAGGGTGCCGTCGCCGGTGGTGGCGAATTCACGGTTGATCACGTGGCCGGACTGCTCGCCGCCGAGCGAATAATCGCCTCGCAGCATCTCTTCAAGCACGTAACGGTCGCCCACGTTGGTCTGCACGGTCTTGATGCCCATGGAACGCAGGGCCAACTTCAGACCGAGGTTGCTCATCACCGTCACGACGAGGGTGTCATGGTTGAGCTTGCCCGCGTTCTTCTTGGCGCGTGCCAGAATGCCCATGATCTGATCGCCGTTGACCATGTTGCCATCCTCATCCACGGCAAGGCAACGGTCGGCATCGCCATCGAAGGCAACGCCCATGACGGCGCCGGAGGCCTTGACCATGGCCTGCAGCTGCTCAGGATGGGTGGAGCCGGCGTTCTTGTTGATGTTGTAGCCGTCCGGCGACGCGTTGATGACGGTCACGTCGGCGCCGGCGCGGCGCAAGGCTTCCGGAGCGACCACGGACGTGGCGCCGTTCGCGCAATCGGCCACGATCTTCAGGCCCTTCAGCGGCGTCGGCTGCGACTTGTCCGGACCGACCGGCGCGATGGCGGAAACCAGATGGTCGATGTACAGGTTGGTTGCGGTGGCGGTGTCATGGCTGACACGACCCACGCCGGCGCCGGTAGGACGATCCCAATCCTGGCCGAGCACCGCTTCGATCTCGTCTTCCTTGGTGTCGGGCAGCTTGAAGCCGCCGCGGGCGAAGAACTTGATGCCGTTGTCGGGCATCGGATTGTGGGATGCGGAGATCACCGCGCCCATTTCCACGTTAAGCACGGACGTCAGGTATGCGACGCCCGGCGTCGGGATGATGCCGGCGTCGATCACGTCGAAGCCGCCGGCGGACATGCCAGCGGACAATGCGGCGGCGAGGAAATCGCCGGAAACTCGTGTATCACGACCGACCAGCGCACGGCGACGGCTTTCGAATTCGCTCCGCTCGTCATCGCCCAGCACGCGCACCGCGGCGTCACCCAAATCAAGCGCCAGCTGTGCCGTCAAATCCCTATTCGCCAATCCTCGAACGCCGTCGGTTCCGAACATACGTGGCATGAGTCTCAAATCCTCGCTATCTGCAAACGATATTTCCGTGACCTATCGTACTCAACCGTGCCGCCGAAACCAGCAGGTGACGACGCAATCGCATAACACTTCACAATTCAAAGCATTTCACGGCGCGCAATGCCCTTTTCGTGTCGCACGACTTTGATTTCAAGGCGGAAAATCAAGTCGTGCGACAACACTTGATAAAGAAATACCCCCTAACTATCATTTTCCGTTGAAAATCAGCGAAAAATAAGAGTTAGAGGGTATGAAAGCCAGCACGCTTGTCGCACAACTTTGAAAAATGCCTCCAAAATCAAAGTCGTGCGACGACATGACGGCTCTTAAGCGGGAACGTTCCTGTCGCCCCTGCTATCAGAGCGCGGCGTTGAAGTCGCGCACTTTCAGCGTGCGGTGAGAAGCCTCGACGTTGCCACGCACAATGCGCTGCAAGGCGTTGTCCGCGTCCTTATGGGAGGCGAGCCAGGCGTCGCCCAGCTCCACGAGCTTCGCCGGATCGGCATAGCCCGGATACAGGCCTTCGAGCAGCGCTTCCGCCATGTGGAAGGTCTTGTGCTCCCAAATCCAGTCGGCGACCTCGAAATACTTCTCGGCGTACGGTTCGGCCAAGTCGGCGCGCGGGGTGGCTGCGAAGCCACCGGCCACAGCCTCAAGCTGCATGTTGGTCAGCTCGTCGTTGTGCAGGGCCTCGTTCCAAGCCCATGCCTTCGCTTCGGCGGTACCGGCCACGGCGCGTGCGCCATAGGCGAACTCACGGTTCTCGGTGGTTTCGCGCTTGGCCAGTTCGGCGTCGATTCCCGCCTGGTCGATCGCGTTGACGGTGCTCAGCGCGTTGATGATGGTCCAGCGGAAGTTGTTGTCGATTTCCAGACCGTCGAATGCCACGGAACCGTCGAGCAGGCCCTTCGCGTTGGCGACGAACGCCTCGTCGCCCGGCTCGCCGTAGCCCAGGTAGGCGGTGACGAGCTGGAACTGTTCGTCGGAGCCGGCCTTGGCCTGACCCGCCAGCTTGAACAGTTCGGCGGCCACATGCTTCACGATCTCGGCACGCTCTGCCGGAGCGGTGTAATGCCATGCGGTGGTGCTGACCTGTGCCAGCGCGTAACGGAAGGTGGTGGACTCGTGTTCGGTGGCGAGCGCGGCCAGCGAGGTGTCGATGAACTGGCGTGCCGGCAGTTCGCCGTCGCGGGTCATGTCCCACAGGGCGAGCCAGAGCACGGAACGGGCGAGCGCGTCGTCGAAGCGGTACAGGTTGCTTGTCGCGAATGCGAGGCTCTTGTCGTCGAAACGCAGCTTCGTGTAGGTCAGGTCGTCGTCGTTCACCAGAATCAGCGACGGACGTGCCTTGCCGGCGGCAGCGTCGACGACCGTCAGTTCGCCGTCGACGTCCAGTTCGAAACGGTCGGTGCGCACGATCTTGCCGGTTTCCGGATCCTCGTTGTAGAAGCCGACGGCGAGACGGTGGGCGCGCAGCACGGGATGCTCGGCCGGAGCGGTCTGGCGCAGGGCGAGACGCTTGATGGTGCCGTCCTCGTTCTCTTCGACTTCGGTGGCGATGGTGTTGATGCCGGATTCCTCCAGCCACTGGGCGCTCCACGCCTTGAGATCGCGGCCGGAAGTGAGTTCCAGTTCGGCGAGCAGGTCGGCGAGGGTGGCGTTGGAGTAGGCGTGCTTGTTGAGGTAGTTGTTGATGCCCTTGAAGAACTTCTCACGGCCCACGTAGTACACGAGCTGCTTCAGCACGGAGGCGCCCTTGGCGTAGGTGATGCCGTCGAAGTTGACGTAGGTGTCGTTGAGGTCGTTGATCGGGGCGACGATCGGGTGGGTGGTGCTCAGCTGGTCCTGACGCAGCGCCCAGCTCTTTTCGCCGGAGCTGAAGGTTGCCCAGGCGTCCTTCCATTCGGTGGCTTCGGCGGTGGCGAGGGTGGACGTGAACTCGGCGAAGGATTCGTTGAGCCACAGGTCGTTCCACCACTTCATGGTCACGTAGTCGCCGAACCACATGTGGGCGAGCTCGTGCAGCACGGTGACCACACGGCGTTCCGCGTAGGCGTCGGTGACCTTGGATTCGAACACGTACTGGTCGCGGATGGTGACCATGCCGATGTTCTCCATGGCGCCGGCGTTGTACTCCGGCACGTAGATCTGGTCGAACTTGGCGTACGGGTACGGCACGCCCCAGGTCTTGGCGTAGAAGGCGAAGCCTTTCTTGGTGATGTCGAACAGGTAGTCGACGTCCTTGCTGAAGGCCTTGGCGAGCGCCTGGCGGCAGTACATGGCCATCGGCACGGTGCGGCCGTCCTCATTGGCGTATTCGGTGTGCCATTCGGCGTACGGTCCGGCGCAGATGGCGGTGAGGTAGGAGCTCATGGTTGGGGTCGGTTCGAACACCCACAGCTTGGTGGTTTCGGCGGCGTGATCGCCGAGCGTGCCTTCCTCGGTGACGGTTTCGTTGTCGGTCACGGAGGCGGTGGGCATGTTGGACGTGACGATCCAGGATTTGGCGGCGAGCACGGAGAAGTCGAACACGGCCTTCAGGTCGGGCTGGTCGAACACGGCGTAGACGCGGCGGGCGTCCGGCACTTCGAACTGGGTGTACAGGTAGACGTTGCCGTCGGACGGGTCGACGCTGCGGTGCAGGCCTTCGCCGGTGTTGGAGTACTGGCACATCGCCTTGACGGTGACCTCGTTGTGCTCCTTGAGGTTCTTCAGTTCGATGCGGCTGTCGACGTACGCTTCAGCCGGGTCGAGGGTTTCGCCGTTGAGGGTGATCTCGCTGACTTCGTTGGCGATGAGGTCAAGGAAGCTTGACTCCCCCGGCTTCGCGTCGAAGGTGATGGTGGTTTCGGAGCCGAAATCCTTGGCTCCGCGGGTCAGGTCAAGCTTGACCGTGTAATGGATTGGCGCGGCGATGATGCTTTTGCGTTCTTCCGCTTCGATTCGGGTGAGGTTTGCTCTTGGCATGTCACTCCTTCTTTCTGGTAACAGAAGGCGGCGCGATCAGTTGTGCCGATCACGTCGCCTTGATTCAATTTATGGTAAATTTACGGCTTATTTCGCGGCGTTCAGTCCCATCGCGTCATCCACGTCCTGCGCGATGTCGGCGACGACGGGGACGATCATCGGCTTGCGGTGCAGCTGTCGTGCCACCCAGCCGCCGAGTGTGCGTCGCATGATCTGCTGCAGCTTGTAGGTGTCGCGCGTGCCCTGCATCATCGCGTCCTGCAGCTGCTCGACAATCTGGTGACGGACCTTGTCGAACTCGCTTTCGTCTTCCGCGACCGCGTTGAGGTAGATCTTCGGGCCGGTGATGACATCCGCGGTTTCGGTGTCGACGACCACGAAGCTGGACACGAAGCCTTCGGTGCCGAGGATGCGGCGCTTCTCGAGTTCTTCGTCGGTCAGTTCGCCGACGGAATCGCCATCGACGTAGACGTAGCCGCACGGCACGGAGCCGACGACCGCGGCCTGGCCGTGGTACAGGTCGACGACGTCGCCGTCTTCGGCCAGCACGACGTTCTGCGGATCGACGCCGGTCTTGACGGCGATCATGCCGTTGGCCACCAAGTGGCGGTTTTCGCCGTGGATAGGCATGGCGCACTTCGGCTTGACGATGTTGTACATGTACAGCAGCTCGCCTTCGTTGCAGTGGCCGGAGACGTGCACGGCGGCGTTGTCTCGGTTGACCACGCGGGCTCCGAGCTGCACGAGCTTGTTGATGACCTTGTAGACGCCATGCTCGTTGCCTGGGATCAGGGAGCTGGCGAGGATCACCGTGTCGAACTCGTTGATGGTGATGTCGCGGTGGTTGCCGTCGGCGATGCGGCCGAGCGCGGCCATCGGCTCGCCCTGGGAGCCGGTGCACATGTAGACGAGCTTGTCGTCCTGCACGTCATGGGCCTGCTTCAGGTCGATGACGGTGTCCTCGGGCAGACGCAGGTAGCCCAGATCTGCTGCGATGGACATGTTGCGGACCATGGAACGTCCGACGAACACGACCTTGCGGCCGTACTTGTGGGCCGCGTCGACGACCTGCTGCACGCGGTGCACGTGGCTGGAGAAGCTGGCCACGATGATCTTGCGAGTGGCCTGTGCGAACGCCTGGTCGAGCGCCGGACCGATGGAGGTCTCCGGCTTGACGAAGCCCGGGACCTCGGCGTTGGTGGAGTCCATCATCAGCAGATCCACACCCTTTTCGCCAAGCTTGCCGAATTCCACCAGATCGGTGATGCGGTGGTCGAGCGGCAGCTGGTCGAGCTTGATGTCGCCGGTGTCGATAAGCGAGCCGGCGGGGGTCTGCACGAACACGGCGAGCGCGTCCGGAATGGAGTGCGTGACGTTCACGAATTCCAGGTTGAACGGGCCGACCTTGAGCTTGTCGCGTCCCTTGACCTCGACGAGCGTCGGGTTGATGCGGTGTTCCTTGCACTTGGCCTCAACGAAGGCGAGGGTGAGCTTGGAACCGATCAGCGGAATGTCCGGGCGGAGCTTGAGCAGGTACGGCACGCCACCGATATGGTCCTCGTGGCCGTGGGTGAGCACGAGCGCCTCGACCTTGTCGAGACGGTCCTTGATGTAGTGGAAGTCAGGCAGGATGAGGTCCACGCCCGGCTGCTCCTCTTCCGGGAAGAGCACGCCGCAGTCGATGAGCAGGATATGCCCGTTGTATTCGACCACGTTCATGTTGCGGCCGATCTCGCCCAGACCGCCGAGCGGCACGATGCGCATGGAGCCCTTGCGGTACTTCGGCGGGGCGATCAACACCTCGTCCTGCTGCGGCGCGGTGGATTGCGGCGCGGAATGCGACGGGCGACGGTTCGAACCGTTGCCGCCACGGGATCCACGGGAGCCGCCGTTGCGCGAGCCACCGTTGCCACGGCTGCGGGTGGAGGACTTGGCCTTCTTGATGGCGGTCTTCTCGGACTTCGCGGCCTTGGTGGTCTTGGATGCCTTGACTGCGGTTTCAGTGCGCTTGGCAGCTTTGCTGCCGCGCTTGTGTGTTGTTGTCTTTGTGGTTTCTTCTGTAGCCATTTCCTAGTTGGATTTCTATTACTAATTGTCTCCGCCTATGCGGAAACGAGGAATTTGGGTGCCTGCCGGCGTTTATGCGCGACAGGCCAGTCGCATCATGCGATTCGGTTCACAGCAGTCCCGCGGCGCGCATGCCCTTTTCCGCGCGCACGAGTTCCGCTTCGCCCGGACCGACGTTCGGCAGGCGCATTTCGGTGGAGTCGAGGATTCCACGCACCTTCAGCGAGGCCTTGGCCATCACGGCCTGGAAGCCATTGCCGTTCATCGCTTCGACGAGCGGCGCCAGCTGCACGGAGATGCGCTGCGCTTCGTGGATATCGCCACGATCGAACGCGTTGGCGAGGTCACGCATCGGGCCGGCGGCGGCGTGCGCGATCACGGAGATGATGCCGACTGCGCCGACGGACAGGAACGGCAGGAACAGGCCGTCATCGCCCGAATACCAGGTCAGGCCGGTTTCCATACGCTTGCGTACCGCGCCGGCGATGTCTCCGGTGGCGTCCTTGACGGCCTTGACGTGGTCGAGCTCGGCCAGACGGCGGTAGGTCTCCAGCTGGATGTGCAGTCCGGTACGGCCCGGCACATCGTAGATGATGATCGGCTTGTCCGCGGAATCGTTGACCGCCTTGTAGTGGCGGAACACGCCTTCCTGCGACGGACGGGAGTAATACGGGGCGACCACGAGCACCGCGTCGGCGCCCGCCTCCTGGGTCTGCTCCACCATGCGCACGGTGTGCGCGGTGTCGTTGGAACCGGCGCCGGAAATGACCGGCACGTCCACGACTTCCTTGACGGCCTGAACCAGCTCGACCTTCTCCTCCATGTGGGTGGTCGGAGATTCGCCGGTGGTGCCGTTGACCACAAGACCGTCGGCACCATCCGCCACGAGCTGCCTCGCCAGCTGTTGCGCGGCTTCGAAATCTACGGCTCCGTCGGCCTTCATGGGGGTGACCATGGCCGGAAGGATACGTCCGAAGGGAGCAGGATCGAGCAGATGCATTGTACCGTCGTCAGTCTTAGGGCTTGTCATACGGCTAACGGTACTTCCCTCTGCGGACGCTTTCGATTTCGCGAGATGCGAAAAGTCACATTTTGGAAGGCCTGCCGACGATGACCGCGACGACGCACTGCAGGAAAGCGACGAACGTGAACACCATCAGCGGCACATGATGGCCGCCGGTGGCCTGGACCAGCACGCCGAACATAAGCGGGCCGAGCGAGGCGATCAGATAGCCGAACGACTGCGCGACGCCCGACAGCACCACGGTTTCGGCGCTGTCACGGCCGCGCAACGCGATCAATGCGAGCGCCACCACCAGGGACGCGCCTTGCGCGCAGCCGCCGACGAACGCCCATACCGGCATGAGATGCGGCAGCAGCAGCATGCCAAGGCCGGCGATCAGCATGGGAGCGCTGGCGGTAAGCGCCGCGCAGACCTGGTTGCCGCGCACGTTCATGAATTTCGGAATGAGCAGGCCGGAGAAAATGCCGATGCCTTGGAAGATGAACAGATGCACGCCGGCGGTGGAGGCGTCGTAGCCGATGGACGCCGAGATGGACGGCATCCAGTTGGACATGGTGTAGAAGGCGGACGATTGCAGTCCCATGAAGGCCGTCACGTACCACGTCATCGGACGGCGCAGCACGCGGGTGAACACGCCATGCGACGATTGCGTGGAACATGCCGGTCGCTGTGCGGAATGCGGGTTTTGTGCGTTGGCCGTCGTGCTGCGATCGCCAATATCATCGATATCGCCAGTATCGCTGGTTTCGATGGTGCCGCCGGCGGAAGCGATAACGACTTTGCGATTGTGCAGGATACGCAACGCCCACAGCACGGCGACGACCAGCGGCGGCACACTCCAGAAGGCGAGTGACGCGCGCCAACCGCCCCACATCTGCGCAAGCGGCGCGGACAGCAAACCTGCGGTGGCGCTGCCGGCGGTGATGCAACCGGAATAGACGCCGGTCGCCATCGCGACATGGCCGGCATAGTCACGTTTCGCGATCACCGGCACAAGAACGTTGCCGACGGCGATGGCGGAGGCGAACACCACCGTGCCCAGCCAGATGCCAACGCCGCCGCCGAACGAGCGGATGGCGTCGCCCGCCGCGATGCACAGCAGGGCCAGCAGAATCGACATGTCGATGCCGATGCGGCGTGCAAGGAACGTGACCAGCGGGCTGACCGCGGCGAAGGCGATCAGCGGAATCGCCGTCAATACGCCCTGCACGCCCTCGCCCCACGCAAGGTCGGTTCCCATTTGGGCGAGGACCGGCCCGACGGCGGCGATGGCGGGCCGCAGATTCAGCGATACGAGGAAGATCAAAGCCACCCACAATCCGGTGGAGGACCGGTCGTACGCCAGCATGTTTCGTTTTGAATTCATTCCGTTCCCATTCCCGCTTCCACTTCCGTTTACCGCCGTTCCAACGGGACGTGCCGCGCCTAGATTTTCCCTATCAATCTTCAAGCTCATTGAGCGCATCGAAGCAATCGTTGATGCCTTCGATACGCGCGTGCACCTCGTCTTCGGTATCGACGAGGCATTTTCCGACTTCGTCCATCATCAGGGCGATCAGGGCGAACGCCGCGGTGAAGCTCGTCAGCACGTGGGAGTTCAGCACCACTTTGAAGAAGGCGACGTTACGGCCGATGACGGCGTTGCGCGCCGAAATGTCGCCAATCACCACCACGGTCAGGCCGCGCTCAAGCATCACGTCGATGAGCCGCGAGAAGAAGGGAAGACGCCGGCCCACGCCGATGATGACGATTACGTCGCCTGCCGCATAATCAACCAGATCTTCGGCTATGGACTGGCCTGGATTCGGCAGAATATCAACGTTTCCGCGTAGCCGCATCAGCTGTTCGCGCATGTGCAGCGCCACGGGATAGCTGCTGCGGTACCCGACCACCGCCACATGCGGGGCCGTGGCCATGGCTTGGCATGCGGATGACAGTTGCGCGCGGTCGATGCCTTCAAACGTGCGTTTCAGGCTTTCCTCGTCACGGCGCAGATGGTCGGCGACCAAATCGTCGCACTGGGTGTGCCGTGAAAGCTCCGGAGAGCCAGGACGATGGACGCGACGCACGTCACGTCTGAATTCGCCCGCGTTCGCATAGCCGAGCTTGCGGTACAGGCGGCTGAGCGTCGGCTGCGAGATGCCGCTCAACTGCGACAATTCCACGGAATTGCAGACCAGCACGTCGGTCAGATGACCCAGAATGAACTGCGCGGCCTCACGTTCCGTCGCAGTCAGCGAATCGAAGGATTCCCGGATGCGCGCCACCAAGCCGAGGTCCGCGGCAGGATTGCCTTCCTCGTCCATGGCGTCCTTCGAAGCCCCCATATTGTCTGAAAGCATAATTCCAGAAGTCACGCTCATCGCCCTTCCCTGCAGTACATTCTCACGCGGCGCATCCGCTCTCCTGACGATGCTACCCCTTGCTTTCCGGGTTTCACCAGGTTTGGCCGCCGACAACTGTCACGACGAATGAAGAATTTCAGATGCCGTAAGCACTGAAATGCATCCATCACAGGCAGTGGCGGCGCCTCTTGGCAACGCGACCCACCATCAGGAGATGACCGACCATGGCAAAAACAGATTACCCCACACAATCAACATCGCATATCGGGCGGATTCGGCATAGAAGAAACGGTGCCAAACCAGCGAAATGGGCGACTAACGCGGCAACAAAATCCCCGACTGTTGCGAACACTGTTGAACCGGCATCGCGCCCGGCCGAATGCGAGGCGAACGCGGTGCGCAAGATCGTACGGCTGGTGGCACGCACCGGCTGCCGCACGCATATTCTGCACGTGTCCAGCGGTCTGAGCGCGGACGTGCTGCGGCGGGCGAAGGCCGAAGGACTGCCGGTCAGCGCGGAGACCTGTCCGCATTACCTCACGTTGGATTGCGACCATATTCCCGACAACGCCACCGCGGTCAAATGCTGTCCGCCGATTCGTGATCTGCATGAGCAGGACGCGCTATGGGCGGGGCTTGCCGACGGCACGTTGGATGGTGTCGTCACCGATCATTCCCCGGCCAGCGCGGATATGAAAGCCGGCACGCTCGCCACCGCGTGGGGTGGCGTTTCCAGTCTGCAGGTCGGATTCCGCGCGGTGTTGACGGGTGCGATGCGGCGCGGCTTGAGTTTGGCCGACGTCGTGCGGTGGATGTCGTGCAACACCGCACGGCTTGTGGGACTTGACGATCGTGGCGATATAACGCCGGTATTGCGGGCCGATTTGGCGATTATTCGCCCGTACGAACGGTTTGTTGTGGATGCTACCGCTTTGGAAAGCCGCAATCCGATCTGCGCCTGCGATGGCATGACGCTTAACGGCGTCGTCACGCGCACGTTTGTAGCGGGGCGGGACGCGCTCTCCGGAGTGCGGGAGGGGAATCTTATCGTTCGTCCGTGAATCGGAATCCGTAAATCAACCATTCAACAAAAATCCCCAACCCGCCGACGGCCGGATGTCATTCGATGTCGGCAGATTGGGGACGGACGAGAATCAGGTCTCAGCCCAGGTAGGCGGCCGGGTTCTGGGCGAACTTGTCGGCGCAACCGGGGTTGCAGAAGTAGTAGGTGACGCCGCCGTATTCGCGGGTCGCGGCCGCGGTGGCCGGATCGACGCTCATGCCGCAAACCGGATCCTTCGCAACGTTCGCCGCGGAATCGCCCATATTCGAAGCCATGCCGTGGCCGTCATGACCGCCGCAGCAGTGTCCGGCGCCCATCGCGCCCATGTTCTCGGCTTCCTTCTTGGCCTTGTGATCGCTGAACAGTCCCATGATCGTTCCTTTCCGACTGTGCTGGTTGCCATTATTTTTGCTCGGATCGGGCTTGCGTACCCGATACGTCTTGTTTTTCGCCGCCTCCGCGTCCGGATCGAACAGGCGCAGCCGGCTTGCGTTCGTCACCACGCACAACGATGAGAACGCCATCGCGGCGCCGGCGATCATCGGATTCAGCAGCATTCCGGTGAACGGATACAGCACGCCGGCCGCGATCGCGATGCCGATGCTGTTGTAGCCGAGCGCGAATCCGAGGTTCTGCGCGATGTTGCGCATGGCGGCATGCGTCAGGTCGAGCGCGTGCACGAGCCCCATCAGCGATCCGCCCATCAGTGTCACGTCGGCGGATTGGATGGCCACGTCGGTGCCGGTGCCGATGGCGAAACCGACGTCGGCTCGGGCGAGGGCGGGCGCGTCGTTGATGCCGTCGCCGACCATCGCCACCGTATAGCCTTGCGATTGGAGTTTTGCGATTTCGTCGGCCTTGCGTTCCGGCCGCACGCCGGCGATCACATGACGTTCGTCGATACCGACCTGGCTTGCGATGGCGCGTGCGGTGGTCGGATTGTCTCCCGTGAGCATGACGGCTTCGACGCCACGTTTGCGGAGCAGTTCGATGGCTTGGCGCGAGTCGGCTTTCGGCACGTCGGCGACGGCGACGATGCCGGCGAGATGGCCGTCGATGGCCGCTAGGATCGGCGTTTTGCCTTGCTGCGACAGGAGTTCCATGTCGGCGATGATGGCGTCGAGGTTCGTATCGTGGATGGTCTCGGAGGCAATTTCGGAGGTATCGGACGTAATGTCGGGCATGTCGACGTCAAGGTCGTCGATCAGGTCGGTGTTGCCGACGGCGACGGTGTGCGGCAGACCGCGGAAGGTGACGCGCGCGGTGACGCCACGGCCGGCAATCGCCTGAAAATCGGTGGTTTGCGCGAGTTCCGCAACGTCCGCGACGTCGGCTTTTTCCGCAGCTGCGGCAACGATCGCAGCAGCGAGCGGGTGTTCGGAATCGCGTTCGGCGGCGGCGACAATCGTCAGCAAATCATCGGGACGCCGATGCCACACGCCCAACGGCAGCACATCGGTAAGGGTGGGTTTGCCGGCGGTGATCGTGCCGGTCTTATCCAATACGACGGCGTTGACTTTACCGCACGTTTCCAACGCTTCGGCGGAACGGACCAGCACTCCCATACGGGCCGCGCGACCGGTCGAGACCGTCACCGACAGGGGCGTCGCCAGACCGAGCGCGCACGGGCAGGCGACCAGCAGCACCGACACCGCGGCGACCAGCGCGTGCGTGACGCGCGGGTCGGGGCCGAACGCGAACCACAGCGCGCACGACCATACGGCGATGAGTACCACGGTCGGCACGAAAACGCCGGAGATACGGTCCGCCAATCGTTGCACGGGGGCTTTCGAGCTTTGTGCGGCGGCCACCATGCCGATGATCTGCGCGAGCACGGTGTCCTTGCCGACTTTCGTGGCGCGGTACCGCAGCGAGCCACCACCGTTGATGGTGGCACCCGTCACTTCGCTGCCCTCGGTTTTGGCGACCGGCATGGCTTCGCCGGTGATCATCGACTCATCCACGGTGGAGCTGCCGGATATGACGATGCCGTCGACCGGCAGCTGCTCGCCGGGACGGATGGCGATGATGTCGCCGACGCGCACGTCATCGATGGCGATGCTGGTTTCCTTGCCGTCTCGCACCACGCGGGCGGTTTTCGGTTGCAGACCCGCCAATGCGCGCATGGCTTCACCGGTGCCTTTGCGGGCGCGCGCTTCGAGCAGCTGGCCGACAAGCATAAGCGTGACGACCACACCGACCGCTTCGAAATATGGTTCGCGCGCATTGTCGGGCAGGATGCCCGGCGCGAAGGTGACCACGCAGGAGTAGGCGAATGCGGTCAGCGCACCAAGGCTGACGAGCGCGTTCATCTCCGGCGAGCGGTGGGCGATCGCGGCGAAACCGCTGCGGAAAATCGGCAATGCCGCATAGCCGACGATTGGCAGCATCAGCAGGAACTGCAGCCAGTTCGGCATCGGATACAGCATGAGCATGGTGGAGCCGAATACCGGAATCGTGCAGACGGCCGCCACGATAAGACGGGTGATGAGGGCGCGAATTTCCGATTCCAATCCGCGCGATTTGCCCGAATCACCCGAACCGGACGTTTGGACGGCGCCTTTTTGCGCGCATTGCACGCCTGTTTCCGCGGAACCGGCGGCGGCACCGACACTTGCATGCTTTCCCGGCAGTATGCGCAACGTGCCGTGCAGCATGTTCATACCGCATGCGAAGGGATACTCGCCCGGCTGGTCGGGATGAAGCGTCAGCGTGGTCGTGCGGAAGGCGGGCAACGCAAGATCGACCCCGAAATCGGAGAACACGACATGCGACGAGCATTCGCCGTCTTCCTTGCGATCGAAGATCAGCCGCAACGGCATGCCCGCTTCGGCTTCGATGACGGCTGGGTTATACCCGCCTTTGACTTCGACGACCGCTTCCTGCACGCCGTCGCGCACCGGCGCACGATACGCTTTGCGCGGCGCGAAGAAGAACCACAGCACGCCCGCAGTAACGAGCAGCGCCACAATAAGCGCGATTGCGATGTGCATATTCCAGCCGCCTTCCGTCCGTAATTGGCCTTCGATTTCGGCAAACACCATCACAATATACCCCTATAGGGTATATTGGCAAGAAGGACGAGCAAACTTCAGCCGTAGATAAAATTTTCAGCGCAGCGAGGAGGACGATATGAACGCCACACAGCATGGGTACGCAAGCGACCAGAAGAGGATCATCGCACGATTGAATCGCATCGAAGGGCAGGTGCGCGGCATTCGGCAGATGACGGAAAACGGCGAATACTGCATCGACATTCTGACGCAGATTTCCGCAGCGGACAGCGCACTGAAGTCGGTGGCGCTACTGTTACTTGACGACCATCTGCACCATTGCGTCGCCAAAGCCGCGGCGGAGGGCGGTACCGTCGCCGACGAAAAGCTGGCGGAAGTCAGCGCCGCCATCGCACGCCTTGCCAAATAATCGGAACAGATCCGCCATAAAAAAACTGCCGACGGGAGACACATGCACCCGTCGGCAGTTTGAAAAAAGAATTACGATTACAGGTCGAGGAAGTGGTCGAGGCCGACGGTCAGACCCGGGTAGGTTCCGGTGGAGACCTTGCGCACGGCCAGCAGCACGCCCGGCATGAAGGAGATGCGGTCGAAGCTGTCGGCGCGGATGGTCAGCTGTTCGCCGGAGTTGCCAAACAGCACCTCCTCATGGGCGTTGAGGCCACGCAGACGCACGGCGTGCACGTGGATGCCGTCCACCACCTGGCCGCGGGAGCCGCCATCGGTTTCGGTGGCGTCCGGAACCGGACCCAAGCCGGCCGCCTTGCGCGCTTCGGCGATGCCCTGCGCAGTGTGGAAAGCGGTGCCGGACGGAGCGTCCACCTTGGTCGGGTGGTGCAGTTCGATGACTTCCGCGGATTCGAAATACGGCGCCGCGACCTTTGCGAAATGGTCGGCGAGCACCGCGGAAATGGCGAAGTTCGGCGCGATGAACACGCTCTGGCCCTCACGCGGGGCCGCGGCGAGCGCGGCGCGCACCTGGTCGAGCTTCTCTTCGGTCCAGCCGGTGGTGCCGACCACCACGTCGACGCCCTGCTTGACGAGGGCGAGCACATTGCCCAGCGACACGCTCGGCACGGTGAACTCCACCACGACGTCGGTGTTTTCGGGGGTGATGGCGGTCAGGTCGTCACCTGCGTCGAGCGCGAGCGCGAGTTCGGTGTCGGCGGCGGAATCGACGGCGTCGACCACATGCGAGCCCATACGGCCTTTGGCGCCGACTACGGAAACCTTGATCATTGCAGCTCCTTGATGTTTTCGCGGACGCGCATGTTGCGCATGTCGTACGTTTGCCGTGCGCATGTGTTCGAAATCGCGTGTCCGCGTCCATAACGTGTTCCACTTATGAATCTAAAGAGACGCTTCGACGCGGAGGCAGGCGGCTATGACGCTTGACGATCGAACGTCGGTCAGCCGCGGCGGCGCACCAGCAGCCAGCCGATCAGCGCGAACGGAATCGAACAGCCCACGAACACGGCGGGCAGGCTCAATCCCACGCCCGGATCGAAATGGTCGAGCACGATGCCGGTGATCATGGAGCCGAACGACGCGCCCATCGTGCCGGCGGTGCTCACCCAGGACAGGCCTTCGGTGAGCGATTCCTCGGGCACGGTCTCCTTGACGAGGAGGTTGCCGGAGGCGAATACCGGCGAAATGGTCAGGCCGGTGAGGATCTCCACCAGTCCCATCACGATCAGGTTGCCCTGGCACAGGTGGATCACCACGAAGCCGACGGTCATCAAGGCGAGGAACATGATCATGTGACGCCAGCGGGAGCCTTTGAGCTCGCGCGAGCCGAAGACCAGCGCGCCCATGCAGGAGCCGACGGCCAGCATGGCCAGCTGCACGCCGAGCACGGAGTCGAGGTGCAGCGATTTCATGACGGCGGTCATGGACGTGTCGAACGCGGTGAACGCCATGTTGAACACGATGAACACGGCGAGGAGCGGCAGCACACCCGCATAGGTGAGCACGTTGCGTTTCCTGCGGTCGCGATCGCCCGTCTTGAGCCGATCCAAATCGAAACGGTCCGCGGAAACCGCGGCACCAGCGGCACCGCCGGCCGTCAATCGCACGTCAGCATCGTCCGTACCGGCCGCGACGACCGTGATTTCGCGCAATACCGGCGGTTGAGTGTCACGCAATGCGAAGAACACGGCACCGCCGAACGCGCAGGCGAGGGTCGGCACGAACAGCTGTGATACGGGATGCACGGACGCGGCCAGGAAAGCCGCCAGAATCGGCCCGAAGATGAACACGATCTCGTCGATGGCGGATTCGAGCGCATACGCGGTGTTGAGCAGGTCCTCCTTGTCGGCGCGGTCGAGCACGTACGCCCAACGGGTGCGTACGAGCGCGCCGAACGAGAACTGCGTCATGCCCATGACCACGGCAAGCACGAACAGCAGCGGAATCGGCACGCGCATCAGTGCGGCGAACGCGAAGCCCAGCATGACGATGACCTGCACCGTCAGGATCACCGGACCGACCTTGCGCTGGCCGAACCGGTCGAACAGGCGCGCGTACAGCGGCGTGACCGCGGCGGTGGCGAGCACGTACGCGGCGCTCATCACGCCGGCGATCGTCCAATTGTCGTACATGTGGTTGAGCGCGAGCACGATACCGAGGCCCATCATGGACATCGGCAGTCGCGCGATGGCTCCGGACACGCAGAACGCCTTCGTGCCGGGAATGCGGAAAAGCTGCGCGTATGGCGATTGCGTTTTCTGCGATTCGTGCGGTTCGTGCGATTGCGATTGCGGTTTCGCGCTCGTCACGCCGTCACCTTTCCCCGGTAGATGAACATGTCGTCGAACAGTGGCGGCACTTCGCCGTCGGCGCTGCCGCCGAGCCGGGCGACCGTCTCGCTTGCCGTGCGGTGCGCGATGCAGTCCAACCCCTTGTGGTCGTAGAAGCTCACGTCGCAGTCGGAATCGGTGTGCAGGTAGAACGCGGGCACGTCCCATGCGGCGAAATGCTCCTGCATGCGTCTCCAAAGCTGCCCGCCCACACCGTGGCCGCGCACGTCGGGGTTGACGATGAACAGTTCCAGCTCGCCCATGGTGGTTTCGTTGGCGCGCCCTTCGCGTTCCAGATCGAGTTCCACCGAGAAGCCGGATTTCAGCGCCGCCATATGCTTGGCGGCCTCCGGATCGGCGTCGATGCGGCGTTCCAAGGCCTTCATTTCCTCGCCGACTTCGATTTCGTCGAGCTGCGGCGCCTCGCCGGCGACGCGGATGAACGTGACGCCCGCGAGTGTGCCGTCGGCGGCGAACGCGCCGTTGGCGAACGTGGTCGGCAGCAGGTAGTGCAGCACGAAATATCGGGAGATCAGCCGCGACATGTCCGCGCCGACCTTGTCCACATCCTGCGGCCAGGTACGGTCGAACAGGTCGACCACCGCGTCCAGATCGCCCCAGACGATGGGACGGAAGACGATTGCCGATGCGTTGTTTGTTCCGGCACCCATGCCGGCGTTCGGGATTGCGGTTGCGCTGTTCGCAGCCATATCAAACACTCCTTAACTGTCGTTGCGTCCGGCATGTGCGCCCGCCCACACATGCTGCACGAGGGTAGCGGCGTTCCTCCACAACGCTGCCTGCATAGCGGTTTCTCCCGCAGGCAGGCCGGAAAGCGCCGCTCCCCCGCTTTCTTCGGTCAAGGAGCCATTGCGCACCGGCACTAGTCGTTGTCGGATTGCTGCGGAATTCCGTAGCTCAACTCGGCAAGGATCTCTTCTTCTGTTTTGTCGAGGGCGTCAAGCTCCCGATCGGCCTCGTGAGGCTCACTCACATAGTAGAGACAGGCGTCGATTGCATCCAACGGAACCCCTTCCATCGCCGCGAGCAGCAGGCGGTACAGGTCGAGCTGTGCGAGCTTCTCCTTGATTTCGTCCGGTTTGCGTGGTTTTACGCCGGTTTTCCAATCGACCACGGTGTAGCGTTTCATCTCGTCCGTTTCGTCGAGACCGCCGAAGAACACCGCGTCGAGTTTGCCGTTGACGATGGTGCCGAGCTGGGACATGTCGACGACGAGCTGGCGTTCCGCCCATGCTGGACGTCGTTTTGCCCACGGCGAAGCGACGAGACGACGCTGCCAAGCGGCCAGTTTCCGTTCGTCTCGCAATTGGGCGTCCTGCGATGGTGCGTCCTGCGATTGCACGCCGCCGTTGTCCGCGTCGACTTGCGTATCACCTATCAATGCGATCAGTTCCGCACGCGACTGCGCGGCCATACCGGCAGCACCTTCCGTACCACCGATGCCGTCGACGTCCGCATCCGCCATGATGAAACGCTCAGCCCATGCGTGGAACCGCGTGCCGAGCTGTGCCGCCGGCGAGGCGACGTGCGGAATCGGACGGACCAGACCACGCCAGTAGGCGCGGGAGTCACGCTCGCCCATGGAGCCGGCGCGCGCTTGCAGCGAGGTGACGTTTTGGCGGCCGGCAGCAAGGATACGTTCGCCTTTGGCACGCACGGCCTCGTCGAAGGCGTCCTGCGATTCGCCTGCGTCAGCCACGTCCGGTTCCGGCATGAGATGTTCGTCGGCGACGAGCAGTTTGGCGAGACGCAGCAGTGAGTTTCCGGTTTCCGGCGATGGCGTGGCGGATTCATCGGCAACGTCGCCCTGCGTTCCCGTGGATTCAGCGATATTCGGTTCGTCGGATTCGACGGCACGTACCTGTTCGGCCGCGGCACGCAGCCTGTCGGCGACATCGGCGCTCAGATCGCACGGCCAAGGCAAAGTATGGTCGTCCGAGACCGGTTCGAGCGGCGTGTTCCACGCATCGCCCACCACGGCATTCTCGAAATCGCGGGCGTGTTCGCCTACGAAATAGCCGTCGGGCAGGTCAAGTCCCAGCGTGTTCGGGGAGCCGTCCACATCGTCGGACAGGCTGTCCGGTTCGCGTACCGCGGTGACGATTCCGTTCATCGAATCGCGCGTCTCCAGCCAGAAATTCGACGGCGCGGCGCTTTTCTTTCCCTCCGCCAGGCGGGAGTCGCGGCTCGTCTCGTTGCATCCGCTGTATACGAGCAGCGCCTCGTAGCGGGCGCGCGTCAACGCCACGTAGGCGAGACGGCGTTCGTCGGCGTGCAGTCGGCGGCCGTATTCCTCCTGTTGCGTCAGGTACAGGCTTGCCGGATCCATTCCTTCCATATCGTCGACGGCCATGGTTCGCAAGGTGCCGAACACCTCGTCGTCGATCACTTCCGCATCGTCCAATCCGTCGAGCGATTCCACGGGATTGCCCCCGATGGGCGCGTCGTGCGGGAATCGTGGCAGGATATCCGCGTCGGCGCGCACCGGAACCGGCACCGCGGACGGGTCTTCCAGCCAAGTGTGGGCTTTTTCGAAGTATTCCGGCGGCTCCCATACGCCGTCGCGCCGACCGCCCGGATGGTCTTCGTCCGTTTTGACGCTCAGGTGGTCGCCTTGACTGGACGGGAAGGTGCCGTCGCGCATGCCGACCACAGCCACGGCGTCCCATTCCAGGCCTTTCGACTGGTGCACGGTCATGAGCACCACATCGACGGGGGTATCTGGTGCGGTGGCGTTGTCGTCGGACGCGTCACGCAGCGAATCCACCCACGAGATGAACGCGCGCAGGCTTGGCGTGCCCTGCGCGGCGATTTCCTGCAAGTAGGTGTCCACCAGAGACAGCATCGCGTCGAGTGACGAAGCGGCATGCGATGTGGCACGATTGCCGGCATCCGGATGCCGCATCCGTTCGGCGAGCAGCAGGTCGATGTCCAGTCCGAGCGCGGTGATGGCCGTGCGTACCACTTCCGGCAACGGATGGCCGGCCGTGCGCTGCACCTGTTGGATGACGCGACCGGCGTGGATGACGCTCGCGGCTCCCGTACGGCTCAATACGCCGTCGACGAGGTGCCGCAGATCGCCGCGCAGCAGCACGTCGATCAGGAAGACGGCGTTGGGCACTTGGTCGCGGTAGGCGCGCACGGTGGCGCGGATGTCGGCGTCGGACGGATTCGCATCCGCCTCCACGATGCCGGCCGACACGAGCGCGCGGTAGCGTTGCGCGGTGTTGAGCCGTTCGGCGATGCCGGCGAGCGCCTGCAGATCGTCGGCGGACAGGCCGAATCGTGGCGTGGCGAGCAGCCGCATGAGCGCGGCGCTGTCGGTGTGGTCGCATACGACGTGCAGCAGGGCGAGGATGTCTTTGATTTCGGGACGTTCCAGGAGTGCGGCCTGGCCGACGACGAGTGTGGTGAGGCCGGCTTGTTCCAGTGCGTCCTCGTAGGCTGGCATCTGCGTTTTGGAGCGGAACAGGAGCGCCACGTGCGGACGGTTGTCTTTGGCTCCGTCGGCGAGCTCGTTTTCGGTTGGCGTGTGCAGTGCGATCGCTTGTTTGGCGAAACGTACGACGGCGTCGATTTCCTGGCCGAATGTGGCGTAGCCGAGCACGCCGAGCGTACCTTCGGGGGCATTGTCGATGTTGGCGAGCGGGGGCACGTCCACTTCGCGCATAAGCGAGCTGCCGCGACGTCTGGCGGGCAGGCGCAATGGTTTCGTCAGATTGTTGGCCGCTTCGAGCACCATGCGCGAGTTACGTCGGGTGACGGTCAGCGTGTAGGGCTTGTCGGTGGCGTCGTGGCCGAAGTCGTGTTGCAGCATGCGGAATGCGCCGGGGCTGGCTCCTCGCCATGCGTAGATCGATTGGAAGGGGTCGCCGACGGCGTTCACCGCGCTGCGATGGGTGGAATCGGCGTGGAACAGTGCGGTCAGGAGGGCCGCCTGCGTGGTGGAGGTGTCTTGGTATTCGTCGAGCAGCACGTGCGTGTAGCGTTTGCGGTAGGTGGCTCCGATGGAGGGGAATCGGGTGACGAGTTGGAATGCGGCGATGGTGAAGTCGCTGAATTCGGCCATGTTGAGGGCGCGTTTTTCGGCGTGGTAGTCGGCCACGAGGTCGAGTAGCAGGTCGCGTTTGCGGGCCGTGCCGGCCAATTGCGCGGTCTTGTGGACGCAGAGTTGGTGGCATTGGGCGCGGTATTCGCGCATGCGGGTTTCGAAGGCGGTGTCGGATTCCTTTTTCTTCTGTTTCGGAGCCTTGCCCACTTTCGGCTCGTCATCGGGAACGTCCTCGTCTTCAAGCGCTTTGGTCACTTGCGCCACGAACGCCTTATCCCATGCGCGCACGCGTTCCACGGCTTCGTCGAAGCTGGTGCAGTCGCTGCCGATCATGGCTCCTGCGATGGCGTTGGATAGGGTGAACACGTTGCCGGCGATGGTGGAGAATTTGCCGAGTTCGTCGCCGCCTTGGTCGAAGGCCATGAGCTGGTCCATGTGCTTGTCGAGCACGGTGTGGATGAGCTGCAGCGCTCCGGCTTCGCTCAATGGCTGCGTGTTTTGGTCGAAGCCGACGAGCAGGCCGTATTGGCGCACGATGGTTTGGAAGAACGCGTCATAGGTGGAGACTTCCGGTTTGAGGAAGGCGACGCGTGTACCGCGTCCGGCCTGGTTGCGTGTCACGGCAGCGGAGACGCGCGAAAGCAGTTCGGAGGCGGCTTTGCGTGTGAAGGTCAGGCCCAGAATCTTCTCGGGACTGATGCCCTGGTCGATGAGGGTGATGATGCGGCGGGTCATGGTGTAGGTTTTGCCGGAGCCGGCGCCCGCCACCACGACCACGTCCTCGTATGAGGGGGCTTGGATGACGGCGGCCTGTTCCGGACTGTCGGTGAATTTCGGCGTGGCGGCCGGCACAGTGCCCATCGCATCGCCCTTTGCTGTGGCCCCGTTCGTTGACATGCTTCCGTTCATACCGTTGCTCCCGTTCATGCCACGGTCCTTTCGAATACGGTGTTCTGCTCGCCTTGGCAGGCCGGGCAGACCCCACTGCCGTACGTTCTGCAGTATCCGACGTGTTCCACGGTCGGACGCGCGGTGATGCGGGTGGCCCGGCTCGCCGCGGCCGCATAGAAGACGCGGGAGATCATGGTCAGCGACCATACCGTCATCTTCGACCGCGATTCCAGAAGTTGCTTCCAATGTTCTTCGCTGACCTGCGCCGGCCGTTCGACGTCGTCGAGGCCGCTGGTGAAGACGCTGGCCATTTTGGGCACGTATTTGCGGGGTATGAAATCGCCCGCGTTGATGCTTCCGCCGGCGAACAGCGCCTGCTGGTGGTACGCTTCGTCGCCTTGCCCTTTGCGTGGCGCGGGTGCCGCGTATTCCATGACGTGGAACAGGGCGCTTTGGGTGATGTCCGGCATGGCTGCGATCGCCTGCGCGCCGCGTTTTCCGCCGTGTTCCGGGAATGCGAGGCCCAGCTGGTAGCAGACGAGCTGCAGGTCGCTGAACAGGGAGCGTCCGTTCGGCACTTTGCCGGTTTTGTAGTCGATCAGCCGTACCTGTTCGCGGCCGTCGGCGGTACGGCGGTGTTCAAGACGGTCGATTCTGCCCGACAGGCGTACGGTGAGCCGGTCGCTCATGCCGGTTTCCGGCCAGCCGTCGACGAGCGCGCCCATGATGGCGATGAGTTCGTCGCGGGAGATCGGAGCGTTGCCGTCGATGGCGTTGTAGGCGTCGAGGATGTCGTCGAAGTCGAATCGCGCGGCGAACTGCCGTTCCGCTTCGGCATGGTCCAATGTTCCCACGGTGATGGTTTCGGTGTTGTTCGACGGGTATCCCGTACGGTTCGACTTGACGAAATATGTGGCGATGTTGCGCAATGCGACCGACGCCTTCGCGTCCTTGCCGAGCGCCTTGTACCGTTCCTCGGGGTCGTCGATGGCGTTGAGGTCGCCACGTAGGGTCTTGTATCGGCTGATCATCCATTGGGCGATTTCGTCGATGTTGTCCTCGTCGCTTACCGCGGTGTGGTTTTGGGGCAGGTCGAGGCCGGCTTCGGTGGCCTGTTGCGCGACGGCGTGGATGAGCGAGCCGAAGCTGGTGGCCGCGCTGCCCATGCGTGGGCCGGCGAAACGGTTCTCCAGCATCCAGCACACCGGGCACGCCCACAAACTGTCCACGGCGGATGGAGAAAGGGTGACCACGTCGGATTGGCCGTCTGTTTTTTCGATGGATTCCGGTTGTTCGATAAGCTTCGCCTTGTCGGCATGCTCCGTTTTTCCGTCAGATTCCATCTTGCCGTCGATTTCCGTCATATCGTCGGCTCCCGCATGTTCCGTAAGGAACGCCCAATTGTCGGGATTCGCGGCGGCAATGCCATGCGATGCCAACAACGCCAAGGCTTGCGCGGCATCGCGTGCTTGGGGGGAATCGGTCGGCGCATGGGCCAGCACGCTTCGCGAGGCGGCGACCAGGCCACGCGGGTCGGCTTCCAGTCCCGCGTATTCGCCGGCCTCGCCGACCGCCGTGTACACGCATGTTTCCGCATCGGCATCCCGGTCGCGGTCGAACCATTCCGGCAGGTAGCCGTAGAGGAAGTCGGACGGCACATGGTCTTCGTTGAGGACCGCGCTTACCGTCACGCGCTCATCGGCGCGGGTGAGCGCCACAAGGAGGCTTTTCTGTTCGGAGGCGAGCACCGCGGCGAGCTGCGCGTTTTCGCGGCCTGCGGAAGTGACGATGTCGTCGGACAGTCGTCCATGCAGCATGATGTCGGCGAGCTCCTCCCCGCCAAACAGGGTGTTGCGCGGTGAGAGGTTCGGCCATTGGCCTTGTTGGAACGCAGGCATGAATACTAGTTTCCAATGTTTTCCGGCAGCTCCGGCGGGCGTGGTGAGCGTCACGGCCTGATCGATCGGCGCGGTGTGCGCCAGGGAGTCGGCTTCGATGGCGAGCGCGCGGACCTGTTCGATGAACGCGTCGATGGTGTGCGCTGCCGTCACGCCGTTCGATTCGCCGCCGGACGCGTAGCTGAACAGGCGCATCGCGGTGTCGAGCCGGTCGTTGGCCGCGCGGCCTTCGGCGTTGTTGCGCAACGCCGTTTTCTGCCAGATTTCGGCTTTGCCGAACGCCTGCCATGCACAGTCGAGCACGTATTGCGGTTCGTGGGATGTCAGGCGTGCCTCCGACCGCAGGGTATCGTCGAGCGCTTTCCACAGGCGTGCGAAGGCTTGCGCTTGGGGGTCTTTGCGGCCCAGTACGGAGGCGATCGCGTCGAGCACGCGGTCGGTGTCGCCTTCCAATAGCAGGATGTACAGCGCGTTCATGCCGAAGGATGGTTCGTCCGCGTCCTCAGCGGCACGCTCTCCCGTCATCAGCCGGTCGTCGGTGTCGATTGCCGGCAGGCCCATGTCGGCAGCGTTTTCCGCGTCCGACGCCGATGCCGCCGCGCGTGCGGTGTGGAAGGCTTCGACGTAATCGTTCCAATCGTCGATCAGCTGTGGCAGCAGCGCGCGTCCGGACGTGTCGGACGTGGTCGGATCGGCTGTATCGTCATGCAAAACCGTGGCCAGCGAGCCGAGCGCGTTCATCGCCGATTCGACCACGCACAGCCGAGCCGGACGTTCGCCGGGGGTGGTGATCAGCGGCGAGTTCATGATTGATGCGACGCGTGAGCGCACGTATGCGCCGGCCGTGTCGAGGTTCATGGACGAGGTGGCGATGCCTTGCCGTTTCAGTTCGGCCAGTTCGATCATGGAGAACAGGCCCTGCACGAACGGTTCGTCCTTGAGGGGGCGGGTCACGCTCGAATAGCGTACGGGCACGCCGTCGGCGCGTAGCCGTTCGCCGAACGTGCGCACGGTGGCGTTGTCGTGGGCGATCACGGCCATGTCGTTCCAGTCGCGGCCGTGTTCGAGATGTTCGGTTTTGATTTTCCACACCACGTCGTCGAGTTCTTCGACGGTGGAACGGTACATCGCGGCTTCAAGACTGCCGTCGTGCGTCTCCGGTATGGCGATGGCCGGCATTTTGCCGGGGCGGTTCGCCAGCGCGTCGTCGGTCGATTCCGTGCTGGCGATGGTCAGGCTCACGCGGCTCGTCACCGCGGCCAGGTCCGTGCCTTCGGCCATATGGGACGGTTCCAGCCGTACCAGTCGCGCGCCCAATCGCGATTGCGCCATGTTGAACAAATATTCAGGGTACGATCCGCGGAACGTCTGCACCGCCTCGTCGGGGTTGCCGACGAGCAACAGTCGCACGCCACGGTTGCGCAATGCGGTGAGAAAGTCGAAGCCGGCGAGTGTGGCGTCCTGGAAATCGTCGACGATGACGAGTTTCGGCAGGTCGGACGTTTTGGCTTCGTTCACGGCGGCCGCGGCGTCGATCATGAGCTGCGAGGCGTCGAGACGGTATTGGTCCGGATATGCCTCGTTGATGGCCTGGTTGTATTCGGCGCGCAGCGCGAAGGCGAGCCGCCATTGCACGCGCAGTCGTTCGCGTCGTTCGTCGAGCGTGCCGTGCTCGTCGGCAGCGCGGGCGATCAGCATGTCTTCGAGTTCCGGTTTCGCGCCGATCTCGTTCATGCGGGCAAGCATGTCGCGCAGCTGGTTGGCGAAGGCGTCGGTGGCGTCGTCCACCACCATGCCCGACCAGTCGGCGACCACGAAGTAGGTGCGCAATAGCGCGCAGGTGGAGCATTCGTCGCCGTGCTCGGCATGTTCGGCATGCCTGGCGAGCACACGGCGGATGACCACGTCCTGTTCGGCCCCGTTGAGCAGTTTCGGCAGGGGTTGTCCGGCATGCGATCGCACGGCGGTCATGATGCGGAACGCGACGGCTGGCAGGGTGGTGACGGGGCGCGCCTGCGAAATCGCGGACAGTTCGCGGATCACGGTGTCGCCGAGCCGGTCGGCCACCTGTCTGCCGGAGACCGTCATCACGGCGTACGCGTCGCCATGCCGCTTCATCGCGGCGACCAGCATGTCAAGCGCGAACCGGGTCTTGCCGCTGCGGGGTGCCCCCGCAACCAATGTCGCGTCATCGAGATCGTCCACATCCATCATGTCTCCCCAGCTTAGCCGAACGGTCCGGCCACGAATCGCATATCATCGTCCGAAGCCGTCCTGAAAACGTCATCGTGGACACCGCCATCTTTATATATGGACATCGATACCCTCTACAAAGTTTTTCGGACACCGCCACCAATAAGATTGACTAGCGGCGCAGCCCGGGAAGGTTCAACAGCGAACAGACGGCCTGCCCATGACGACGAGTACGGTCGAAGCATAGACGCAACGCACGGAACCGGGCAGGAACTACAGGAAAGAGGAAGCATGGAAGCCTCAAGGAGCATTCCCCCTCAGATTCCCGGCTACACACTGATCAAACGGCTGGGCTCCGGTTCCGAAGCCGACGTGTACCTGTACCAGCAGCTTTCCCCGGCCCGTCAGGTGGCCATCAAAATCAGCAAGAACACGCTCGACCCACGTGCCGCGGTCCGCTTCCGTTCCGAAGCGAATTTCATGGGGCAGATCTCCACACACCCCTACATTCTTTCCGTCTATGAGAACGGCGTGACCGTCAACGGGCGCGGCTACACCGTGTTCGAATACGCTCCGGGCGGCAATTACAAGACGTTCCTCGAGCATGGCCGTCTCACCGCCGACCAGATGCTCACCGTCGGTATCGATCTGGCGAGCGCGCTGTTCACCGCGCATCGCAAAGGCATCATCCATCGAGACATCAAGCCCAGCAATATTCTCATCAACGCGCACAATATGCCCATGCTCGCCGATTTCGGCATCGCCGGGTCCGTCTATGGGCGTCCGGGTGTCGGCTTCACCATCGCGTGGGCCGCGCCGGAGGTGCTTGCCCAAGGCGGTGGCGGTAATGAATCGTCCGATATCTATTCGCTTGGCGCCACGCTGTTCGCCATGCTGATCGGCCAATCGCCGTACGAGTATTTCTATGCCGATGTGCTGGGCGATTCCCAACGGCAGGTGCGGGCCGAACGGCTCAAGTCCGTCATTCTCAACAATCCGCTGCCCAAGCTCAACCGTTCCGACGTGCCGGCCGAAGTGGAACGGGTGTTGCGTAAGGCTTTGAGCCGTGCGCCCGAGGATCGTTACTATTCCGCGTTGGAGTTCGCGCGCGACATGCAGCGCGTGCAACAGGCTTTGTATGGCCGTGCCGTGCAGACCACCGTCGAGGGTGTGCCGGATTATCCGCAGAACATGTACGCGCAGACTTCCACATTCGACCAGTCCGCCCCGGTTGCGAAGCAGCATGCCCGGTGGGTGAAGCCGTTGGCCGTCACGGTTGCTGCGGCGGCCGCCGTGGTCGTGATGGCGTTGGCGTTCGTCACCGTCGTCATGCCGAATATGGATGCGTCTTCCGACAACAGCAAGGTGCAGGTGCAGAACCATGGCGCCCAGAACCATGCCGAGGACGATCCCGATTCGGCGATCACGTCGGGCAGTGTGCCGAGCGTGCAGGATCTTACGGGCGAATACACCGCCGACGGCAAAGTGCGGTTCACGTGGGTCAATCCTTCGCCGAAGGATGGCGATTCGTACGCGTGGTCGCTGGTCGGCGATTCGGGAACCGACCCGAACGCGCAGGGCACCACCACGGAGTCGACGAGTATCGAAATCGATCCGGCCGACGGCGCGCAGACGTGCGTGCAGGTGAGTCTGGTTCGCGCGGACCGGCAGATGTCCGAGAATCCCATGATCGCGTGCGCGGCCAAGCCGTGAGTTTGCCGGATGCGGGTGACATGAACCGATACGAACCAATACAGCCCGGCATGCATGCGGGCAAACAGGTAGGCGCATGCGGTTGGATGCGCGGTCAAACAAAGTTTGGGCACAATCAGGGAAGAGCCAGTCGATGAGCAAGCATAGGAACGCCGAGAACCAGTCGGCGCAATCGTACGAACGGCAGTTGCGATTCGGGTCGATGCTGCGCAAGCTGCTGCCTTCCGGCAGTCGCCGGTGGATCACGCCGATCGTCATGCTGCTGCTGTTGCTGGGCATCGTCGCCGGGGCCGTCATCGTCAGTTCGGTGACGCAACGTCACGTGCAGCTCGACGATGGCACCGTGTGGGTCACTTCGCTCAAGGACCGCAAGGCCGCCCGTTTCAACGTGCGCAACCGGGACGCCGACGCGGGCGTCGCCTCCACTGCGGCCCGGTTCGACGTGGCCCAGCATGATGGCTCCACCGTGATCTCCGAAGGTACGAAGGCCAGCAACATCGAGGCCTCCACCGTCAGCGAAAGCGGCAACACCACCATCAAATCGGATATGCGGACCGTCGTCGGAGGCAACACCGCGGCGTTCATCAACGTCAAGACGGGCAATGTGTGGGTCGGGTCCGCCGATGATGTGAAATCCATGAATCCGACCACCGATTCGCCGAAGATGAAGCTGGGGTCGGGTGGCCGTATCGCGGTGACGCATGACGGTGTCGTCTACGGCTACCGCACGTCCGACGGCGCGGTGCTCAGTGTCGACGGACCTCAGGGAACGCCCGGCAAGGATGCGACGATCAAGGGCGCCACGAATGTCGAATCGTTCACCGTGGTCGGCAAGACGCCGGTCGTAGCCGGTGCCGGCAAGGCGTTCTGGCCGAAGGGCAGCGCGGATATCGGCCTGCAGGGTCAGGCGACGTTGCAGGCGCCATCCACGGATGGCAGGCAGACTGGCTGGGTGGCGGTTTCCACGCCGCGGGGCATCGCCATGGTCGATTTGGGTAGTAAAAAGGTCACGCAGCTGCCGAATGCCGGCAAGGGCGATGCCGCGCAGCCGGTGTCCACCAATGGCTGCGTGTTCGCCGCGTGGTCGCAGAAGGCCAACAATTACATCAGGGTGTGCGCGGCGAACGACAAGGACGCACAGTTTTCCTCGTTGGAAGATGTCAATCCCACCTCGCAGCTCGTGTTCCGCACCAACCATCGTCTGGTGGTGCTCAACGACGTGGTCAACGGCAATGTGTGGAATCCGCAGGAGTCCACCAAGGTCATCAAAATCCAGTGGAACAAGGTGGAGACCAAGCAGTCGAAGCAACAGCAGCAGAACAACGACAGCGCCAACAACCAGCATAATTTCAGCAAGAACTGTTCGGCGCAGTCGGGGCAGATCAAGGCCGTGGACGATTCGTTCGGCGCGCGCGTGGGATCGCAGCAGATTCTCGACGTGTTGCGCAACGACGAGCAGACCGACTGTTCTGTGCTGCGCATCACGTCGGTGAGCGCTCCGGATGGCGCGAACATCACCGTCTCCCCCGTGTATGACGGCCGGTATCTGCAGCTCGACGCCTCCGGTGCCGCCGCGGGCAACGTGTCCTTCAGCTATGAGATTTCCGACGGGCGCGGGCAGACGTCCAGCGCCACCGTGTCGCTCACGCTGGCCGGCGGCGACGACCATGCGCCGCTGCAGAGCGACACTCCGCCGGAAATCGACGTGGAGCAGGGTGCTTCGTACACCGCGAACGCGTTGGGCAGCTTCTCCGACCCCGACGGCGATCCGCTGACCTTGGTGTCGGCATCGCCGCAGAACACCGATCAGGTGACGGTGTCCACGCGAGCCGACGGACAATTGGTCTTCAACGCCGGTTCGATGTCGTCCGGCAGGGCGGGCATCGAGGTCACGGTGTCCGACGGCCAGCAGACCGGCACCGGCATGATCTACTTCTCCGTGAAACCGGCGAACACGCTGGGCGCGGTCATCGACCCCGTGGTCAAACAGACCACGCCCGACACCCGCACTACCATCGCGCTCAAACCGTACGTGCACGGCACGTCCGTCGAACCGGCCGAATTGACCGCGGTGGAGACGCCGTCCGGCGCGGCCACCACCATGAACGCCACCGACATGTCGATCACGTTCACCGCCTCCAATCCCGGCACCTACTATGTGCCGTACACCATCACGCAGGGTTCCATTCCGTCGACCGGTCTGGCTCGTGTGGAGGTGCAGGCGGTGGCCGGAGACGCCGCCAAGCCGATCGCGGCGAACGATGTGGCGCTGCTCGGCGCGGACAATACCGCGATCGTGGAGCCGCTTGCCAACGACGTCGACCCGATGGGCGGCGTGCTGTCGGTGACCAGCGTCACCGCGGACGCGCAAAGCGGCATCAAAACCGGTGTGGTGAGCAACAAGCGCGTCTATATCACCGCGCGTCAGGTGCCTACCGAGCCGGTGCGGATCTCCTACACCGTGGCCAACGCGGCCGGATCGTCGACCGGCGTCATCGTCCTGCAGCCGCCGGCGCTGACCACGTCGAATTCCGTGCCGAAGGCCGAGAACATCACCACACAGGTGCGCACCGAAGGCATCGTGTCCGTGGACGTGCTCGACCATGTCACGTATTCCGACGGCACCACGGTGAGCCTGCAGAACGACTTGCAGTATGACAAGAACACGTTCAAGGGTCTGGTGTTCGTGTCCGGCGACACCGTGCGCTATCAGGCCACCAGACAAACCGGCTCCTTCCCCGTCACCTACACGGTGAAGGACAATCTCGGCAACGCGGCCTCGGCCACCATCACCATCAACGTGCATCAGAAGGACGCGTCCAACAAGGCGGCTCCGACACCGTCCGACGTCGAGGCGCAGGTGGCGGCCGGTCAGAAGGTGCAGATTCCGATCACGCTCACCGGCATCGACGCTGACGGCGATGACGTGCAGCTGCTCGGCTTGGGCAACAAAGCGCCGAAACTGGGCCGTATCAGCGAGGTGGGCGCCACGTATCTGGTGTATGAGGCGTATGCCGATTCGTCCGGAACGGACACCTTCTCCTACGCCGTGGAGGATTGGACCGGTCAGAGGGCCACCGCGCAGGTGCGTGTGGGCGTGTTCAAATCCGGAGCCGATTCGGGTGTGTACGCGCGCGACGACGAGATCACGCTGCGTCCGAACACCGCGGCCACCGTGCCGGTGGCGCAGAACGACATTTCCGGGGACAATACTGATCTGACCGTGTCCAAGGACGTGGAATCGCAAGGCATCGGCGGCATTCAGGTCGTTGACAACATGCTGTCGTTCACCACGCCGAAGCAGGCGGGCACGTATTACGTGGTCTACACCGTCAAGGACAAGGCCGGCCTGTCCGATTCGGCGACGTTGACGGTGAATGTCGACGAGAACGCCGCCATCGACCCGCCGACCGCGTACGATTACCGTGTTCCGGCCGCCGCCACGATCGACAAGAAATCCGTGGACGTGGACGTTTCGCAGTGGATCGCCAATCCGTCCGGCACCGCCGACGAGCTTCAGGTGGGCGTGGATCCTTCCGCGACCGACCATGCGCATGTCAAGGGCGGCAAGGATTCCACCATCATCACCGTTGATCTGACCGACGAGGCGCGCGCGGTGCCGTACACCGTCACGAACACGACGTACGGCATCACGTCCACCGCGTTCATCCAAGTGCCCGCATATGGCGTGTTTCCGCCGGTTCTACGTCCGAAGGCGCCGGCGTTGAAGGTCAATGCGCGTGAGACCATCACCATCAACATCGCCGACTACGTGCGTGTGGGCGCGGGCAAGACCGCGTATGTGGACGGCGCCGATTCGGTGAGCGCCACGAAGGCCGCGGACGGCGACCTGTACGTCAACGACCAGACGTTGAGGTTCACCGCGCCGAAGGATTACGCGGGTCCCGCGTCCATCACCTTCACCGCGGTGGACGGCAAGCGAGACAAGAACGACAAGGTGAAGATCGTCAATTCGGCGGTGCTCACGCTTCCGATCACGGTGATCGGACGTGAGGTTCCGCCGCCGACGTTCTCATCCTCCACCGTCGATGTGGTGGCCGGCGAGAAGGCCACTACCATCGATCTGACGGCGCTGACCCATTCGGCGTCGGGCCTGTACGAGGATGAGAAGCAGTACTCGTATTCCGGCGGCGTGAATTCCGGCAGTGTGGATGCCAGAGTGTCTCCCTCCGGCACGTTGACCGTGTCCGCGGACAAGACGGCCACGCCGGACACCACAGTGAGCGTGCCCGTCTCGATCAAATATGCGAAGGGTACGGTGAGCGCCGGTATGACCGTGCGCGTCACCGCGTCCAACAGGCCGCTCGCCCGTGTCACCGAGAAGACCGTGAAAATCAAGGCCGGTTCCAGCGAGCAGGTGAATCTGCTGTCCGACGCGTACAATCCGTTCCCCGACACTCCGCTGACGGTGACCGGATGCACGTCCGATGGCGCGTCGAAGCTGACGGTGGATTGCCCGTCCAACGGCGTGGTGTCCATCAGGGCGGCTTCCGACATCGGCGCGAACACCAACAAGGTGGTCGTCACCGTGCGCGACGCCACCAAAACAAAGGAACGTGAGGTGACCGGCACCATCAGCGTTTCGGTGATGGACAAGCCTGATGCGCCGCTGCTTTCCGCGGTGTCCGGCGACCCGCAGGATGGCGCCGTGAATCTGAGCTGGACGGCCGGTTCGGCCAACGGCAGCCCGATCACCGAATACAAGGTGATGTGGGGCGGAGACGCGTCCGGCGAGCGCTCGTGCGGGCAGAAAACCTCCTGTCTCATCGACGGGTTGAAGAACGGCAAGACCTACTCGTTCAAGGTGCAGGCCAGGAACGAGGTCGGCTGGTCCAAGGATTCCAACGCCGTCGAGGGCACGCCGGACAAGCTGCCTGATGCGCCGACGGATGTGACGGCCAGTGTGAAGGGCAACACGGTGAGCGTCACGTGGAAGGCTCCGGACGGCAATTTCTCGTCGGTGAACAATTACGAGGTGACTTTGTCCGGCAGGAACGCACCGTCCAAGCAGACGACAAATTCCACCGGAATCGATTTTGTTTTCGATAACAACGCGATTTCCGACGGCGACTCGTACACGGCGACGGTACGCGCCCACAACAAGGTGAATTGGAGCCAACCGTCCAAGGCGTCCGACGCTGTCAAGCCGTGGGGCAAGCCCGATGCGCCGAAGATCTCCGTGACGAACGACGACACCACGGGAACCGTCACCGTCGAATCCGTGGGCAACACCCGCAACGCGGGATGCAAGGCCGTCGAGATTTCCGGAGATGTCAGCGCAAGCATCGACGGATGTTCCGGATCCTACGATTTCAAGATTCCGGACCATGATCTCAACACCAGGGAATACACCATCAAGGCGGCGGTGGTCGGCAAGGAGAAAACGACCAGTGACGATTCGACCGTACGTTTCACACCGAAATACGCGGTGAAGGCGCCCGAATCGGTCAGCGTCAAGGGGCATAACGACGTGTGCGTAGTCAGTTGGAAGGAGAACGGCCACGCCGACGGGTTCACGGTGAGCGCGGACGGACTCGGCTCCTACCATGCCGGCGCTTCCGAACGATCGCACGATTTCCCGCTCAAGGAATGGCAGTTCTGTTCCTCGGGTTCCGTCACGCAGCATTTCAATGGCGCGGCAAGCACCTCCAAGTCCGGCAGGGCCGATCCGGCATACGTCCGCAAGGTGAAGGCCGCCGTCAAGGCGCCGATGCTGACGTGGGACGCCAATGATCCGAACATCATCAAGGTCAGCGGCGGATCGGTGAACATGTACGGCCAGCCCGGCAGAACCGTGATCACCTTCACCGCGGACGGCAAATCCTATGACGTCGCCTGGGTATTGGGCTCCGACAAACTGAACGTCAAGGATGTGCTGCCGACCGGAGTCGATTACGCGTGGAAGGCGAAGGTGGTGGGCACCGACACCGCGCTCAACAACGAGGACAATGGCGGCACACTGCTGGACCATGACAGGTACAAGGCTCCCACGCCGAAACCCGAACCGTCGGAACCTTCAGAACCATCAAAACCGTCGGAGCCATCGGATTCTGACGCGTCCACGGAAGGCGAAGCGGCCACGCGGAATGACCGGCCTGTGGCATCCTCCGTCGCCCTGTCCACCGTCGACGGCGCATCCAAGCCTTGGATCCGCGGCCTGGCCTACTACGCCAGATGGTGAAACGGACGATCACAGCAATCGCAAACACAACGAACCATCCACACGAGCAACACAACAAGCAAGGAGCAACCCATGAGCAACGATTTCGATGATGCCACCCAGCTGGGTTCCATCGGCCATAATCCAAGCGTTCCCAGCCAACCCGGCCAGCAGCAGCCGGCGTTCCACACGCCGAATCTGCCGGAGCAGCCGCAAGCCGATGAGGATCCGGAGGGCACGCTGCTGAGCGCGCACGGCACCGCCCAACCGGCGTTGCCGCAACAGTCCGCCCCGGCAACGCCGAACCAGCCGCGGTTCCGTCAGCCGATGCCGCAGAACCTTCGCCAACCGGCCGCCAATCCGGCAGTCGCAATGCCCGCGCAGCAGCCCGTCCAGCCAACCCAACCCGTCCAGCCCAGCCAGCCTGTACAGCCCAGCCAGCCTGTACAGCCCGTCAAACAATCCCAGCCGGTCGTCGACACGTCCATGATGACCGCACCCAGCAAAGACATCACCGAATTCCATGAGAAGTTCGCCAAGCTCGTAGACAACGTCTCCCAGGTCGTGGTCGGCAAGGAAGCACCCATCCGCCAATGCGCCACAGCCATGGTGGTCGGCGGGCACATCCTGCTCGAAGACAACCCGGGCACCGGCAAAACCCAGCTGGCGCGAGGCCTTGCCAACTCCATCGACATGTCGTTCAAACGTATCCAGTTCACCCCGGACCTGCTGCCGTCCGACGTGGTCGGCGTCACCTACTACGACCAGAAGCGCGGCGAATTCGAATACCGCGAAGGCCCGATCTTCGCGTCCATCGTGCTCGCCGATGTATTTCCTCGATAGGAGTTTTGCATCTGCTATCCACAAAAGGTGCTACATCAAAAACTTCCCCCGGGTGTTGTAAGATCTGTTCCGTAATGGAACGAGATGATTTGCCAAATATATCAGAAAAGACATCATCCAATTTTAAGTTTGATACAGTAAGACAGTTATGAGCACGGTTCTTCTCACCGGTAATCATACAAGTGAGTTTGAAACGGTATCTTACTAAATCTCTTAATTGACGGATGTCAGCAGGTGGAATAAAGGAAGGTTTTACCATTCCACACATATATAGATCACAGATCCACTTGGCATCCTTGCGATCCGTCTTGTTGCCTTTTTGAGGCTTGGTATATTTGGGGTGAGAAAGAGTAACAAAGATGTTATTTTTCTCTAAGACATTAAAAACAGGGATCCAATACTTACCGGTAGATTCCATACAAACATCAATACAATTGTATTTAGCAAGCCAAAGACACAATTCCTGCAATCCTTTGGTAAAGGAAGAGAAGCGGGCTTGTTTATACTCTGTACGTTTAAAGGAATCCGTAATGCCGATACAGGCATAGATCCAGGTTTTGTGGACATCAAGTCCGCAGCAGTTATTTTTAAGAATTTTAAACGACAATAAAAGTACCTCCTGATGATTTATAGTTATAAGATTGACAGTGACTGGTCATCCGGCAAAATCGAGTCGACTTTGGAAGAGATAAGTTTACGGGCTACTGTTATGCGCCATTCATTGATGCCTTAACGGATGACCGACAACAAATATATATACGAGGTCGCCGCTATACAGCCCCGCCACTCACCTCCACGTGTTCTGTAGTGTGTCAGTCTTATAGGTAAATAATATCAGAAGGAAGAAAAATTAGATAGCGAAAGCCAATGCACATGTTTCATGACGCATTGGTGTCTTTCGCAGAAAGACAGGTAATATATATGACAGAAAACATTGAA
>OGXQ01000224.1_pt1 | contig 43824 bp, 33 predicted proteins | sample 1576291 | NCBI WGS metagenome assembly OGXQ01 (sample SAMEA3541575, study PRJEB24748) | human gut metagenome | biome: human gut; feature: human-associated habitat; material: faeces | place: China | collected 2012 | reverse complement strand
GCGATCCGGATGTTGAGCAAATATGTTTCATCTACGGAAAACCCGCTCCGCAGCGATCTGTACATTTTAGGTGTATGCTACTTCAATAAAAGGAATTACAGCAATACGGTCAACGCCCTGAGCCGGACCGTACGCCAGAACGACGAGCTGACACAGAACGCCTATCTCTATCTCGGACAGTCTTACCTGAAGTTAGGCGACAAAAACAATGCCCGCATGGCATTCGAGGCTGCTGCCACCTCTTCATTCGACAAACAGATAAAGGAAGTCGCCATGTACAACTACGCATTGCTCATCCACGAAACGGCATTTACAGGGTTCGGCGAGTCGGTGACGATCTTCGAAGACTTCCTGAACGATTTTCCTAACTCGCAATACGCAGACAAGGTGAACGACTATCTGGTCGAAGTCTACCTGACTACCAAAAACTACGAAGCCGCTTTGAAATCAATCAACAAGATCAAACATCCGAGCACCAAGATACTGGAAGCCAAACAGGACATCCTTTTCCAACTCGGAACACAGGCTTTTGCCAATGTCAAGCTGGATGACGCCGTTAGTTTGTTCAGCCAGGCAATCCAGCTCGGTTCTTATAATATGGAAGCCCGCAACGACGCCTATTTCTGGCGTGGCGAATCCTACTACCGCATGGGAGAATATGAAAACGCGATATCGGACTATCGCACGTATCTGAACAATACGCGCCAGCGCAATACGGACATGTATGCTCTGGCTTATTATAACTTAGGTTACAGCTATTTCAAACTGAGGGATTACAGTGCGGCCCTGAACCGTTTCCGCCAATATGTCGACCTGGAAAGTAACCGGCAGGCCGCTTCTTTGGCTGACGCTTACAACCGTATCGGCGATTGCCTGTATCAGAACCGCCAGTTCAGTCTGGCAGAAGAAAACTATTCACGTGCAGTCCAGTTGTCTCCTTCCGCTGGCGATTACTCGATCTACCAGAAAGGATTCCTGTTAGGGTTGCAGAAAGACTATAAAGGCAAGATCAGCGCAATGGACCGCCTGATCAGCGAATATCCGGAATCGCAATATGTAGACGATGCGTTGTTCGAGAAAGGACGCTCTTATGTCTTGCTCGAAAACAGCTCTTCCGCCGCACAGGCGTTCGAAAAGCTGATCCGCGAATTTCCTCAGAGCAGCCTGGCACGTAAAGCAGGCATCCAGCTCGGTTTACTATACTACAACGACAACCAGCCGGAAAAGGCGCTCGCCGCCTACAAGCAGGTGATCAGCAATTATCCGGGCAGCGAAGAAGCTAAAATCGCATTGCAGGATTTGAAGTCTGTTTATATCGATCTCAACGATATCAATGCTTATGCCAGCTATGTGAACTCCATAGGCGGCAACATCCGCTTGGAAGTAGGCGAACAGGATTCGCTGACCTATATCGCCGCCGAAAAACTCTTCATGCGCGGTGACAACGACGGTGCTCGCCGTAGCCTGATCAACTACCTGCAAACATTCCCCGAAGGGGCGTTCAGTTCGAATGCCAACTTCTACTTAGGTAGCATCGCTTTTGCCAAGAAAGAGTTCGACGAAGCCATCCAACGGTTCAAATCGGTCATTGCCAGCGGCGACACCAAGTTCCTCGAAGAATCGGTTGCCCGCACGGCCGAAATCGAATACCTGAGCAAAGATTATCCGGCCGCATTGGAAAGCTTCAAACGCTTGCAGATCGTAGCCGAGAATCCGGAGAACAGACAGGCCGCCCGTTTAGGCATCATGCGCTGCGCCTTGCAGACGGGACAGCAAAAGGATGCCCTTCTGGCGGCAGACGAATTGCTGAAAGAACCGAAGCTCTCTCCCGAACTGGAAGCCGAAGCCCGTTACGTACGTGCTAAAGCCTATATCGCCCAAAAACAGGCGAACAAGGCGCTTGCCGACCTGAAAGAATTGAGCAAAGATACCCGTACGGTACACGGTGCGGAGGCCAAATATCTGTTGGCCCAACTATATTACGATACCAACGATGACAAGAATGCCGAAAAGGTGCTCATGAACTTCATTGAGAACGGTACGCCTCACCAATACTGGCTGGCTCGCGGATTTATCCTGCTGGCCGACATCTATATCCGCCAGGGTGATGACTTCCAGGCTCGTCAATACCTCACCAGCCTGCAGAACAATTATAAAGGTGACGACGATATCGCCGGTATGATAGAAAATAGATTGGGTAAACTTAAGAACTAAGAAAAAGTGATGAAGACAATATACAACATCAAAGCACTGTGTGTGATGGCCCTGTTAGGGAGTGTCGCAACCGTCAGCGCACAGGAAGACAAAACGAAGGAAAAAAACCTGAACCGGGAAATGACGCTTGAACGCGAATATGACCCGACCGTACAGGATGCCAGCAAAGTGAACACATTGCCGGTCATCAAAGAACCGGTTGTCAAGAAGATGGCGATCGACTACGCGACTTTCACCGTCCCCGCCGATCCGGAGAAGGAGATCAGCCTCCTGCCTTCAGGCAATATCATGACGGATATCCAGTACAACAAACGCCGCGGTTATTTCAACTTCGGCGGCGGTACGTATCTGAACCTGAACGGCGACTTAGGCTACCACATCCTGAGCACGGACAAGGATAAGCTGAATATCTGGTTCTCCCATCGTTCGACGAACGGGAAGGTGAAATATATCGATACGGACTTCGACAAGGTTAAGGCCAAATTGAATGATAACTTAGGTGGACTCAACTTCAAACACGCATTTGAAAAACTATCGTTGAACATGGGGATCAAATACGGATACTCCGCATTCAATTACTACGGGCTACCGGTTTACAGTCCCGAATCATCAGTAACATTAGTTCCGGAAAATTTCGACCGTGAGACCAATCAGGTAAACCAGACTATCCAGGCAAAGATCGGAGTCGAATCGAAAGAAGACGCTCCTGTCGGCTATCTGTTAGATCTCGGATATACCAACTTCTCCCATAAATATGCGTTAAGCAAGGAGCAGGACGGACCTACGGAACATACGTTCGACGTAAAGTTTGATTTGAACGCCCGTTTCGGCGGTGAACAGCGCATCGGATTAGGAGGAAACGTAGAATACTTCAATTACAGCCTGCCGACAATGGGCGGACAGGAATATCTGGAATTTGAAAACCATGCCGAAGCAACTCTTTCGCCTTATTACAAAGTGTCGGGAGACAATTGGAATTTGAAGTTAGGTGCGAACATCATGTTCGTGACCGGTGACAACAGCAAATTTATGGCCTCCCCGAATATTACGGCTGACGTGGAAGTTGCCGATAAAACCGAGCTTTACCTGGTTGCCGGTGGCAAACTCTACTCAAACAGCATGTACGAAATTTCGCAGGTCAACCGCTATATCAACCCGACGATGGAGCTGCTTCCTTCCCGTAACTATCTGGATGGGACGGTCGGTATCAGAAGCGGTATCGCTCCCGGTTTCTGGTTCGATGTATTCGGGGGATATAAGATCACGAGTGATGAAGTTTTCTTTGCTCCGACGCTCCTTGCTCCAAGTGCGCAAGGCGATATTTTTGCTAATACCAGTAGAGCTTTGCAAGCAAATGCAAAACATGCGTTCGGCGGTGTCAATCTGAAATATAGCTATCAGCAATTATTCGACATCAACCTGAAAGGTGTCTACAATAGTTGGAACGTCGACGATATCGAAGATGCTTACGGCAAACCCGAAATGGAATTGACAGCCGGCATCACCGTCCGTCCGATCAGCCAAGTAACTGCTTCTTTGGATTATTATTTAGCAACCGGCCGCAAGACGTTCTTAGGAAGATCGGAAGGTGAAAAGATGAAAAACATCAACGAACTCAACCTGACCGGAACTTACACCCTAAACGACACCTTCGGGCTGTATCTGAAACTGAACAACGTCCTGTTCCAGAAATACGAACTCTATTACGGCTATCCGATGCAGAGTTTCAGCGCGATGATCGGGGTAAACATCAATTTCTGATACTAATTTTTATCCGTACAGCCTGCCGCCACTCGCGACAGGCTGTTTTTGTTTATAGAGAAGCTGGCATGAGACATGCGAGGCTGTTTTCCAACAAAAACATCCCGGCATGAGGCATGTAGAGGCTGTTTTCAGGCAAAAGCTCCCCGGCATGCTGCATGCCGACATCTTTTCAGCGGAAAACATCGTATCTTTGTCCCCGAATTAAATAAACAAACATGCAAGGAACAAAAAATCTGACAGAAGGGCCTATTAAAAAGCAACTGTTCAACCTGGCGCTTCCCATCATGGGAACCTCGTTTATACAAATGGCCTACAGTATCACCGATATGGCCTGGGTAGGGCGTCTGGGTAGCGAAGCGGTAGCCGCTATCGGAGCTGTCGGTATCCTGACGTGGATGACGACTTCGATCTCCTATCTGAATAAAGTGGGTTCGGAAGTCAGCGTGGCACAAAGCATCGGAGCCCGTGAGGAAGATGATGCCCGCGCCTTTGCCTCCCACAACCTGACGATCGCCCTTATGATTTCCGTCTGTTGGGGATTCCTGCTGTTCGTCCTGGCAAATCCGATCATCAGTTTCTTCAAGCTCGACACAGAAATTTCCGGCACAGCAGTATCTTATCTCAAGATCGTGGCAACCGGGTTTCCGTTCATTTTCTTGGCAGCCGCCTGTACCGGAATTTATAATGCGGCTGGACTAAGTAAAATCCCGTTCTACGTCAGCGGTAGCGGATTGATCATGAATATGGTACTCGATCCGTTGTTTATATTCGGGTTTGGAATGGGAACAAACGGAGCGGCTTGTGCGACTTGGTTGTCGGAAGCGACCGTACTGGCCATCTTTATCTATTACCTGAAAAAGAAAAACCGGCTATTCGGAGGATTCCCGTTCTTCATCCGGTTGAAAAGCCGCTACAGCAGACGAATCTTTCAGTTGGGGCTTCCCGTAGCACTGCTAAACAGTCTGTTTGCCGTTATCAACCTGATGATGGCACGCACGGCCTCCACCTATGGCGGACACATCGGACTGATGACGATGACAGCCGGCGGACAGATCGAAGCGATCGCCTGGAATACCTCGCAAGGATTCAGCACGGCTCTAAGCACGTTCGTGGCGCAAAACTTTGCCGCCCGGAAAAAAGAACGTGTCCTGGGTGCTTACCATACGACACTGAAAATGACTGCCCTGTTCGGAATCTTCTGTACGTTGCTTTTCGTGTTCTTCGGCAGCGAAGTATTCTCACTGATCATACCCGAAAAGGCCGCTTATGAGGCAGGAGGCGTTTTCCTTCGCATCGACGGCTACTCTATGTTGTTCATGATGCTGGAAATAACAATGCAGGGATTATTTTACGGTACGGGCCGCACGCTCCCACCCGCCATCATCAGCATCACGTTCAACAGCCTTCGTATCCCGATGGCGATCGGGTTGACAGCAATGGGACTGGGCATCACCGGTGTCTGGTGGGCAATCAGCATTTCCAGTATGCTGAAAGGGATCGTCGCATTCATTTGGTTCCGTATTTTACAGAAGAAGATATTGTGATACAAACAAACTATTCCTTATTTTTGCCGGATAATAACAAATACATAGTAAAACATTATCATAATGAACAATTCATTAAAGCCGGAAACCCTCTGCGTGCAGGGAGGCTGGCAACCGAAAAAGGGAGAACCGCGCGTCCTGCCCATCTATCAGAGCACGACATTCAAGTATGACACCAGTGAACAGATGGCCAAACTGTTCGACCTGGAAGAGAGCGGATATTTCTATACCCGCCTGCAAAACCCGACAAACGATGCTGTCGCAGCCAAGATCGCCGTTTTGGAAGGTGGCGTAGGCGCCATGCTGACATCTTCCGGACAGGCAGCCAATTTCTATGCCGTATTCAACATCTGCCAGGCCGGCGATCATATGGTCTGCTCGTCCACGATCTACGGTGGAACGTTCAACCTGTTCGGCGTGACAATGAAGAAATTGGGCATCGAAGTGACATTCGTCGACCCTGATGCTTCGGAAGAAGAAATATCGGCTGCTTTCCGTCCGAACACAAAGGCTTTGTTTGGCGAAACCTTGTCCAATCCGGGCATGAGTGTGCTCGATATCGAAAAGTTTGCCCGTATCGCCCACAGTCATGGTGTGCCTCTGATCGTGGATAACACATTCGCTACGCCGATCAACTGCCGCCCGTTCGAATGGGGAGCCGATATCGTGACGCATTCTACAACCAAGTATATGGACGGCCATGCGACAAGCGTAGGCGGTGCGGTTGTGGACAGCGGCAATTTCGACTGGGATGCACATGCCGACAAATTCCCCGGCCTGACAACCCCGGACGAATCCTATCACGGCCTGACCTACACAAAAGCTTTCGGCAAGATGGCTTATATGACAAAGGCAACGGCACAGTTGATGCGTGACTTAGGTTCCATCCAGGCTCCGATGAACGCCTTCCTCTTGAATTTAGGACTCGAAACCTTGCACCTGCGTATGCCTCAACATTGCAAGAACGCCCAGCAGGTTGCCGAATGGCTCGAAGCAAACGAGCAGGTCGCTTGGGTGAACTTCCCCGGATTAAAGAGCAACAAATATTACGATCTGGCACAAAAATACATGCCGAACGGGACTTGTGGCGTGATCGCTTTCGGCCTGAAAGGTTCCCGCGAAGATGCGATCCGCTTTATGGATAACCTGAAGATGATCTGCATCGTGACCCACGTAGCGGACGCCCGTACCTGCGTCCTCCACCCCGCCAGCCATACGCACCGCCAGTTGACGGACGAACAGCTGATCGAAGCAGGCGTAGCTCCCGACCTGATCCGCCTGTCTGTCGGCATCGAAAATGCAAATGACATCATTGCGGATATCGAGCAGGCGTTGAAATAGTATATAAGAATATTTGAACCTTAAAATGATGATCTATCGGTGAATTAACAGACAATGCGCAGCCTTGTCTGTTTGCCCACCGATAGATCTTTTTTCATGTTTCAAATCTGTCAAATCATGAATCAATAAACCGCCATCAAATCGATAACAATTTTCCAAACCGGTATATCCAACGAGTAGACAAGCGATGCCATAGGGAAGCAGGTGTTTCCTCCATCAATAAGTCCGGGCGGAACTCACGCAGGATTAGCCAATCCGCCTGCTTCACCCAATGAGAAAAAGCAAGATCCGGCTGATGCGTTTGCGACAGTTGCAACAAAGCATCCAGATCGAACCGATCCGCAATAACGCCGGCCCCGGCATGAACGGCATCAAAAGCATTACAAGCTTGTTCAATATGTGTCGGAACCATCAGAACAGGCTTACCCAAATACATCGCTTCACAAACAGACTCGAACCCAGCAGTCGTGGCATACGCCCTCGCTCCTGCCATATAACGGACAAACAGTGTATCATTCAATTGATGGAAAGAAAGACGGGAATCAACTTTAACTTCAGGAAGCACCTCTTTTTTATCCCAAAAGATATGCAGTTCGACACTCGGATGTACCTTATGCCAGGAACATATCTCTTCACCAAATCCACTATTCAATAAATAGCCATGCAGATAATCCCCTTTTGTCGGTGTCATTTCTAAAACCTCCTTACGCAAAAGAGGAGGAACCACCACGATCCCGTCGGCCGGAACCTCCCGCATCTTACGGAAAGATAACGCCAACTTCTTAGCAGCTCCGATAGCCGTAATGCGGGTAAAGAACTTCAAGGAAGCAAGCGACAGACGATTTTCTTTCGGAAAAGTAAAGTCCGGATGCAGGAATAAGTACTGGTGCGCAATGCAGACCATGACAGCTTTCGGCCGGCAAAACAGGTAAGTAAGTCCGGTCAACAGCTCATAAAAGTTTATGACCACATCTGCTCCTGTCTCCTTTATCATCCGGTTGATATACCGGATACTCGACATATAGTTGTGCAACCGGAAAACATTATAAGCTACGCTTTTGACCAGGTTGACCTGTTTATTTTGGGCGGAAGGCAGGAAGTTGGGACTTTCAAACGGATAGACAGGCGCTTCGATCTTCTTGCTAAAGAAATCTGGAAGACGGCGGGCAGGACTTTTGCCAACCAGGACACCAACCACCTGATGGCCTTCGTCCGTCAGCTTCTGACGGAGAGAAAGTGCCTGAGTCAGATGTCCCCGGCCTTCACCCTGTATGATAAACAATATTTTCATATCACTTCGGCATAGTGTAAACAGGAAGGTAGCATTTCATCCGCCGTGTATCCCTCCCTATTATAAGAAACAATATTCCATTCACCTTGTTCATTTTCGACAAGAGCCGTAAGGCTTTCCACCCAATCACCGGAATTCAGATAATGAATATTCCCGTACCAAACATTAGCTGCCTGATGAATATGCCCGCAGATAATACCGTCCAGTTTCTTCGCTTCCGCCAGCTTAACCAGCTCCTTTTCGAAATCGGAGATATAAGAAACAGCACTTTTCACCTTATGTTTGACATGCTGGGAAAGTGAAAAGTAAGGCTTTCCAGCTTTCTCTCTACGCTGGTTGTATATACGGTTCAGCCACAACAGGAAAGTATAGCCCATATCTCCCAACATCGCCAACCAGCGCATATTCGTCGTAACCGTATCGAAGATATCCCCATGTGTCACCAGATAGCGCTTCCCGTGCGTATTCAGAATATAATCTTTCACGATAGAGAGGTTGGAAAAGGTAAACGGAACCAGGTTGTCCAGAAAATCGTCGTGATTCCCACGGACATAGATAATCTCCGTTCCCTGCTTTTCCATCATCTTCATCAGGACTTTAAAGAAATCGGTATGTTGTTGTTTCCAGCGGCGACCTGATTTCCGGAGTTGCCAACCATCGATGATATCGCCGTTCAGTATCAGACGGCCACAGTTAACATGTTTAAGGAAATTCGTCACTTCTTCGGTTCGGGAATGTTCAGAACCCAGGTGAATGTCCGACAGGACAATGGTTGGATAATACTTTCTCAGTTTCATGTTGTTTCTATTAACACGATACAAAAAAACGTACTTCATATTACGGCATTGCAACAGCCATATGAAAAAACAATGAAGGCCACTCCTTCACAGGGGCAGCCTTCATACAATTTATAGAAAATCCAAATCAATCTTCTGCCTGAGTTGCCTCGTAAGCTTTTAACAGCTTGTCCTGGACATCCGACGGAACCAATTCATAGCTGGAGAACTTCATGGTAAATGAAGCACGTCCACCTGTGATGGAACTCAAAGATGTCGAGTACGAAGACATCTCTTTCAAAGGCACTTTTGCCAATAGCTTTTCGTAGCCTTTTTCACTATTCATACCCATAATGATGGCGCGACGTCCCTGCAGGTCACTCATCACGTCGCCCAGATAATCAGCCGGAACCGATACTTCTACATCATAAACAGGTTCCAGGATCTTAGGACCGGCTTCTTTAAATGCGGTACTGAAAGCATTACGGCCTGCCAGCATAAAAGAAATTTCATTACTGTCTACCGGGTGCATCTTTCCATCATAGACGATGATGCGCACGTCACGGGCATACGACCCGGTCAACGGTCCCTGCTCCATACGAGCCATAATACCTTTCAAGATAGCCGGCAGGAAACGGGCATCGATGGCTCCACCAACGATACTGTTAACAAACACCAGCTTTCCACCCCAGTCCAAATCTATAGTCTGCGTATCACGTACGCTGATTTTATACTCTTGTCCGCCAAAACGATATGTATCCGGTGCCGGCATACCTTCGTAGTACGGTTCGACGATCAGATGAACTTCACCGAACTGCCCCGCACCACCTGACTGTTTTTTATGGCGGTAGTCCGCACGGGCTGCTTTCGTGATCGTTTCACGATACGGGATCTTCGGTTCGTAGAATTCGATCGGCAATTTATCATTGTTCTCGATTCTCCATTTCAACGTACGAAGATGGAATTCTCCCTGGCCGGAAACGATCGTCTGCTTCAATTCCTTGGACTGTTCGATTATCCACGTCGGATCCTCTTCACGCATACGCATCAAGATTTCCATCATTTTTTCAGCATCTGCTTCATTAACCGGCTTCACGGCACGACGATATTTCGGGTCCGGATATTTGATAAAGTCGAAACGATAATCGCATCCCTTACCATTCAATGTGTTACCACGACGAACATCCTTCAGCTTAACGGTAGCACCGATATCTCCGGCAACCATTTCGGTCACGGCGTTACGGGTTTGTCCGGCAACAGAGAACAACTGCGCGATACGCTCCTTCGAACCACGATCGGCATTCAACAAATCGTCACCTTCTTTTACCTTACCTGATATCACCTTAAAATAAGAAACCTGACCGATATGCGGCTCTACAGTCGTCTTGAAGAAGAACAAACTGGTCGGTCCGTTGGAGTCGGGAGTCACTTCCACACCCTCTGTCGTAACCGGGCGAGGCATCTTATCCGTACAAGGAACGACATTACCTAAGAATTCAAGCGTACGACGAACGCACATGTCACGGCCCGCGCATACGCAGAATACCGGGAACATCCCCCGGATAACGAGACCGGCGCGAATACCGGCACGCATATCGTCTTCACTCAATGTACCTTCTTCAAAGAATTTTTCCATCAACATATCGTCATGTTCGGCAGCCGATTCGACCAATGCCTTGTGAAGTTCCATCGCCTTATCCATTTCTTCCGCCGGAATTTCCAACACTTCGGGAACACCACCTTCAGGTTTCCAACGATACATCTTCATTTTCAACACATCGACAACCGCATTGAAAGACGAACCCGTAGAAACCGGATACTGAATAGGAACAACCTTACCTCCCCATTGTTCACGCAGCTGGGCGATTGTCCCATCATAATCAGCTTTATCGTTATCCAGTTGGTTCACAACAAAGATAACCGGCTTATGAAATTGTTCTGTATACCGGAACTGGTTGATTGTGCCGACTTCCACGCCGTACTGGGCATTCAGTACCATCAGTGCCGTGTCTGTCACGTTCAGAGCGGAAACTGCACCGCCGATAAAATCGTCTGAACCCGGACAATCAATGAAATTCAACTTTCTGTCCTGCCATTCTACACTGAAAACGGTCGAGAATACCGAGTAACCATACTCCTTCTCAACCGGGAAATAATCGCTCACAGTGTTTCCAGACTCCACACTTCCGCGACGTTTTATAACTCCACCCTCGTAAAGCATCGCTTCAGCGAGAGTGGTTTTCCCAGAGCCCGAACTTCCCAAGATAGAGATGTTCTTAATTTCGTTTGTTTGGTATACTTTCATGATATCAAGGTATTAATTTGTGTTTAACAATAAAGATTGCCCCGAAAACCCTTTTCATTCACGGGACCGCAAATTAGAGATTGTAAAGGAGAAAAACAATTTCAAATCCAGTGTTTGAGAACTATGTTGTTTAACAGTTCAAAGATAAAGAGCGGAAAGAAAGACAGATAGAGATAAAAGTTGCTATCTTTGTATCGTTAAAAAGCAGAACTAAGTGGCAGGTTTATATATCCATATTCCCTTTTGCGCCAAACGATGCCTGTATTGCGACTTCTTTTCCAATACGGATATGAAGTTCAAAGAGCCGTATATCGATGCAGCTATCCGGGAGATGGAATTACGTCAGGAATATATAGGAGGGGAACCTCTTGACACCATTTATTTCGGAGGCGGTACGCCCTCCCAACTTCAACAGGCCGACTTCGAACGGATATTCGAGGCTGCGGACCGCTTGTTCGGCACAAGCTCATGCACAGAAATTACGCTGGAAGCCAATCCTGACGATATGACACCGGAATACGTCGCTTCTCTCCGCAACCTGCCCTTCAACCGGATCAGTATGGGAGTACAAAGTTTCAAAGAAAAAGACCTCCGTTTCCTGAACCGGCGCCATGACCGCGAACAGGCTTTGCGCGCAGTCGGGCTTTGCAAAGAAAACGGCATCCAAAACATAAGCATCGACTTGATATACGGGTTGCCCGGACAGACCTTGGAAGAGTGGCAAGAGAATCTGGATAACGCGATCCGTCTGGAAATTCCCCATATATCAGCCTACCACTTAATATATGAAGAAGGGACAGCCCTATATAAATTGATGGAAGCCGGGAAAGTGACTCCTATAGAAGAAGACTTGAGCGTCACCCTTTTCTCCACCTTAATCAATCGGCTGACCGAAGCCGGATATCTCCATTACGAGATTTCCAATTTTGGCCGTCCCGGTTATTTTTCCCGGCACAACAGTTCCTATTGGACCGGCACGAAATATATAGGCATCGGACCTTCCGCCCATTCCTATAATGGAGAAAGCCGGCAATGGAACATATCTTCCCTTCCCCGCTACTTACAAGGGATCAAGGCAGGCATTCCCGATATAGAGATAGAAGAATTGGACATCAACACAAAATACAACGACTTCATCATCACCGGACTACGCACAATGTGGGGAATCCGGACAGCTGATATCCGGGAGCGGTTCGGAGAAGAAAAGCAAACCTATCTCGAACAGCAGGCAGCTACCTATTTGCGTCAAGGGTTGCTTATCCGTGAAAACGACACTTTAACCCTCTCGAAAAAAGGCATTTTCATCTCAGACGGTATAATGAGCGACCTTTTATGGGTATAAAGGTATGCTGCAGACATTTGACAAAGCCATTAAATTACACCAAACCGCCTGTTTTTACAACGAACTGAGGGGTTATCCGTACATTTTCTGCACATTTTTACTATTTTTGAGAATAAAATTAACCAACATATTAAACTATTATCTATATTTGCCCCAACAAAAGACAGTAAGTAGTGCCATATCTATACATAATATCGGGATGCAACGGAGCAGGAAAAACGACAGCTTCCTTCACAATTCTTCCAGAGATGTTGAAGTGTAAAGAGTTCGTAAATTCCGACGAGATTGCCAAGGGGCTTTCCCCTTTTAATTCTGATAGTATCGCGGTAGCCGTTGAAGCCAGTCGTATTATGTATAAACGCATAAAAGAACTAATCGCTTCAGGCGAAACGTTTGCTATGGAAACTACACTGGCCACCCGTTCAGGCGCAAACCTGATTCGGGAAGCACAAAGGGAAGGGTATTATGTGACATTGTTATATTTCTGGCTGAACACACCGGATCTGGCAGTGGAGCGAGTAAAAATGAGAGTGGCCGCCGGAGGACATAACATTCCGGAGAGTACTATCCGCCGTCGTTACGAGGCAGGTATTCACAATCTCTTTGAACTATATATCCCCATTTGTGATTATTGGATGATTGCAGACAACTCCATGTCACCGATGGAAGTAATCGCCAAAGGTTTCAGGAGTGATAAAAAAGAGATATATAATTCGGATATTTATACAAAACTTGAGCATCATGAGTGAACAAGAAGTTAGAGAATTTGAAGAGAATATAGTTAAAGGTGCCAATATCGCATTCCAGCGATTAGTAAACCAGAAAAAGAAAGAAGACGGTGAATTAGTCTTCTCGCGCAACGGATACATCTTCCGCGTAAAAGCTGCTGATTTGGAAAAAGGGATGTTTTAACTATTATATTGGATATACAAAAAGGCTGGTGAATCAGATTCATCAGCCTTTTTTTGTATCCGGACATTTCCCCATCCCCATTATATGATTGCTGTTGATTCTGACCGCAATATGTTGAATACGACTAAAAACGGCCGATTCCTTTTTATCGTTTTTCCAAGATTCTCTATCACTCTATCACATTTTGCTTCGTAAGCATTGATAAACAATAAGAGCAAGAGTGATACATGCCTGATCCATGTATCACTCCTATGTCACACTTGTATCACTCTCCCTGACATTGAAACAGATAGCCGGTATTGTTTCAAACACGGAAGGAAACATGTCAATATACATTTGTAAGAAGGTTATTTCGTCAACATAAGATACTTTTTTGCAGAAAACAAGCAGGAAAAGAGCGGAAAGCAAGCAGAAATGTTCAGAAACACCCCCATCTTCCGGCTTTCTACACCCGGATGTAGCCACTCTCTACATCCGGATGTTCGGGACGGCTACACCCGGACGCACAGAGTCTTTTCATACTGACTAATTGTAATTAAGATACTTATCCGACAAGAAAAGACTATATGTATCATCCAAACATGAATAGAGTTATTCCGTCCGGCTGATCGTCAATATCTCGGAAAACGATATCGGCCATTCGATTGCATTCATCAATGTTTCGAATGCAATCCTTAAATTAAGAGAAACAGGGGTGTGTCCGGAATAAAGATCACATACAGTCAATGCAAGCAACATCTTTTTATTATAATGCATCCCCTTCAAAGTAACCAAACTGGACAATACCGAAACGGAGCGTGCCCCTTCAAAGTCAGAATCGGTAATATCCGTTTTATCTCTCAACGATTGATAATGTCGGCAGCCCTTTATGTCGGCACTTGTGCCCATAGCTTCCACAATATCCAATAATACGCAACAGATTGCAATTCTTTCCGATTCTTCTGAGCTCATACTCAAATTATGGTGCCGCCCTGCTCCCCTATGTTTGGCATCTATATTAATTAAAAAGCGTGGAAACTGTATATACTAAAACAACAATGATTCGACTTGATGAATTTTGACGATAATACCTGCAAATAACTGATAATAAGGAAAGAAAGTGCAAAAACCAAATCATAAATAGATTTAAACGAATCATAGTTTATTGGGGATATGTGGGAACATTTACGGGAAAGGTATTACCTTTGTGACTGAAATAAAAAACATAGGGACATGAAGATTACCATCATCACAAAGGAATGCAAGACCAAAGACAAAGACGCTCCTGCAAAAGCCAATCTTTGTTTTCGACTCCGAGATAAGGATGTTGACCTCAAAGTCCGTTCCGACATTGAGGTTATGCTTGACTATTGGAACAATAATACACTTTCCTATCGAAGGACAAAGAAATTACCATCTGACGAGCAGAAGAAAGTCAAGTTTTTGGTGCAGACCATTACAACGGCTCTTAGCGAGCAGTATAACTCTGCGACTGCTGATGTTGCATGGATGAAGAATGTGATTGATGAATGTGTCAATCCAACTTCAAAGTCAACAGAGACATTGACTACAGTTGTTTCGAGAATGGAACAATACATTGCGGAACATCCCATGAGTCCGAAATCAGCACTCGTTTATAAACCAACGATCAAGAAGCTTCAACGCTATGAAGCCTACAAGAGGGAAATAGAGGGAAAGGAAGGCTTCACGCTCTATTGCGAGACAATCTGCCCCGAAGAGTATCATGATTTTCGTGAGTATATCATAAACGAATATATTCATTACAATGACTACCCAGAGTTTTATGAACAGTTCAGCCTTGACATGCACCCTCCCAAGCAGATGTCAAGCACACAGATTATAGGTATCATGCATCATCTGCGTATTGTTGGGCATTGGTGCATCAAGATGGGGTTTACAACAAACCGCTCATGCGATGCGTTCACTATTCCTGCAGCGGTACAAGGCACACCTTTTTATCTGACGATAGAAGAACGTGACAAGGTTTACAATGCAAACCTACACAACAAGCCTGAGTTAGAAGTGTATCGTGACTTGTTCATCTTCCAATCAATGGTGGGTTGTAGAGTCGGAGACCTGTTCTCTTTTACCAAAGACAATATAGTCGGTGACATATTGCAGTATCTTCCACACAAGACCATGCGCAAACGGTCGCAGACCGTGAGCGTCCCGCTTACCACAAAGGCTATGGAAATATTAAAACGTTACGATGGCAAGCAAGAAAAGCTTCTGCCGACAAAGCAAGTGTATCAATACAACGAGGGCATCCGTGCCGTGCTTCGAGAATGTGGCATTAACAGAATGGTTACTATCCTTGACACCGTCACAGGAAAGGAGGTTCAGAAGCCAATATGTGATGTTGCTACAAGCCACATGGCAAGACGCAACTTTATCGGCAACCTATACAAGAAAGTGAAAGACCCCGAGCTTGTGAGTTCCATGACAGGACATGTAAACGGAAGTAGAGCTTTCGCCAGATACAGAGAGATTGATGAGGAAACGAAAGTAAATCTTGTCAACCTCATCAACTAACGTTTATACAATCTACCAGTTATACATCATTATATATAGAGTAGCATGAAAGTAACAGCATTCATCCGAGAAACCTCGGCAAAGAACAACATAACCGACCAGGCGCACGTTTATTTCCGTGTGCGTGACGGCAAGACTGACATCAAGGCTGTCAGCGAGTTATCCATCAATCCTAATCATTGGAGCGCGGAACGGCAGGGTTACAAGATACGTGTGGCTCTTGTAGCGGAGGCAAAGCGTACGGCATTCGACAAAGCCGTGCAGGACTTGACGGCGCTTATATCCGCACAATATTATCATGGAGCGGACAGCCGTTGGCTAAAAGGTGTTATCGAGGAGTTTCATCATCCTAACATCAACATCCGCCAAGGCAGAAAAGGTGACGCATACAGTCTTGTGTATCAATGCCAGCAGTATGCCGAGAACCACCCAATGGAAAAGGAATCTATAAGGCATCATGAGCATAACGTACGTAAGTTGCAGCACTTCGAGCGTTTTCAAAGGGAAATCATGCGTAGACGAGGTTACACCATGCGACTTGATGCTATAACAGCCGATGATTTGCGTGAGTTTCATAAATATCTGGTAAACGAGGCTGAATATTATGAGCATTACCCTCAGATATTCGTTGACATAGAGGAGCGTTTCAAGCCACGCCAACTAACGGAAAACTCCATCAATACTATATTCAGAAGAATACGCACGGTCGTGAACTGGTGTCTGAAGCATAATATCACGACAAACGACCCTTTCGCCACCTTTGAGATGCCTAAGGTGTTGGACAGTCCTCCTTTCTATCTGACACTTGAAGAGCGTGACAAAGTCTACTATGCCGACCTCAGTAACGAAACGCCATCCACACAAGTATATCGTGACATATTTATGTTTCATTGTCTCATCGGCTGCCGTGTGGGAGACCTTGAAAAGATGACACGTGCCAACATCGTTGATGGTGCTGTGGAATACATTGCTGAAAAGACAAAGAACCACAAACCACGCACCATCCGAGTACCGCTCAATGACAAGGCGAAAGCAATTCTCGCCAAATATGCCGACCTTGAAACGAGGCTATTGCCGAAGATAAACCAAAACATATACAACCGTCAGATTAAGAAAATTCTGAAACTGCTCGGCATTGACCGCATGGTGACTGTTATTGACAACAAGACTCGTGAGCCTATACAGAAACCAATCTGCGATATTGCGACAAGCCACACTGCAAGAAAGACGTTCATCGGCAACCTATACAAGAAGGTGAAAGATCCAAATCTTGTAGCATCTCTTTCGGGACACACAGATGGTAGTCGAGCCTTTGCACGTTACAGAGAAATCGACAACGAGATGAAACGTGATCTGGTGAAATTGATAGACTGACCTATTGCGAGTTTGCCAAATTTGCGTTTCAAAAGCGGATATTCAATAAAAACGTTGGCGTTTAGAAGAAAATACCATATCTTTGCAGACGAACAAGAACCAAAAATATAATAAAAAGGTTTCAAAAACATGGTACAGACATCAAGCCAAAGCACTGTAAATAAGATAGAAATGAGGCTTAGAGGGAAAGGACGTGGTTCGATAGTCTTTCAACAAGACTATGCAGACTGCGGAACACCATCAGCCGTGAAGTCAACATTCCATCGGATGTACACTGACGGAATGTTGATGCGGCTGGCTCATGGCATTTATTATTACCCCAAAGAGGACAAGGAATATGGACTTGGCATTATCTATCCGTCTGTTGAAGACATTGCCCAGGCTATAGCCAAACGAGACAAGGCGAAGATCGTACCTATGGGAGCATATGCCTTGAATCGTCTCGGATTGTCCACACAGATGCCCATGAATGTCGTGTTCCTGACCAACGGCACACCACGTAGGATAAAGATCGGAAATGGGCGTGGCATACTGTTCAAGCATTCTTCTTCGGGCAAGAACTTTGCCTATAAATCAGAGCTGATGATGCTTGTTGTAACAGCCATGCGCGCCATAGGCGAGAACAAAATAACCGACGAGGAACGCAACGTGCTTGTCGAGCACGCAAAGAATGTAAACGACAACGATTTCAATCATGATATAAAACTTGCCCCTGCATGGGTGCGCAAAATACTAATTGCACGATGAAATTCATAGACATACCAGAAGATAGACAACGTGAAGCTATCAATACCGTGGCATTGCAGACCGGATTACCGCCGTCAAGTATCGAAAAGGACTGGTGGGTAACGCAGGTGTTGAAAGCCCTTCATACTTTGCCATATGCAGAACATATTGCTTTCAAAGGAGGTACAAGTCTCAGCAAATGTTGGAACTTGATTGCCAGATTCTCCGAAGACGTGGATATTGCACTCAGCCGAGAATTCCTTGGCTTTAGCGGTGAATTATCGAAGACTCAAATCAGCGACAGACTACGTCGCGCCGCCTGTTCTTTTGTAAGGGAGAAGATGCAGTATGATATAAGGAAAGCTTTAATGGACTTGGGTATACGGGCAGATGCCTTTTCTGTGGATGTTGTCATCACTCCAGTTACAACAACAGATCCCGAGGTGATAACCATAACTTATCATAGTTTGTACGAGGTCTCACCCTATATCAAGAATACGGTAAAGATAGAAATCAGCGGCAGATCGATGATGGAGCCTATTGAGAAAAAAGCAATCAACGCTGCTATTGATGCCCATTTCAGCAAAGCTCCATTTGCAGAAAAGCCATTTGAGGTGAACGCTGTCATCCCCGAGCGTACTTTCCTTGAAAAGGTATTCCTGCTGCATGAAGAGTTCAGGAAGAACGAGGTCAGAGTGGAGCGTATGTCTCGCCATATATATGATTTGGCAATGATGATGGATTCTGAGAATCAAATTGCCGACCATGCAATACACAACGAAACACTGTACAAGGCGGTACTTGAACATCGCAGAAAGTTCATCGGACTTAAAGGATTCAACTATGATGAGCTTTATCCTGCCACATTATGTATCGTGCCCAACGATGATATTGCAAGACTATGGCAAGATGACTACAAGTTCATGTGTGAGCACATGATTTTCGGGCAGGTGCCTTCTTTTGAGGAACTGATAAGCAAGTTGTCAACGCTCAACGACAGAATTAGACAGTTAAATTACCGAAAGGCATGAACATAAACGAACTCGGCGAGGATCTTGAACAGCAGTTCGGCAAGCCTCGCAACATAACAGAAGAGAACGTTAGGTTCATGCTTTCGCTCATAAAGGAAGAGTTTGATGGAACGAAAGTGAACGAGAATGTCGAAAAGCCAAGTCTTGAAGCCTTCGGCATGACCATCCTTGCTGTTATGTCATACCAAACTACACCTTGGGAAGAATTGGCAAAGAAACCTTCAATCCGCAAGACACTCAAATATATTGCCATTAGAGGAAACAGCCATTATGACGAGATGGAGGCATTGACCAAGGAACTGATACGGAAGCACTTTGATGGCATTACCCAAAAGATGGTATTAGGGTTCTTGAAGATTATTCGTGGGGTGTCGAATGAGGAAAGTCCGACCAAACTTATTGAATACACTCCATTCGCAGCACAATACTATGCTATCCACCATGGACTTCACCAGCTTATCAGAGGTGAACATCCAGATGATGCAGCCGTCATTATCCATTGTGCAATAGAGGACGGCATATTGTTCCCAACAATTCCTCGCAGTCTGCTGGTCGATGAGTTCAACCTGAAGAAAAGTAGTTTCGACAAGTATTTCAGTAAGTATCATATAAACTTGGAATACGAGTCCGATGCTGTCAAGAAACAGGTTGAGGAGAAAATCAAGTATCACAGAAGGTCTTTACGAAATGCCATAGGCTACAATGTCACCGATAAAAACAATGTACACTTCTACGACCGCAAATTAGGACGCAAGAACTTCCTTTCTATGATTATTGCATATTGTCGCAGCATATTTCGTTTCTGACAATCTGCTGCCATTTACAATCCTTAGCCAAACGTAAAACAGCATTTGGCTAAGGATTTTTGATGTTGTCACGTTAATTCCATTAACAAAAAGTAGTCAATAGTAGTCGCATCCTACTGCCTATTCAAATCTCATCGAGAGCCGTCAAAAGCCATATACCTTTGCACCGTCAATCCGACAAACCAGCGGATTGGCGGTGTTTCTTTTTTATCACGCTGCGAGAAAGAGCATCCTGGTTTACGAGCAAGACAGCGTATGTATAACGAATATCAAAAGGAAAAAATATGGTTGACATCATGTCATTGACAAAGATGGGAGGCCAGGTTGCACTAACCGTTACTCCCGAAGACCTTCACCATTTTGCAAATGCTCTTTTGGCGCAGTCACGCAAGGAATGGGAGGAACAAGCTGCGTCTGCTCGCAAGGAAGAATCTGAGGAAACCTTTCTTACAACAGAGGAGGTTTGCAAAATTTTCAATGTATGTCCTGCTACCCTATGGCAGTGGCATCGCACTGGCTACTTGCAACACATCAAATTTGGCAACAAGAACATGTACCCTGCCTCGGCAGTCAAAGCCATTACACACGCTCGCTCCATGAACGAAACAGTTGTAGGCTATTGCAAACGGAAGAGTAAAGTGGACAAGAACTTGCCTAATGCTTACGACAACGATAGTAAAGAGAGGGTATGACGTATATTGAACACATGAACCAGCTTTGGCGTTCTGCTTTGTTGTCGCCAATGCCAGCGAGTGAGATAGCCTTGTTTGCCTACCTTGTGAACGAGAGCAATAAGCGGTATTGGAAAATGCCGTTTGCGTGCTCCACAACAAGAATATGTGAAGACTTGCGCCTTTCAAGGCAAACTGTCATCACGGCACGGAAGCATCTATCCGAGCGCAAACTTATCGCTTTTACAGAAGGTAAATCCCGCCATCTACCGTCCAATTACACACTGCTTGAATGGACAGATAACTTGACAGTAGGCTTGACGGATAACTTGACGCATGGTTTGACACAGAACTTGACACATATTAAAGATAAAGACAAACACCAAAGCAAAGATTCTTTTATAAAGGGAAGGTGTGAGATTTTTGACAGTAAAAACGGAGGTGTATATGGAAATAGCAAACGAAAAGAAAATCGCAGGACTTGTCCAGTTCCTGCGGAAGGGACGGACTATGACGGGGCGTTTTAGACTGCCTATGTTGGAGGAGCAGGCATACGAATACCTTCTGGCAGCATATATCATGGAAGTACAGCTCCGCTATCGCAGGTTTATCTATAATGGTTTTATTGAAGAGCAACTCAAACAGGTAGCCAATTGCCTGACTGCAAACACTGCAAAGTTCGGAATCGTTCTTTGTGGCGGATGCGGCAATGGCAAGACCACTATGCTTAAGGCATTGCAGAACCTTGTCAGAAGATTGGAAATCCTCAAACCGAACCTATCGCCTAATGCTGGACATAGTTCTGGTAACTACTATAGTTTTACCATTGTCAATGCCATGCAGATTGTACAAATCCGCAAGACGGACTATAATAAGTTTTGCAAACTGGCGGAAGCTGATATATTAGGTATAGACGATATTGGGACTGAACCAGCTGAAGTGCAGGACTACGGCAATTTCATTTATCCCATCAAGGAACTCTTGGCTATGCGGTATGACGCACAACTGTTCACGGTCTTCACCACAAACCTTGAGCCTAAGGAAATCCGTCAGCGATATGGTGACCGAATTGCCGACCGACTCAACGAGATGATGACAAAGGTGGTCTATCGTAATCTAACCTACCGGACAGAAAACGCACAGACGGCGGACGGTCAAGGATAGAGGCAGTCTTTCGTGAGGAAGCCGACTTTTTGCAAAAGTCCATGAACATAATAGGGACTTTTAGATTCACCTGCTGACGCTGTTCACTTAAAAAGTCCTTCTATTATGCTCAGGCTTCGCCCGAGACCTGCTGCCATTATACCGAGTTACGCCTTTTACAATGTACAACAAGACAGAAATACAATATGCAAAGCAACATACCACGTGCCGCTATCCATGTCGGCAAAGACAAGAAATCATTCTCCGCCCAAGTGGGCAACGAAGCCGAGCGCAGAGGCTGGGACGAGAATGTCTATCGGTTGAAGAATGCCGACAAGGACAAGAACAACCATTATAATTTCTCTCGCAAGAATCTCAATTTTGAAATCGTCAGAGGCGGAAAGTTTGTTCCGCTTGGATCTAACACAATTCCACTCCACGAGCGCATTCAGATGCGTCTTGATGAATTGGGCTTCAAACCATACATGGATGCCAGGCATCCCGACCAAGTATCAAAGAACAGTCCGAACTGCACTGTCGGCATGATATTCAGTGGCGACCACGACGTGCTGCACAATCTCGCATTTGGCAACCAAAAGATTGACACCGCCAATCCTGATGCAGATCATAGCCACATCGTATTGCAACAAAGCATCTATCAATGGGCAAAGGACACCTACGACTTTGCCTGTCGCAAATGGGGCGAGGAGAACATCATTAGTTTTGCCGTCCATTGTGACGAAACGAGCATCCATGCCCATGTGCAGACTATTCCTGTGGAGAAAGTCAAGAAACGTGGACGCATTGGTAGCAAGTATGTCAGCAAGAACAATCCCGACATAGTGCTTTCAACTAAGGAATGGAGAGCATTACCCAAAGAGGAACGAGACAAATACACCAAGCAGACTGCCTCAAAGGATTATGTTGTGTGTGTGTCTTATGCCAAGGTGTGGGGAGAGACGAGAAAAGCAAAGTCGGAATATCTCTCGCAACTTCATACAGACTATCACAATGAGGTTGGCTGCAAGTATGGTCTTGCACGCGGCATCCCTTACAATGATTTGTCCGAGGAGGAAAAACGAGGACGAAGGCATAAGAACAAAGTCGTTCTTGAAGCCGAGCGACAGGCGAAAGTTGCTCTTGACAAGGTGGGGAAATACGCTGTTCTTGCCACTATTGACAAGCAAGAGCTCACCTTCCCTCTTCTCAATATCAAGACACCTGTTCAAGAGGCAATGGATGCCGTTAAGAAAGAACTTGCCATCCCAATTCCTGCACTCATCGGGCAAAGGGCTTGGCGAGAGGAGCGGACAACAAACATCAATGATGCTATCAAGGCTCTTATCGTTGTCATCAACGCTGAACGTGACAAGCAGAATAATGGTATACGGGCATCTGTCAACAAAACTTACACTTACTATATGCAGCAACTCAACAAACTGATTATTGAGAATAAGGCATTACAGAATGAGAATGATACACTAAAGGCCGAAAATACGGAGGTGAACCAACACATATCGCAACTTGACGAGAACGCAGTCAGACGAGTAACCGCTCAAAAGGATGCAGTTATTGAAAGTCTCAATACCCAATTGGTCTCAAAAAACGAGGACATTACAAAACTCAAGACTGATTACAATACTCTATGGGAGAAATACAAAATCTTGGTTCTTCAATGGAACGACTTGACAAAGCAGCCTGAAATAATTGAAGCTGTTAAACGTGTGGAAGAACGCAAGGAACAAGAAGCGGAGGCAAAACGTGAAGAACAGGTAAGACAAGACAGATACCAAGGTGTACTTGACCGATTCATTAGTGAAGGTAATGAACAGCTTAAAGCCTTTTCGCAATCAAGCAGAATAGATTTCGATGAAAAAGAAGCCAAAGCAATCTATTATGGTATTATGGCTACTGCTACAAAATCCAACATTGCGCTTTGCTCTCCACAAGGAGCAAAGTTTGCCGTTGAAAGATTTCTCGCGAGCATGGATTGGAATGGTTGTGGCAAGTATCGGAGAGAATGTGTCGCACACTGGACAAAACTCTTTGCTACCGATGAGGTTGTTTATACCGAACCCATCATTCAGAACTTCCTTTCGTTCATTGATTACATGTCGTGCAGCGCAGATACATACGTTTCACTCGGTGGCTCCAATGGTTGCGCTGACCAACTTACAAATTGGGACGGAACACAGAAGTCGGGGTTAGGAGCATCACCAAAAAAGAAGTCACAAGGTTTATCCAGATAATAACAATGAGAGGCGATTTGTAGCAATCAGCACTACAAATCACCTCGAATCACAGAAATGTGATGCCAGAAGTAAAGATTTCCAATTATTTATTCTTTCGTCTGAATAAGATTTCCTACTTTTGTGGTCAATAATTGACAATTCTGTCAAAAGAAAGTCTATTGGTTTAATCTAACCTCTGAGCAATAACATTGGAAGATAACACCAAACAGCTTTTAACGGCTGACGCTTCATTGTATAATGGGCAGCCTACCGACACAGGCTCATCGTGTCCAAGTGCAAGACTTACCTCTTGTACGCCCTCCATCTTAAATAACAGAGGTGGGGTGTCGGTGGAGAATGTGCCTGACGAAAACAGGCAATGGTTTGTTCTGCGAGTTTTGTATGGACGTATTATCAAGGCAAAAGCATTTGTAGAAGCAAAAGGATTTGAATGTTATGTTCCTATGCGATACAAAGAAGTGAAGAAACATGACAAGAAACGAATCATTACAGAACCACTTCTTCCCTCATTTCTATTTGTTCACGTCACAGCAGAACAAGTAGAAACTTTGATTCACGACAATAAAGTTGTGACAAATGAAAGTAGAGCCTTGCTCAGCTACTACTTTGACCACACAATCCATCGTCAAGACAATCCTTATTGCAATCCACCGCTCACAATCCAAAATGAAGCCATGAACAACTTTATCCGCCTCACTTCTATCAAGAATCCTCACATCATCCCAATCACTTCCGACAACATCCAGTTCAAACTGGGTGATAACGTAGTTGTGACGGAAGGTAAATTCAAGGGTATTCATGGCAGAGTAGCAAGGATTGCTGGGCAGCAAAGAGTTGTCGTGGAGTTATTTGAGGGCTATTTGGTCGCAACCGCTTATATACCCAAAGATGCTATAAAGATAATCAATGATTAACAATACATAAATAAAAATATTAGCTAATGGAATTAGATTTTTTATCCAGCATAATAAAAGGAGACAATAATCCTCCTTGTGGGAAAATTGTTTTCGATTCATCAGACCATGTCCGCTTCCAAAATGGGCAAAATGTCTCCGGTCATAACTACAATTGTCATCGTAGAATAATAATTGAAAAGAATATTGAAGATGCCGAAGGATACACTGTAACAATATACAATATGGATGGTATTCATCCATTATGGCATAACAATATTCAAATGTCCCCAAAACGAATGAAAATCGTAAATAAGCAAGAGAACATTATTGAATTCAGAGGTTATGGCTATGACGAAAATGCTTTAGCAATCGGAGCTTCTATGGAAGCAGCATCATTTGCAAATTATGGTTTAGTTATTATGATTGAGGACAATAGTATTGTTCGAGCGCAATTAAATATGTTTGACAGACATGTAAGTATCGTTTATTTGAAATAGAGAAAACCTTCACTCAATTATTATATAATGAATCACAGATTCGAAAGTTAAATTATTATTTTTAATTCGTTATGGCAGAATTAGACATTAGGCAACTTGAGTCCAATATCTACGGCAACGTTGAAGATAGTGAAGCTCTTCCTTTGTTTGTTAGATATACCAGTGACGATGCCAAATTCCATGACAATGATGCACAAGTATCTTTTGAGGATACAATAGCACAATTGTCTGGTACACACACTTGTTCGTTTATCCATCGTAGACAAAAAGGAAGAAACAAAGTGTATGAAGAACTTGCAATAAAGTTCGATGAACTCCCGTATTGTATGACTGCACAACTTGCGAGAGATGAATACACTTTACGAGTGCCACATTTTACTATAAAAAACATGGTTTTACCAGAAGAAAAGGACCAATTTATTATCAGAAAATGTGAGGTGCGATTTGTTGATTTGTATGAAGATTCATTCAAATTGATTAGTGGTGCAGGTCCTTATTGGGTTGGCCATGTTAATGAGATAACACAATTCATTAAGGATTGCTTCTCTTTGCCAATTCCTCCTATTGAAATTCAAATAGAAGAGGATAAAGAGATGTGGCAAGCCTATCTTGATGGTCTAAATGCCCTTTTGGAAAATAAACGTGATTTAATCAAAATTCAAAACATAAGCAAACAAAAAGGTGGTTTGCTGAAATTGGATTTTGATATGGACAGCTATGCTCAGAATCTTAACAATGCCATTACCGACGAATTAAAAGGAAAATGCGAAATGGAAGCAAAAGTTTCCATCGATGATGGTGAATGCCTTATATCATTTGATGGTTACCAATCCATTCCAGAAGATACCATTGAAAGTATTAAGACAATAGGAAGGGACTATTGTTATCAAGCTGATTCTGAACCTACCAATACGGTAAGCGGAAAGATTGCAATCATATCTGACTCTGAAGAGTTGGCAGACATTACGTCTTCTATTGATTCTGAATTGACAGAGTTTGGAGTCGAACTAAAGAAAGACGAATCTGGAGAGTTTCTTCTAACCTCTGATAAGGATATTGTATTCCTTCAGAAAATTGTAGATACTCATCATAAAGGTATTGTAGAGGTTGTTCGTACAACAAAATTAATCATGCCTTTATTGCCCTCCGTTGAATCTATTGATATAAACAGTTATTGTAAAGATCTTCCTGATGATGCTCAAGTTATACCACACGGGAAACACTTTGTGATAACTTCTAAGCGTCCTCTTGATATAGGGCTAACAATTTTTAGCAAACTTCGTTTTGCAAGTTGCATGGTATCAATTTCGCCAAAACAGATAGATACTAGTATCGAAATTGAAGGTGCGAACATAAAAGGTAATGCTTACACTTGGATTGTTAATAATCCGAGTGAACTGCCACATCTTGGACGTTATTTCAATATGGTTAGGAAAAACTACTCAAACCAATATGTTAGCAGTACCTTCCACTATGCTTTTGCACCACAGATTGAAAAGTCTGTCCTTGCTGATTTGAAACTCCAGAATTATGGCAAATCTTCACTTCAAGTAGATGTACCAAGATCGTACGTGGTTTTCTACCCAAAATCTCAAGAAGACTATATAACTCTTAAAGACGATATTTTCTCACAGTTAGATGATTCAATTTGCGCAGAAGCTCCAGAATATAAGCCAACAGCACGTATAGAGTTCCTCTGCGAGAATGAAGAATATCGTCGAAGTGTATTTGAAAAGGTCAATATTGCACTCGCAGACAAGCGCAGCAATTTCACCACAAATAGACTTAGCAAAGATGCTAAAGAGTTGCGTTTTGCTTTCAATTTTTTTGATATTGATGAAAGAGACAATATTGAGAATATAATAGAAGGGGCTCTTGCTTCTATTCATGGAATTAAAATTCTCTACGATGATAACAACAATAAAGGAATCACACAATGGTCACTTTCGGAAGACCTTTCTCTGTTGCAAGAATTGGATCGCAAACTTCAGTCAGACTTTAGAAATGAAAATGTTAATTACATTAATGGCTCAACTTATGATAAGTTGAGCGAGGTTGATGAAGAAGAACTTGCACATAGTCGGTACTCTAAGGAAAGTATTGTACGTCGTCGTCGTCGTCAATACCTCCAGAAAAATAGTCTGAACATTGGTAATTGTGTACGACGGACAAGAGACTATGCCATCATTGAACCTAATGATGACGTTTTAGAATTGTTGTCTTCAAAGGAGTTAAAGATAGTAGCTGGTGACTATATACAATTCCCTGCCATGGGTGAAACTATGGAATTGATGCGTCAAAGCAAGGCTATGAGTCGTATTTTAAAGCCAGAAAGTAAATATAACCATAGACCTATCAATCCGAATCTTTCAAATTTCATCTTTGATCCAAAGTATGCTGGTGAAACCGTTGTTGACATAAATACTGCATTGGAAGACATCCGTACTCATAAGATTGGAAATTTGAATGAAAAGCAACTTGAGGCGGTTACAAAGTCTGTTCTTGCAAAAGACTTAGCACTTATTCAAGGTCCTCCAGGTACTGGTAAAACGACTGTTATTGCCGAGATAATTTGGCAAGAAATTCGCAAGAATCCTGATTGCAGAATTCTATTAACATCACAGACAAACACAGCTGTTGATAATGCACTTGAGCGTTTGCAGACTCAAGCTGGCATTAGGCCTGTTCGTATTCTAGGTCGTCTTGATGATAGGAAGATTAAGAATTTGGCACCAGAAGCATTGCGTTTCTCTACATCCATTATTGATACATGGAGTCAAGACTCAACAAAATGCAATGATAATGCTGCAAAAATTTGGATGGATAGAATTATTTCCAAAATTTCTAATGATCCGAAGTATTCGTCAGCGATAAGTTCATGGAAAGAAGAACTTGAAGCCAAGGATAAACATTCAAGAACAGAGTTTAGCCGTTTATACAAAAGCAATGTAAATCTTGTTGCAGCAACATGTAGTATTTGTGGTTCTCGTGATTTTATGGAATCATATTCTGACATGTTTGGTGGAAATGAGCGTTCTGATATGTTCTTTGATGTGGTAATAATGGATGAAGCTAGTAAAGCTACACCAGTAGAAATGGCTGTACCGCTTGTCTTGGGCAAAAAAATTATCGTCATTGGTGACCACAAACAGCTGCCTCCAATGATGGATGAAAATACAATTGACAGTGCCCTTGAAAAGATTGGCAAAAAAGATATTGCGGAGAAATTACAAAAGGCAGAATCTCAATTTAAGCGTTTATTTGAAGCTGCAGCAAAGGTTAGAAAGACAATTGTTGCTACGCTTGATACCCAGTATCGTATGCATGAACAGATTATGAATACAATTAAACAGTTCTATCAAGAAGAACTTGCTGCTACTGGTGGGTTAAAGTGTGGTATTACAGAAACAATGGACATCCCTGATTTGACAAACAAGGGAAGTAGATGGCATGGCATTACATTAAATCCTATAATTCAGCCAAGCACTCATGCTGTATGGATTGACGTTCACACCCCAGAAACATACTTGAACCCAGGTTATAAAAACGAAGGAGAACTTAAGGCCATAGATTTAGTTCTTAAGGCTTTGCAACAAGCAGATGGCTATTCTAATTTTGTTAATGCACAGCAAAAAACAGAGGACAAAGAAATTGGCATCATAACATTCTATAGTGCCCAAAACCGCGAGATTAAGAAAAAATACGATTATAGGTTTAACAAGCACATTAACAAAGGAGAGTACATTTGTGATGTGGTCGATAGATTCCAAGGAATGGAGCGCAACATTATTATTGTTTCAACAGTTCGAAGTAACCCCAAAAACAATATTGGTTTTGCAAAAGAAATCGAACGTATTAACGTCGCTTTTTCTCGTGCCAAACGTCTTCTTATAGTCGTAGGTAACAAACGCCAATTTGAGAGTAATAGTAATTATGCCGCTTCCATTGCAAACATGGAAACTGTTAGTTTTGAACAACTTAAAGATGCAGTGAGATGAGCAAGATAAAAAATAAAAAAATTGCAGCGCCCCAAAAGGTTCTGGAACCTATCGGAACTCGTATAGCAAAAGCTGTATTCGAAGAAAAGAAAATTTCAGAAAGAATCTTTGGATATATTTCTTATGACATTAACTTTGTTAAAGCCACTTATGCTGGTAAAACCCAAAGACCTGCAAAGATAACATCGCTTGAAAAGGGCATCGTCGGCATACTTCTTATCGATGAAACATCATCTTTTGAAAAAATAGGATTGATTTTGGGCTTGGACGTAGTTAACGACAAAGCAGAACAGTCGATATTGCGGACAGCAATCGAGACACTTCGAGGCTTTAATGCTATTGAAGGTGATGATTCATGTATGGCTCTTACAGATGCAGGTCGTACATACGCAGACAAGGGAGAACGCCCTGATACTTATACAAAGTCATTTGATATATACGTTGATAAGAACCACTTGTCATGGTTGAATATCAAAAATTGCATAGGTGACAATCTGTCAAAAATCGACGAAATTAACACACCTTGTGAAAATCTAAATCTCTCTTTAGAAGAGATAAAGAAATTTGCTGAATGTCAAGCACAAGATGTGCATTTCCCTCAGAATCGTTATCTCTTGGAAAGTGCCATCTGGAGCGAAGGACATGAGGCAAATTATAAGGTATTTGTGTGCTTTGTTCAAAATGTCGCTAACAGTGAAGATGTTAGAGCTTTTGTATACGATGAGAACTCAGAATCATTAAATGGTTTAATTGCTGAGCATATTAACAATGATGAAGCACTTAAATCAGAGTTACTGAGTAATTGTATTCGTTTAGAATGTGAGAATAACGAAGAAACTACTATTCTTGAAGGAGAGGCTATAGAAGCTGCCAAAGCAGAAATTTCAGAAGAACTGAAACAAGCCGAGCAGAGGATAATAGAAGAAGAATCCGGAGAAAGATTTATTGATTCTGAAGAAGAACAAGTGTCTGAGGAAAAGAATGAATTGTCTGTAAACAACACAAAGTCTGTTACAATACAACAAAAGAGCAGATTACACAAAAAAGCCCTCTACGATTCTCTTTCCTTCGAAATTGAGTTGCAGAAAATATTTACAGAAGATAATCCAGATGAGATATGGCTGATAAGTCCTTGGATTTGGGGAATTAATGAAAAAAGAAAACATAGTGTGTTCATTGAAGAAAGGGGACCTATTATCGAAAATTTCCTTAAAGATGAAACCAAAAGGGTGTATGTTGCTTATTCTGCACCACAGTGCGATCATTTTGGACAAATAAAGTTAGACTCAAACGGGAAGCCACTACTTAACATTGATGAAGATGTAAAATATATGATCGAGACATTGGAAAAACAATACTCGAATTTCTTCTTCGTAGAACTTCCTGAATTTCATGAGAAGAATGTGTTTGAAATAAAAGGCTCTCAAACGATTTTATTCTCAGGTAGTTTCAATGTGCTCTCATTCTCTGTTTCAAAAGACCAAACACACGTCAGGCGTGAAGAGATGACTTTAGCACACCATTCTGCTGCAAAAAAGAAGTATGAGTCTTTTAGGATGGAATTTGCAGAGATCTATGCATCAAAAATATTGAAAGAGATTGAAAGTCTTGATACCACATCTCTTAACAATTATAAGAATGAACGATTGGATTATTTCTTAGGTATTGATAATCAAGAAATACATAAGCTTTTCAGTCCGATTGAAGATTTGCTTGAGGAAAAGACCTTAGGATTCCTTAAAGAGAATTTTTACAAACGACTCACCAAAATTAATCAGGAGTTGGTGGCTGCGTCTAATATGGGAGGTCTTAACACGAAAGATAAGAAGATTTACAAATCTTATTTAGAAAGTATTTCAAAAGAACTCACATCCAATGCGATTGACGAACCATCTACCTTAGAGTTGCTGCATAATAATCAGAAATTACTTGATGTCATACCTAATAAGAAAATCTTCCCAGGTAAGACTCAAAGAAATCAGCATAAAGTCCCAAAGACAGTGTCTGTACCTTCGGTTTCAGAAAGCGTTTCTATCTCAGAAATAAAGGGGCTTGTATCTGACGCAATGAATGGAACCCAAGGCGCTCGATTAACTATGGAATCTGTAAGTATAGCTAAGAAGATGTGTTCACCAACGACCCTAAGTCTCGAGAATGCAAATAAACTGTTCAAGGTCCTTGCTGGTGCAAATGTCTTGGCATGTGCAATAAAGTTCCATATCGAGAAGAAGATGGGACTTGCGGATGTTCATAATTCACTTCGTAGAGTTATCAAGAAGTGTGAAGATTTTGATAATCTGAGCATTATTTACAATGACCCTCAAAAACGTATCATATTTGATCTTGAGGGAGTCCAATTCCAATTCGAGAAATTTGATGTTAATGAGGAACTTATGGAAATCATTAATGCTCATAAAAATCGAGTGACAAGATGGGACGGTAGTAAAACATTCATGTACTCGTCAGAGATATTGGATATAGCAAAAAAATATGAAATAGAATAGTTATGTCTAGATTTGAGTCATCAAGATTTGTACGCAATCCTCAGGTGATGCACGTAGATGTTTTAAAATCTGCGTGCGACACCTTGGGGTGGACGTATTCTGTTAAAGGAAAGGAGTTACTTGTAACAGATGCAAACCAAGGAACTAAGTTGTATGGTGAATTTGCCCTTAAACTTAATCTTACAACAAATGAGGTAACATATAATACTTACTATATGCCCAATGCAGTGCAAAAAGTAGAAGAATTACAAAACCAATTCTATGCCTTAAACGCTGCATATGCAAAAAACTCTTTGGTTCAAGAATTTAAGAAAAAGGGCTTTACTTATAAAGCGAATGATCGATTCGTCCCTACAACAGAAGAAGTTTATAGCTTTTTTATGGTGGGTCGTTCAAAAGATAAAAACGAGGACGAACCTGTTGCGCAGATAAAGTTTGTCATTTTAAAAGATGGAACTATTGTTACTGATTCTGACTATCTTCCTAACGATGTTAATGAAAGAGCTCATGATGCTATGGATGTTCTTGAACAGTTATTGGGTAACAAAAGAGTCATGACAAAGAAAACAAATATTCCAGCCAAATATCTAACAAAAATGAAGCCTCGTAGAAACATTACACAATCCGTAGAACAGAAATAATATCAAAATGGAAGCTGTATATTCGAAAATCAAAGATATGCTTAAAGCATTTTATCCAGTCCTGTATTTGACTAGTTTTGAGTACGATAGAACAAAACAAAAAATAGAGGGGATAATCAATGTTTTAAAATCTGAAGGTAAGGACGTTCGTATTTTCAATTGGAATTGCGTTGATGGCTTGCGAGGACTTAATGGCGATAAACCTCAGCCTCTTATTAATAAAGATGGCGAAGAAATCGTTGAACCAGAAGAAGTCTTAAAATATATCCTCAATGATAAGGATGCAAGTAAGGATGTCTTTGTGTTGGAAGATTTCAACAACTACATAGAAGAAGAAAATATTAAATACTACATTCGTTCTATCGCAGAAAGGGCAAGGCATACAAATACTCACGCCATAATTTTATCAGCAGTTTATAAATTGCCTGTAGAATTGGATAAGTATGTAACCGTATTGAACATTCCATTACCTGATAGATTTGATATGGAAAAAACACTTGGAGTAGTTGAAAGACAATGCAAAATCAATCTGTCGATGGAAATGCGTAACAGAATGGTGGATGCTGCTTTAGGTATGACTTCAATGGAAGCTGATTTGGCATTTTGCCTAGCAGCTGTTAAGGACGATCTAGGGCAGAATGCTCCATATACTGTTTCTTCAGAAAAAGAGCAAATTATTAAGAAGTCAGGCATTCTTGATTATTTCCCTAAAAATGAGGATCTCAAGGATGTTGGAGGTATGGAAATTCTTAAAGATTGGCTGTTCAAGAGGCAAAAGGCATACGAAAAAAAAGCTCGAGATTTTGGTCTTCAAGAGCCTAAGGGCTTATTGCTCCTTGGCGTACCAGGTTGCGGCAAGAGCCTTATTGCAAAAAGTATCGCATCATTTTGGAATATGCCTTTGTTAAGATTGGATATTGGCAAGGTTTACCAAGGATTAGTTGGTAGTAGTGAGGATAATATACGAAAAGCAATAGCAACTGCTGAGGCTGTAGCACCTTGCGTTCTTTGGATTGATGAAATAGAAAAAGGACTTAATGGCGTACAATCAAGTGGATTAACTGATGGAGGTGTGACATCAAGAATCTTTTCAACGATTTTGACATGGATGCAAGAAAAAACATCACCAGTATTTGTAGTAGCTACGGCGAATAATATTAATCTCTTGCCACCAGAATTGTTACGAAAGGGACGTTTCGATGAAATATTTTTTGTGGATCTTCCTAGTCAAAAAGAACGACAAAACATTTTCTCTATACATTTGAAAAAGAAAGGTCAAAATCCTTCTCAATACCCAATGGAGATGCTTGGCAAGGAAACAGAAGGTTTCAATGGTGCAGAAATTGAAGAATGCATAAAAGAAGCCATGTTTGCTGCTTATGTAGAGGCTCCAGACAATCCAAAGTTACAGAGTAAACACTTGGTGGATGCAATTGCAAAAACAGTTCCTCTATCAACAACAATGAAGGAACAAATAGCTGCACTTAGAAATTGGGCTGCGACAAGAGCTAAGAACGCTTCAAACGAGACGATAACAGAAGAGAAGAAAGAAATGCCGATTCTTCTGACCCGTCCCGAATTGGAACTTGAGAGGTCGTTTGACTTGAACAACTCTAAAGGAAAGAAATAAAAGTAACAAATTTGGTGTTTATTAAAGCGTTGCCCCACCTCTTGCCATTCCGAACAGAGAAGTGAAATACGCTGATGCCGATGGTACTACAAATGTGGGAGAGTAGGTAGATGCCAGCCCGGAAGCAAACAGGGATGATAACATGTGATGCATATTTTTTCAATAAAGTCATTATGGATAATATTAATGTTATTCTAGTAAATGGTGACTTGTAGTTGAATCAGTCCGAAAACAAAGGGGCTGATTTTAAAAAGTCATCTCCTTTTTGGGATTCGTTTTAGGCTCAACTTGGAAAGCGCACCGCAGACATAGTGTGGATAGCAGCCTTAATGGGACTAATAATGCTTCTCTAATAGGGCCTCCTGAGCATGAGGGTAAAAGGCTCTTTTCAAATTAGGAATTATGCTCGAACAAGAACTGCAACAATATCTCCTCCGCAAATATCCGCAGGAGAACGCACGATGTGAATGGAAAGAGTTCAAAAACTTGAAAAACTCTTTCTGCGGTGACGAGAAAGACGATGTCGTCTCGTATGTGTCTGCCATTGCCAATATGGAGGGTGGACACTTAATGATAGGCGTAAAAGACAAGACACTTGAAATCGTCGGGACTGACATTTCAAGGCTTACATTCAATGGACAACCTGCCAATACACAGTCGGCAACTTTCAAACTTACCGAACAATGCACTTATCTGTCATCAGAAGGATTAAGCATAGAGGAGTTTGTGACAGAAGATACAAACAAGCGAGTATGAATAATTCATATCCCAAAACACTTGCCTCGTCGTCCTGTACTTGCCCACAAGAAGGCATGGCAGCGGATAGAAGATTCTTTGATGGAACTAACACAGGAAAGGATGGCTGTCATACTTGAAGAGCCTATCTATACAGGAAAGGATTTGTCTGCCGAGATTGTACCTGATGCTACAATAGACGATTTGGATGAGGTGGCTATCGCTAAGGCTCTGATGATGTTCAAGAGAGTGCATAGTCGTATACCTGCAGAAGAAGTGAACGCTTGGTCTGTTCCAGAATTTCTTAGCAACACTGGTGTGATGTTTGATGGTGGTATTACTCGTGCTGCTATCATATTGTTAGGTAAGCCTATGTCTGTTTTCAAACTCCGTCCTGCCGTTGTGCGTGTGACATGGTCGCTTCGTGATGAGAAGCAGGATGTGGTGGATTATGAGCACTTCACCGCTCCATTCATCCTGACGGTAGATCAGATTTTGGCAAAGGTTCGCAACCTGACTACGCGTGAGATGCCCGGAGGTACTCTCTTCCCTGACGTGATGCAACAGTACGATGACTACTCTATGCGCGAGATTTTGCACAATTGTATAGCCCATCAGGATTATACCCTTCAGGAAAGAATCAACCTTGTGGAGAATACTGGATTCCTGTATTATGCCAATGGTGGTAGCTTTATCCCTGGCACAGAGCAGAAGGCTCTTGCTACACATGGACCACAGCGACACTACCGCAATGAATGCCTCTGCAATGCGATGGTCAACTTCAATATGATTGACATAGTCGGGCGAGGAATCCGTAAGATATTCAATCAACAATGGAAACGCAGATTCCCTATGCCTGATTACGAAATAGATTCAGCAAAGAATGAAGTGGCAGTTCGTTTATACGGCAATGTCATCAATGAGAAATACACCAAACTTCTGAAGGAGAACAAAGACTTGTCACTGGAAGACTGCATCTTGCTCGATGCCGTGCAGAAAGGACATAGACTGAATGAAAGTGAAGCCAAAAATCTTTTGGAGCGAGGATTGGTAGAGGGTAATTATCCATACTTGACCATATCCCTGAGCATTGCAAGGCAGACAAAACAATTGCCAGAATATACCAAAGTGAAAGGACTTGAACGTGACAAGATAAAACAGATGGCTTTACAGTTTATCCAGAATGCCGGGGAGGAAGGAACCCGAAGAGAGTTTGTCATTGAATACCTCCGAGAGGCCTTTCCTGCAAGAAATAAAAAAGAGCAAAACCAAAGATTAGCAGGTAATATCCTAGCAGAAATGAGTAATGAAGGTTTAGTAATACAGAAGAATAGAAATTGGTATGCAACGATTAGTAAGGACTAAAACAACGACTAGTAAATGACGAGTCGAGGCTTCTAGTCGTAAAAGAAGTCATTTCGATTCAGTTCCAGTCGTAAAAAGACTCAAAATAGTCATTTAACCTATATTATTAGATATTTAAATGTGTAAGATACAGAATATTAGTGATAATCCTTTCGCTCGTTTTAGTGCGGAAGAAGAAGAAGACTTGCGTAGCATCTTTTTTAAACCGCGTTATTATGATGCGCTAAAATCAAATGCGAGACAAGGTAATAGTAGAATACTTGTTGGTCAAAGAGGACTAGGCAAGTCTGCGACCATACACATGTTATTTGAAGACTTAAAAGCTAATGGTACTCTTCCGTTATTAATCACACGCTATGAAGGTATTCCTTTGAGTAATAACAAAGGATACTTCCTCTACAAGATTGTGCAGGCTTTGACGAAGAAACTTGCTGAACATCTGTATAGAAACCGAAAAGTTGTTAAGCTCCTTTCGAAAGAACAGAGGGGACATTTATCTTATCTTGTAGAGATGTTCTATGACGAAGAAATAGCAGATGACTATTTAAAACAAGCTCACGTCATAAAAGCAAAAAAACGAAATAATTGGTTTCGTAGACTCTTTAATAGTAATCTAAAGTTAATAAATGGTGTTGTAAATGGTGCCATTAAAATTACATCGTCCGTTGTCAGACAAAGTATGGGACTGCCAGAAAGCGATGAGGCAACTACAAACACCGCTATCTTCGAAGAAATTCCTATTAACGAGATTAATAGCCTATCCATGAAAGAAGTTGTGGACAAAGGAAACGACAAACTTCTATCAATGCTTAAACTTTTGGTAAATATAGCTATAAGTTTGAGATACGAATCAATAGTTGTTTTGTTTGATAAAATTGACGAGTTTGCAGACATAAATGCTGATATTACTAAAGTTGCAGAATTTACGTTACAAATTTTAACAGATACAGACCTCTTATATACAAATAAACTATCCATAGTTTTTAGCTTGTGGTCTGAAGTAAAGCGCACCCTTAATAATCGGGGAGTACGATTTGATAAGTTTCAAGATATAGATATTTCGTGGCGTGATGAAGAACTCGAAAATATAATTGACAAAAGACTTTATTACTATTCGTTAAACAAGACTGTACCAGTAACCCTCAAATCCCTAATACCATTTGATAACGACAGAAAGACAATTCTAAGTTTAGCTGGAGGTTCGCCAAGAGCTCTCATATCATTAATGAGTAGATTGTATGATGAAGAAATGGGAAATAATGCCGTTAATGGCGACGTCATATCATTTTCTTCTACTACCATATCTAAGGGATTAGTAGAATTTTGTAGGCGTTTTGATTACGAATCGCTTCAGCCTTCAAAGGTATCAGATAAGAACAACTATTATAACTGGCTGAACAAAGTCTTGTTGATGAAAAAACCGTATTTTACAATTTCTGAAATATGTAGTGTGTTTAACTTGAAAACCACGACTGCTAGGACTTATATTTCTCAAATGGAAAAACTTGGAATCATTTCACCTGATGCATCAGGAGGGGATGATACAATTTATAGGACTGTAGATCCAAGGATATGCTATTTGATGTCAAGAGGAATATCGAACCTAAGATAGAACTATAAAAAGTAAATATTTTGACAATATAGTCCATTACGAAAATGATTATGACAGAAAGACAAGTTAATGTTGAAATCGAAACAAAAAAAATTACATGGATAAGCAACAACTAAAAGAACGGGAAGCAAGGGTCATAGAACTTGCTATAGCATTTTGCAAAGAGCACTTTGATGAAGAGTGTGCAGAATTATGTACAAAACTTGTGCAGAAGTTGGGACGTAAGCGTTCTTGCCCACTACAGTCTGGAAGGGTTGAGATTTGGGCAGCTGCGTCAGTATATACCATCTGCAGCATCAACTTTATGTTTAGCAAAAGTTCTCGATTGAATACATCATCCGCTGAAATTGCAGAGCACTTTGGGTCAAGCAGCTCAACTATAGCGCAAAAATCGAGAATCATCAAAGACTTACTGAAGATAAGCAACGTCTTTGACCCAGATTTCTCTCTGAAGGAGATTGCCGATAACAATCCCTTAAATCATCTTGTGATAAAAAATGGTTTCATTTTTTTTGATTAGTAAAAGTGCATAAAAATGTTATTAGGAAAGAAAATTAGAGAGCTCAGAGATGAGCAAGGAGTGCTGCAACGACAATTGGCTGCACTATTAGAGATTGATACACCCATGTTCAGCAAGATTGAACGAGGTGACAGGTGGGCTAAGCGCGAACATGTTATCAAGCTCGCAGAATACTTGCATCAGGACGAAAAGGAGATGCTGACGTTGTGGTTAGCAGATAAAGTTCTTGATGCAGTAGGCGATGATGAACTTAGAAATGACGCAATCAAAGTTGCACAGGAACAAATCCAAAAGTGATGACGCAAGTTCAACATAGAACGGCAATTGATATGTTAACAACTGCAAATCACCATTCCGTGACAAAAAGTCTCATCCTCACCTCTTGGGAATCAGTTGCAAATGGTGTAATAATTTGGGAACATTGTGGTATCAATGAACCAAGCGGTCATCTGTAATATATTGATAATCAATATAAGAAAAATATATTTCTGGTTCAAGCGTGGGAACTGTTAATCTACTATTTTGAAACTGAGGTATCGCCAAACACCCATCGGACAAATAATAAACAACAGCCCACGCTTTATTCTATATACACAAGTATATATAACAAGCGTGAGCGTCCAGTTGTCTATTATCTTTGTCCGACTGGAAAGTTGGCGATTTTCAGTTCCAAAGATAATATCTTAAACGCTTAACGTTATCCATCGACAGAACAGCCGAAAAGTCAAAGCTTCGACAATCCTATGTCAATCGCAAAGATAGTGAAAAAAGGCAAACCATATTATTTACGAAGAAACATTAACAGATATAAATCAAAGATTTTTGGAAACAAAAAAAGGGCGGCCTTTTACTGCCGCCCCTCCAAGCATTCCGATTACCGGAAAGTTTCCCTAAAAATAATACGTATCCTACTTTTCAACCGTGAATTTATATATACACTCGCTGAAATACTTTTCGCCCGGACGCAGCACCACACTTGGGAAGCTCGGCTGGTTGGGAGAATCGGGATAATGTTGTGTTTCGAGACACAAAGCACCGCGATGCGGATAAATCACACCTAACTTTCCTTTATCTCCATCCTTCGTCATTGCGTTTCCGGCATAGAACTGGATACCCGGCTCGTTTGTGTACACTTCAAGGCCGATACCGCTCTTTGCAGAAACAGCCTTTGCAGCCAACACATTGATGTCGCAATTATTATTCAACACCCAGTTATGATCATAGCCTTTGCCTCTTACCAACTGATCGAACGGATCATCGATATGTGCGCCTACGGCAACAGACGTACGCAAATCCATCGGAGTTCCTTCTACCGGATCAAGCGTGCCGGTCGGGATCAATGTTTCATCAACCGGAACATAAGTATCTGCAGCAATCATAATAGAATGATCCAAGATCTGAGAACCCGGAACACCGGAAAGGTTGAAATAGCTATGGTTCGTCAGGTTCACGACAGTCGGTTTGTCCGTTGTAGCTTCGTATTTGATATCGACGGCATTGTCATTCGTCAATGTGTATGTGACTTTCAGGTTCAGATTTCCGGGGAAACCGGCTTCACCATCTTTGGAGAGATACGTCAATTCCACACTTTGGTCATTTACCTGTTTGGCATCCCAAACAACCGTATGGTAACCTTCCGGACCACCATGCAGGCAATGTCCGTTGTTATTCTGCGGAAGCTGGTACTCAACACCATCCAGCGTAAACTTGCCATTTGCAATACGGTTTCCATAACGACCGATCAACCCGCCGTAGTTATTGTTTGGATTGTCCACATACTGTTGGATATTATCGTATCCCAGGACGACATCCGTCATTTTGCCATTCTTATCAGGAACCATAACCGATACCAGGCGCCCGCCCCAGTTTGTCACACAGGCCTCTGCACCATTCTGGTTCTTCAACACATATAATGCAGTCGGTTTTCCCTGTACTTCTGATACGAAATTAGATTTCATCAGTCCAGAAAGAGTGGCTTCCTCTTTTTTCTCAGTGCATGACAACAAAACACACATTGCCATGACAGCCATACATAGTCTCTTCATTTTCGATACTAATAAATTAATGTTTGTTAGATAGGCAACAAATATACGCTATTATTATCAAAAACAAACGATGCTGTAGAATAATGTTGCTTAATACAAATCACTTTCGTACATTTGTCTGTCATAATAGAGAAAAATGAAACAGTATTTAGAATTACTCGATCGTGTCCTCCGTGAAGGAGTCAAGAAAGAAGATCGGACAGGAACCGGTACATACAGTGTATTCGGACATCAGATGCGCTTCAACCTTGAAGACGGTTTTCCTCTGCTCACAACAAAGAAACTGCATTTGAAATCCATTATATACGAATTACTTTGGTTTCTTCAGGGCGATACAAATGCAAAATACCTGCAGGAACATGGAGTGAGGATCTGGAACGAGTGGGCAGATCCGGATGGAAACTTAGGACATATCTACGGCTTCCAATGGCGCTCATGGCCGGACTATAAAGGCGGCAATATCGATCAGATCAGTGAAGCGGTAGAGACAATCAAGCATAATCCGGATTCACGCCGTATCATCGTCAGCGCCTGGAATGTAGCAGACCTGGACAATATGAATCTGCCTCCCTGCCACGCTTTTTTCCAGTTTTATGTGGCAAACGGCCGCCTGAGCCTGCAAATGTACCAGCGCAGTGCCGATATTTTCTTAGGCGTACCTTTTAATATTGCCTCGTATGCCCTGTTATTACAGATGATGGCACAGGTAACCGGACTGAAAGCTGGAGATTTTGTCCATACGCTTGGTGACGCACATATTTACACGAACCATCTTGAACAGGTAAAGTTGCAACTGACACGCGATCCACGGCCTCTTCCCCGGATGGAAATCAACCCGGATGTAAAAGATATATTCGGTTTCCAGTACGAGGATTTCAACCTAACGGGATACGACCCTCATCCTCATATCAAGGGAGAAGTGGCCGTATAAGAGATTTATGATTTCAGATTTATGATTCATGAACTGCATATAGTCAGACCTCATAAACCATAAACTTGAAATCATAAATCATAAATTATAAATAATAAATCATAAATGGCAATGAGTACTATTTCAATTGTAGCAGCGATTTCCGACAACAATGCGATCGGGAAGAATCTGGGTCTGCTCTGGCACATGCCGGCAGACATGAAGCGTTTTAAAGACCTGACAACAGGACACGCCGTAATAATGGGGCGTAAAACTTTCGAATCTTTGCCAAAAGGCGGATTGCCCAACCGTAAAAATGTCGTGCTGACGACGATGCCTGAAGCAGGTTTCATCAATTGCTTTGCCTGCGAATCCATGCATGACGCACTGGATATCTGCGAAAAGGAAGAAAACATCTTCATCATCGGAGGTTCTCTGGTTTACAGACAAGGATTAGGGATTGCCGACAAGATGTATCTGACCCGTATTCACGGGGAGTTTCCGGATGCAGACGCATTTTTCCCGGTTGTCAACTGGGATCTGTGGGAAGAGGTGGAACGACAGGAATTTCCCGCTGACGAGAAAAATCCGTATCCTTACACATTCCTGACCTACGTCCGTAAAAAATAAAATTACTCCTAATTAACGGTAATTTTACAACTTTTTGCTCTTTCTTTGTATCTATATATAAGAAACGGGTTCGGATTTATGATTTATCAGTCATACTTCATAAATCCGAAATCATAAATCTGAAAGATATGAAGATAAGAGCAATTATTGTTTTAGCCCTGATCGTATGCGGAATAGTATCCACGATCTTCTACGTGAAAGCAAATCAGGTATCCACCAATGAAAAGGCTATCATAGAAGCCATCCAAACGAAAAACACTCCGGCATTGATCCAGGCGCTTATCACCCGGATGAAAAATCAGCTGGAAAAAGACGTCAATACATTCCCCGAACTGATCAAAGAGGTGGAAACTTATGCCGGTACATGTCCCGACTCCGCATCTGTAGCCATACTCCACTCCATGATCGCGGAGATGTATAACAACTATTATATGCAAAACCGTTGGAACGTCAACCAGCGGACCGAACTGGCAGGCTATGTTCCCGATGATATCCGGGAATGGACCTCCAATCTGTTCAGAGAAAAGATCAAACAGGAACTGACGCTCTCTCTCCAACCGGCTCGGTTGCTGCAACAAACACCGATCAGCCAATATAACCTGATCCTGAAAAAAGGGAAAGACGCGCCTCAACTTCGCCCTACTCTATATGATTTCCTGGCTTTTCGGGCGATCGACATACAGCCGTCGGATAAATGGTATGAAGATGTGATCGACTTCCGCCGTACACAACCGGAGAAAAAAGCCTTATTGCTGGACGAACTGGACTACTGGCAATATAAATACGACAGCCAGTCTACAAACACCAACGACTACAGAAACACGTTGGACAGTTTGTATAATGTATACGGCAAAGAGCCGTTTGCCGCCGAAATACGCATTGCCGAGATGAATCTTCTCCAACGGGAACGTTATCAAGGCAACAAGGCTCACCAAGACTCCGTCCAGGCGCTCATTTATTCGCTCTGCAAAGAAAGTATCGCGCAATATCCCAAATACGACCGCATAAACGTTTTCAAGAACCAGTTAAACGAAATGGAAATGCCGGTCCTGAATATCCAATCCGACAACAATGTGTATCCGGGTAAGGACCTTACGTTGCAAATCAAGTATGTCAACACGCCCCGGTTAGTTGTGCGCATCTACAAAAGCCTTCGCCAGCCGGAAGATGCCTGGCGGAATTACGGCAAGAACAGTAAAAGCATGCGGGGAGAACTGGTAAAAGAGGTCACATTCAAGATGAATCTCGCCAACTCATACACCGAAGCCGATTCCACGCTGGCCATTCCGATGGACAGGTTGGGATTATACGAATATGTGATCACGGTTCCCGGCAAGCAGCTGACAGTCTCCAACCGTTTTAGCGTCAGCCGCCTGGCAGCCCTCACCCGCAGCCAGACCAACAACCCGGAAGTGCTTGTCACCGACCTCGAAAGCGGTAAACCGATCGAAGGGGCAACCGTTATCTATTACAAAACCAATATGATGAACGGAACCATCCAACGCCAGGGAGAAGTCAAAACTGACCAGTTGGGAATCGCCATTCTCCCGGCCAAAAAGAAGATCGAGCACATACGTCCGGTACTTCGCGAAGACTCCTCTTCCATCATCACAAATATATATCCTTACGGCACTTCCCGCTCCGGACAGGAAAAGGAGACAGTCGGTTTGTCACTCTTTACGGACCGGGGCATCTACCGGCCGGGGCAAAACGTATTCTTCAAAGGGATCGCTTATGTGAAAGATACGGACAACCCGCATGTCGTGGCTGGACGCTCCTATACCGTCACCCTGCGGGATGCCAACTATAAAGAAGTA
>OGXQ01000211.1_pt1 | contig 45013 bp, 37 predicted proteins | sample 1576291 | NCBI WGS metagenome assembly OGXQ01 (sample SAMEA3541575, study PRJEB24748) | human gut metagenome | biome: human gut; feature: human-associated habitat; material: faeces | place: China | collected 2012 | reverse complement strand
TCGAGGCTATCTCCCGCAGCGGCTCGATGAATCCGCTGCTCGTGCTCGACGAGGTGGATAAGCTCGCGAGCGACCAGCGCGGCGATCCCGCGTCGGCGCTGCTCGAGGTGCTCGACAGCGAGCAGAACAGCGCCTTCCGCGACCACTATCTCGAAATCCCGGTCGATCTCAGCCGCGTCATGTTCCTCATGACCGCCAACACGACCGAGACCATTCCACGCCCGCTGCTTGACCGCATGGAGGTCATCGAGCTTCCCAGCTATACGGACGAGGAGAAGCTACATATCGCTGTGGACTATCTGCTGCCCAAGCAGAAAAAAGCGAACGGCATTGCGCCCGCCGCGCTGCGCGTGGACGAGGGGGCGCTGCGGACGGTCATCGCGCGCTACACGCGCGAGAGCGGTGTGCGCAGTCTGGAGCGTGAGCTCGGCAGACTTTGCCGCAAGGCGGCAATGGCTTTTGCCACAACGGATGTAAAGCGTATTTCCATTACGGCAGAGAATGTGGAAAGCTATCTCGGCACGCCGCGTTATACGCGCGACGAGGCGGCAAAGACCGATCTGGTCGGCGTGGTCAACGGTCTTGCGTGGACGCAGGTCGGCGGCGAGATCCTGCCGGTCGAGGTCGGCGTGATGGACGGCAGCGGCAAGCTGGAGCTGACCGGCAACCTCGGCGAGGTCATGCAGGAGAGCTGCAAGGCCGCTATGTCCTGCCTGCGCCAGCGCGCGGCGGAGCTGGGCATTCCGACGGACTTCTATAAGACGAAGGATATTCACATCCACTTCCCCGAGGGGGCGGTCCCCAAGGACGGGCCGAGCGCGGGCATTGCCATCACGACGGCGCTGCTCTCGGCGCTGACGGACCGCCCGGTGCGCCACGACGTCGCCATGACCGGCGAGGTCACGCTGCGCGGGCGCGTCATGCCCATCGGCGGGCTGCGGGAGAAGACCATGGGCGCGCTGCGCGCCGGCATCCGCACCGTCATCCTTCCGAAGGAGAATGAAAAGGACCTCGACGAGATCGACCCGAACGTGCGCGCAAAGCTGCGCTTTGTGCCGGTGGAGACGGTGGACGCCGTGTTCGCCGAAGCGCTGGTCTATCCCGAGGCGGCTCCCGCCGCGCGGCTCGACACCGTGCTGCCGGGGGCTGCGGAGGGCGGCAAGCTGCCCGCGCTGCGGGTCTGAAAATCAACAGAAGCGGAGTGACCCCTTATGGCGATCAACTTCAACAAGGCGGAATTTATCCTGAGCGCGACCGTGCCCGCGCAGTTCGTCCATGACGGACTGCCGCAGGTCGCGTTCGCGGGACGCTCGAACGTCGGCAAATCGAGCGTCATCAACCGCGTGGTGAACCGCAAAAATTTTGCCCGCGTCGGCGCGAGTCCCGGCAAAACGACGCAGATCAACTACTTCAAAATCGACGGCAGGCTCTACCTCGTCGATCTGCCCGGCTACGGCTACGCGAAGGTCTCCAAGGCCGAGCGCGACCGCTGGGGCCGCCTGATGGAGAACTACTTCCAGAGCGCGGGGCTTATTGACCTCGGCGTGCTGATCGTCGACGCCCGCCACAAGCCGACGGCGGACGACGTGACGATGCGCGAGTGGTTCCGGGGAAGCGGCTGCCCGATGGTGGTCGTGGCGAACAAGCTCGACAAGCTCAAAAGGAGCGAGATCGAGCCGAACCTCGCGCTCATCCGCGAGACGCTTGACCTCGGGCCGGACGATGTGCTCGTGCCGTTTTCCGCCGAGAAGGGCGAGGGCAAGGACGCGCTTATCACCGCCCTTGCCGGGCATCTCAAACGATAAAAGGAAGGTCTTCCCGCGGAGGCGCAGGGGAGACCTTCTGAATTTGAAGAAAGGGTCATGCATGGAGAGAAAGAATTACCGCATCATTGCGTTGGATATGGACGGAACGCTCCTGACATCGGACAAGACCATTGTCCCGGACACTGTGCGCGATATCCGCGCGGCAAGCGAGCGCGGCATTCATGTGGTGTACTGCACGGGCCGCGCCGTGCCGGAGCTGAAGCTGTATTTTGATATGGTGCCGATGATGCGCTACGCTGTGTGCAGCACGGGCGCGCTTGTCTATGACCGCGTGGAAAAGCACTGCATTGACCGCCGCCCGGTCAAATCGGAAATGGCAGCTGCGTTGGCGGAGACTGCAAAACGGTATCACGCGATGCCGCATATCCTCACGGACGACGAGACCATTGTTGCCGCAGACGATGTAACGCATATGAAGGACTTTCACGCGGGGATCTATCAGCCTATGTTTGAGAGGATCACGCGCAAGGTCGCTGATATGGCTGAGGAGGCACGGCATCTTACATCCATCGGCAAGGTGAACATTTACTTCCGCTCATCGGAGGATTGCCATGCGTGTTATGAGGAGCTCAGGACACTTCCCTTGTCCTTTGCAATGCCGGAGGAGACTACATTGGAGATGACGGCGCAGGGCGTCACGAAGGGCAGCGGTCTGAAGGCACTTGCGGACTATCTGCATATCCCGATGGCGCAGACCGTCGGCATCGGCGACTCCGATAACGACCGCGCGATGCTGCATGACGTGGGGCTTTCCGTGGCGATGGGCAACGCACAGGCGGATATCAAAGCGCAGTGCGATCTGATCACAGAGGACAACGACCACAACGGCGTAGGCGAGGCGATCCGCCGCATTCTGGAGCTTTGACGCAGGCGCGCAAGGAGAAAAAAAGAGGACGGCATTGCATTCCGCAGGCGCGGCGTGCAATGCCATTTTTTACAGTTTCTTAACTTCCTCTTCTTATTTCTTAACTTTCACTTTGCTTTTGGGAAAACTATACTGAAATTACCGATTCATACGTTGCATTCGCACAGACAATTTTCCGGCAGAAAGAGGTCCTTTCATGAATACATATCGCGCAGGCATCGACATTGGCTCCACCACCGTGAAGGTCGTCCTTCTGGACGAGGAGGGAAAGCTGCTCTTCGGCGAGTACCGGCGGCATTGCGCGCACACGCAGGAGGCGCTTTCGGCGCTTCTGCGCGAAGCGCGCGAGCGGGTGGGGGACTGTGCCCTGCGGGCGAAGATCACCGGCTCGGGCGCCATCAATCTCGCCAAGGCGCTCGGCATCCCATTCGTGCAGGAGGTCGTGGCTGTCGCGGACGCGCTGCGGCGCGAGGCTCCGCAGACCGATGTGGCCATCGAGCTCGGCGGCGAGGACGCGAAGATCATCTATTTCGGTACCTCGCTTGAGGAGCGCATGAACGGCGTCTGCGCCGGCGGCACCGGCTCGTTCATCGACCAGATGGCGGCGCTTTTGCAGACCGACGCCGCGGGCCTTGACCGCGAGGCGGAGAAGTATCAGCAGATCTATCCCATCGCCGCGCGCTGCGGCGTGTTTGCCAAGACGGATATCCAGCCTCTCATCAACGAGGGGGCGACCAAGGCGGACCTTGCCGTATCCATCTTTCAGGCAGTCGTCAACCAGACCATCTCGGGCCTTGCCTGCGGCAAGCCGATCCGCGGCCACGTCGCGTTCCTCGGCGGACCGCTGCACTTCCTGCCGCAGCTCAAGGTGGCGTTCATTCGCACGCTGAAGCTCACGGACGAGACCGCCATCGACCCGCCGAACTCGCACCTTTTCGCCGCGATGGGTGCGGCGCTCGACGAAACGGCGTGTGAGGCGCTGCCCATCGCCTCACTCATTGACCGGCTCACGAGCGGCGTGGAGATGGCCTTCGAGCTCCACCGCCTGCCGGCGCTGTTTGCCTCGCAGGGGGACTATGACGCTTTCTGCGCGCGCCACGCGCGGGCGGTGGTGGAGAAGGGAGACCTGGCAAGCTATACGGGCGGCTGCTTCCTCGGTGTGGACGCCGGCTCGACCACGACAAAGCTTGCGCTCATCGGCGAACGCGGCGAGCTGCTGTGGTCGTACTACGCGAACAATCAGGGCAGCCCCATTGAGACGGCGAAGCGCGCCGTCTCCGCGCTCGCGCGCGAGCTGCCGGAGGGTGCGCACATCCTTCGCGAGTGCTCGACCGGCTACGGCGAGGCGCTGCTGAAGGCGGCCTTTTCGCTCGACGAGGGCGAGGTCGAGACCATCGCTCACTGCACCGCCGCCGCCTTCTTTGATCCGCAGGTGGACTGCGTGCTGGACATCGGCGGGCAGGACATGAAGTGCATCAAGCTGCACAACGGCAGCGTGGACAATGTGCTGCTCAACGAGGCGTGCTCGTCCGGCTGCGGCTCGTTCATCGAGAACTTTGCCGCCTCGCTCGGCTACAGCGCCGAGGACTTTGCCAAGGAAGCGCTGTTCGCGCCGCATCCGGTCGATCTCGGCACGCGCTGCACGGTGTTCATGAACTCCAACGTCAAGCAGGCGCAGAAGGAGGGCGCGGGCGTGCCGGATATTTCGGCGGGGCTTGCCTATTCCGTCATCAAAAACGCGCTCTATAAGGTCATCAAGCTCGCCGACCCGAGCGAGCTTGGCGCGCACGTTGTCGTGCAGGGCGGCACCTTCTACAACAAGGCTGTGCTGCGCGCGTTTGAGAGGATCTCCGGCGCGGAGGCAGTCTGTCCCGACATTTCGGGACTCATGGGGGCGTTCGGCGCGGCGCTGATCGCCCGCAGCCACTACCATGGGCAGGAGACCGCGATGCTTCCGCTCACGGAGATCGAAACGCTGGAGTACAAGACGCAGACGCTGCACTGCGGCGGCTGCTCCAACCGCTGTATGCTGACGGTCACGCGCTTCCCCGGCGGGCGGCGCTACACCACCGGCAACCGCTGCGAGAAGGGCGCGGGCAATACGGATGCGCACGAAAAGGGCGCGGACCTTTTCGCCTACAAGCGCGAGCGGCTGTTCCGCTATCCGCCGCTTGCAGCCGAGGCTGCGCCGCGCGGTGGGCTCGGCATCCCGCGTGTGCTGAATATGTACGAGAACTACCCCTTCTGGGCGACATTTTTCAAGGCCCTCGGCTTCCGCGTGATCCTCTCGCCGCTCTCCGACCGCAGGCTCTACGAGCGCGGCATGGAGTCCATTCCGTCCGAGTCCGAGTGCTATCCCGCGAAGCTCGCCCACGGCCATGTGCAGTGGCTCATCGACGAGGGTGTGCATACCATCTTCCACCCCTGCGTGTTCTTCGAGCATCAGGAAACGCCGGACGCGCAGAATCATTTCAACTGCCCCATCGTGGTGTCCTACCCCGAGAATCTGAAGAACAACGTGGAGGCGGCCGCCGACGGCGAGGTGGAGTATCTCAAGCCCTTCCTTGCCTTCACGAGCGAGAAGACGGTCGCCGACCGCATGGCGCGCTTCTGCCGCGAGCAGTGGGGAATACCGGAGAAGGAAACGCGGCAGGCGGTTTCCCTTGCCTGGGCCGAGCAGCAAAGGGCCAAGGAGGATATTCGCGCCGAGGGCGCGCGGGTGCTCAAAAAAATGCGGCAGGAGGGACGCTGCGGCGTCGTTCTCGCGGGGCGGCCCTACCATCTTGATCCTGAGATCAACCACGGCATCCCCGAGCTGATCGCCTCCTACGGCCTTGACGTGCTGACCGAGGACAGCCTGCCCATCGACTTCACGCCCGAGCGCCCGCTGCGCGCGAACGACCAGTGGGTATACCACTCCCGCCTCTACACGGCGGCGGAATTCGTGTGCCGGTGCGACGGTCTCGAGCTCATTCAGCTCAACTCGTTCGGCTGCGGCCTTGACGCGGTGACCACCGACCAGGTCTCCGAAATTCTCGAGGGCAGCAACAAGCTCTACACCGTTCTCAAGATCGACGAGGTCAACAACCTCGGCGCGGTGCGTATCCGTATCCGCAGCCTGCTCGCCGCCATGAGCATCCGGCGCGAGAAGGGCATTTACGCGCACCCGCAGAGCGCGGCTTATCACCGCGCGGCCTTCACGAAGAAAATGCGCGACGAGAAGTGGACGCTGCTCGCGCCCCAGATGAGTCCCATTCACTTTGATGTTCTCGAGCCGGTGTTCGCCAAGCACGGCTACAACGTGGTGCTGCTCAAGAACGACGACCGAAGGGCCATCGACATGGGGCTCAAGTACGTCAACAACGACGCCTGCTTCCCGTCCATCACGGTGGTCGGCCAGCTTATGGAGGCGGTGACCTCGGGCCGCTATGACACCGATCACCTTGCCCTCATGATGACGCAGACGGGCGGCTGCTGCCGCGCGAGCAACTACGTCGGCTTCATCCGCCGCGCGCTGGAAAAGGCGGGCTACGGCCACATTCCGGTCGTCTCCGTCAATCTCAACGGCATGGAGAAGAACGAGGGCTTCACGCTCTCCAAGGGCCTCATTATGGACGCGGTCCACGCGCTGGTCTACGGCGACCTCTTCATGCGCTGCCTCTATCATGTGCGCCCCTATGAGCTGGAAAAGGGCAGCGCCGAGGCGATCCATCAGAAGTGGAAGGAGATCTGCGTCGATTCGCTCGTGAACCCCAAAACGAAGTGGCGCTATGCCGACGTCTGCCGCGGCATCGTGGCGGACTTTGACGCGCTGCCCATCGACGAGACGCTGCGCAAGCCGTGTGTCGGCATTGTGGGCGAAATTCTGGTGAAGTATATGCCGCTCGCGAACAACCATTTGGTCGAGCTGCTGGAGGCCGAGGGAGCCGAGGCCGTCGTGCCCGACCTGCTGGACTTCTTTAACTACAGCATTTACGGGCGCGACTTCCGCCATAAGAACCTCGGCACCTCGTGGAAGGATTCCGTGGTCGCCAAGGCCGGCGTGGAGATGCTCCGCCGTCTCCGTGCGCCCGCGCTCGAGGCGCTGGAGAAAAGTCGCCGCTTTGAGGCCCCCATGCCCATTGAGGATGTTGCCAAGCTCGCCGAGCCGTTCCTCGCCATCGGCAACCAGTACGGCGAGGGCTGGTTCCTCACCGGCGAAATGGCGGAGCTGCTCACCTCCGGCACACCGAACATCGTCTGCATCCAGCCGTTCGCGTGCCTGCCGAACCATGTGGTCGGCAAGGGCGTCATCAAGGCGCTGCGCAAGTCGTACCCGTGGGCGAACATCGTTGCCGTGGACTACGACCCCGGCGCGAGCGAGGTCAATCAGCTCAATCGCATCAAGCTGATGCTTTCCTCCGCGCGCCGCGCGATGCACAGCGGTGCGGCGCAGGACGCGGAAGCGCTGCCGATAGCCCGCTGAGCACCGGATGCAGCAGAAAAAAATGACCGCTCTCCGACGGGAGAACGGTCATTTTTTGCGCGGTGCGTGAAGTGCGTGCCGTATTCCTTGCAATTCCCGTGTATGCGTGGTAGAATCAATGCACTAATCGAAACGGAGACTATTATGAGCATTCTTTTTGAAAACTGCGATCTTCTGCTGCGCGGGGAAGACGGCGTGTACTCGACGCTGCACGGCTTCCTCGGCGTGCGCGGCGATACCATCGACTACATCGGCACGGAAAAACCGACGGGGGAGTATGAGGAGCACAAAAGCATGGAGCATAAGCTGCTCATGCCCGGCCTCATTAACTGCCACAATCACTCGCCCATGGTGCTGCTGCGCGGCGTAGGCAGCGGCCTGCCTTTGCGTGAGTGGCTGTTCGACAAGGTCTTTCCCATCGAGGACCGGTTGGTGCCCGAGGACATCGCAGCGGGCAGCCGTCTTGCCATCCTCGAGATGCTGGCGAGCGGCACGACGAGCTTTTCCGATATGTATTTTTTCCCCGCCGAGACGGTCGCCGCCGTTGCGGAAGCGGGCATCAAGGCAAACATCAGCCGCTGCGTGCAGTGCTTTGATGAAAACCAGACCGTGGAGCAGAACACGCAGATCCCACAGTCGGTGGAGCTGTTTGAGAAGTACCACAACGCCGAAAACGGGCGCATCCGCATCGACTTTTCCATTCATGCGGAGTATACCTGCAAGCCGCACATCGTCCGCGCCTACAGCGAGCTCTGCATGGCACATGGTGGGCGGATGCACATTCATCTTTCCGAAACGCAGCGTGAGGTGGATGAGTGCATCGCGCGCTATGGCAAGTCCCCTGTCGCGTGGTTCGAGGAGCTGGGGACGCTGGACAGCCCCACCGCCGCGGCGCATTGCGTCGCCGTGAGCGACGAGGATATTGCCATTCTGAAGCGCTACGGCGTGAATGTTATCCATAATCCTACAAGCAATCTCAAACTCGGCAGCGGCTTTGCGCCGGTGCGGAAGCTGATGGATGCGGGCATCAACCTCGCCCTCGGCACGGACGGCGCGGCGAGCAACAACAACCTGGATATGTTTGAGGAAATGCACCTGGCCGATATCATGCCCTGCGGCTACCGCCACGACCCGACGGAGGTCAGCTCTGCCGAGGTGCTGGACATGGCAACGGTCAACGGTGCAAGACTACAGGGGCGCAGCGATACCGGCGTGTTGGCGGTGGGGAAGAAGGCGGATATTATTGCGCTCGATCTGGACAAGCCCCACCTCTATCCGAACTTCGATACCCCCGCGCTGCTGACCTGCGCGGCCCACTCGTCCGACGTCTGCATGACGATGGTGGACGGGAGGATCTTATATGAAAACGGCGAATACAAGACGCTCGACCGCGAGAAGGTATTTTACGAGGCCCGCGCGGCGGTCAAGCGGTTATATGCGTAAGGAGGAGAACGATGCAGAGAGCGGATCACGATTTAGCCTTTATGCTGCAATATGAAAACATCGCGTGGTACGAGGACGGTAAAGTAAAAATACTTGACCGACGTATCTATCCCGCGAGGGTCGAATTTGTCACCTGCGGCACACATCAGGAGGTTGCGCAGGCCATCACCGACATGGTGACGCAGAGCGCGGGACCGTACACCGCCGTGCCGATGGGCATGGCGCTCGCGGCGCACGAGTGCCGCGATAAGACTGCCGCGGAGCAGATGGAATATCTGCGGAAGGCGGCGCACACCATCTCCCATGCGCGCCCCACGACGGTCAAGCGCATGGCGCTTTTGTGCGACCTCTGTCTTGCCGAGGCGGAACGCGCCCTCGCCGCAGGCGAGGACACGGCGCAGGCCATCGTGAACAAAACGGTCGAGCTGAACAACACCCGCTACGAGCGCGTGGCGAAGATCGGTAAGTACCTTGTCGATCTGTTCCCCGAGAACGGCACGGTGATGACGCATTGCTTTGCCGAGACCATCGTCGGCATGATGCTGCGCGAATGCAGCGAGAGAGGGAAGCATATCCGCCTCTTCTGCCCCGAGACGCGCCCCTATTTTCAGGGTGCGCGCCTGACCGCGACGGTCTGCCGCGACATGGGCTTTGATGTCACCGTCATCTCCGACAATATGCCGGCCTTCGTCATGCAGCGCGAGGGGGTGGACGTGTTCACCACCGCCGCCGACGCCATCTGCTGCGACGGCCATGTGGTCAACAAGGTCGGCACGTTCCAGAACGCCATCGTCGCCAAGTACATGGGCATACCGTACTTCGTCACCGGCGCGCCCGATCAGGGGCATCCGACTGTGGACACGGTGCACATCGAGATGCGTGACCCGAACTTCACCCTGCAGGCCATGGGCGTGCGCACGGCGGCGGAGGGCGTGAAGGGCTACTATCCCGCCTTTGATATCACGCCGCCGCATCTGGTCTCCGGCGTGGTGACCGACCTCGGCATCTATTCGCCCTACGATCTGCACCGCTATTTCACCGACGGGCACATCGACGAGCACAACCTTGTGGTGTGAGGAGGAGACGATGAAAACGATCACAGAGCTTCGGCAGGAGATCGTGGACCGTTCCCTGCAGGCCTTTCATGAGGGGCTGTTTTCCGGCACGAGCGGGAATATGAGCTGCTATCTGCGCGAGGAAGACCTCATGCTCATCACGCCGACCTCGGTGCGCTACGACGTGATGCGCGCGGAGGATATCGTGGTCCTGCGGCTCGACGGCACGGTGGTCGAGGGACATTTGAAGCCCTCGAGCGAGTGGCGGATGCACGCGGCGGTGTATGAGGGCTGTCCCGATGTGAACGCCGTGTTTCATACCCATTCGCCCTATGCCACGGCCTTTGCCGTGAACCACCAGACCATCCCAGCCGTGCTGATCGAGGCGCTGGTGTTCCTCGGCGGCGACATCCGCTGCGCGGACTACGCGACGCCCGGCACAAAGGAGGTCGGGCTGAACGCGGTCCCGGCGCTTGAGGGACGCAGGGGCTGCACGCTCGCAAACCACGGCGTGCTCGCCGTGGGCGGCGACCTCGCGCAGGCGTATCTCAACGCCGAGTATATCGAGGATGTGGCGAAGATCTACACCATCGCCCGCTCCGTCGGCACACCGGTGGAGCTGAAAAGTCTATAAAAAGCAGGAGAGCCGTTCCGTTTGGAACGGCTCTCCTGACAGTCTGTCGGCGGGGAGAGGGATCCCGCCCTTTTGCTTTTTTGGGGCAGCGCTGCGCAGACGCAGTTGCGCGGTGCTGCCTTAGAGCTCAGGCCCCTGATTTCTCTTTACTGCCGCGACTGTCTCCTGCGGCGCAAAATAGCTGGATAACGGGCGGTAGAGCAGCGCGGTGATGACGAGGCAGAGCACCAAGTCGATCACCATGTAGCTGCCGTTGTAGGCGGCGGAGTAGATATAGGGGTTGGCAAAGGTCGTGTTGAACAGCTCCGTCGGCTCATAGATGCGGTAGATCGTGATGCCGCTGATGAAGTGGACGAGGAAACGGCACAGGCAGCCGACGACCGTGCCGATGTACACGCCGCCCTTCTGCTTGCGGAACAGGCAGGCCACGCCCAGCACGCCGTAGGCGAGCACATAGTCGAGCAGCATCGAGGTCGGGCCCCAGGCGTAAGCGCCGTCGAAAATGAGCTGCAGAAGGCCGTAGGCGAAGGAGGCGAGGAAGCTCTCCTTGCAGCCCCAGCGGGCACAGTAGAGGAAGATCGGCAGCATACCGATGCACACGCTGCCGCCCTGCGGCAGCTCGAGGAGCTTGACATAGCTCAGCGCGGTGGCGGCGGCCACCATCAATGCGCCCTCGGTGAGGGCGCGGGTCTTGGTTTGGGTCATGGTTTTTCTCCTGCTTTCTGAAAAGATCAACCCCAATGGTCCGATAAAAAATGCCGCATTGCGGCGATCGCAATGCGGCATACCTCATCAATATCCTTCGCATTCCTACGCCGGCATTACCCGGATCAGGTTCGAGGGACTGGGACGGCGTTACGCCCCGATCTCAGCCGGCTTGCGCCAGCGCCCCTTGGGATTGTCGAGTTTTATTATAGGTTTTTGAACGGGTTTGTCAAGGGGTGATCTGCACAATTTTTACGACTTGCCATCGTGCGCGGCTTACGTTACAATAAGGACCATAAACCATCCCAGGGAGGGAAAACCATGAAACGCTGCTTTATCTACGCCGCGGGTACCTTTTACGGTCTGTGGGAGCCGCCGCGCGAGGGCGATCTTCAGATCGCCGCAGACGCGGGACTGCATCTGTGCGAGCGCCTTGGCGTCCGACCGGACGTTGTGCTCGGGGACTTTGACTCAATGGACGTCTGTCAAGCGCCGGCGGATTGCATCCGCGTGCCGGTCGAGAAGGACGACACCGACACCATGCTCGCGCTCCGCGAGGGACTTCGCCGCGGCTGCGATACCTTCTATCTCTATGGCACGACGGGCGGCGCGCGGCTCGACCACACGCTCGCCAACCTCCAGTCGCTCGCCTTTCTCCTGCGCCATGGGGCAAGGGGTTATCTCTACGACCAAAATTTCGTCTACACCGCCATCGAAAATGAGACGCTCACGCTCGCGCGTGAGGTGGACTGGGGCATTGTCTCGCTCTTCAGCATGGGCGACCGCGCTGAGCACATCACGCTCGAGGGGCTGCAATATCCGCTCACGGACGGTACGCTCGAGTGCGGCTTCCCGCTCGGCGTGAGCAACCACATCGTTGCGCCGACGGCGCGCATCACCGTGGGGCGCGGACCGCTGCTCGTCGGCTGGGAGCTGCCGAAATTGGCCGGGGAGGCGTGAAATTCTCGCACGGCGAGAGACAGTCCCGCTCCGTTGGGTGGCATTCTCTCTGACGTGGCGGTAGAATCGAGCCATCCAAAGACCAAAAGGAGGTCGCTTTTATGGAAAAGAAAACAATGGGCAGCTTCCTCGCGGCCCTGCGCCGCGCGAACGGCATGACGCAGAAGGAGCTGGCGGAGCGGCTGAACGTGTCGGACAAATCCGTTTCGCGCTGGGAACGCGACGACGGTGCGCCGGATCTTGCGCTTATTCCGGTCATTGCGGAGGTATTCGGCGTGACCTGCGACGAGCTGCTGCGCGGCGAACGAGCCGCGACGGGGGAGGAGCAGGGCGCACAGTCCACGCCAAAGGGCGAGCAGCAGAAAAAGCACCTGCTCGCGGCGAGCCTTTCGCGCTTCCGCTCGCGCTGCTGTATCGCGCTCGCGCTTGCCGCCGCGGGCTTCCTTGTGGCGATGGCGTGCAACAGCGCCCTTGACCGCGCGCTGCTCGGCTTCTTCCTCGGCGCGGTGTTCTTTGTCGCGGCGGCCGCCGTTGAGACTGTGCAGCTCAATGCCGCGCTCCTTGCCATACACGACGAGGAGGGGGAGGATGTGGACGCCTTCCGCTGCGCGGTCGTCCGCGGCGCAGCGTGGACCTATGGCATCGCGTGGGTGTTCTTTGCCTGCACGCTGCCGCTGCTGTGGGCGTTTCATCCGGTCACGATAAACGGCTTCACCGCCAGCCGCACGGGCGTCGGGATCTTACTTGATTTTTGGCAGGCAGCGCTGGTTCTGCTTACCGCTCTTGTCACAGGCGTACTTGCTGTGTGGCTCGTCGAGCGGCGGCTGGTGAAAAAGGGCTTTCTCCCGCCGGAGGAGAAAACGGAGGCGCAGCGCAAAAACGACAGGCTCCTGCGCACTACGGCGCTCACGCTCTGCGCGGCGCTGGCGCTGAGCGCCTTTATCAACCGCGCGCTTGTCGGCTTCGGCGACTCAATGCGGCTCGCCGAGGGAACGGAGTTCACGGACTTTGACTCGTTCAAGCGTTATATGCGAAAGCCAGTGGAGCCAACCTATTATGGCGACGCCGCGCCTGCGCCGGATACTGCTGCCACCGAAAGTCCGCTCTACTACGAGAACGATACGCCGATCTACCGCTCGCAGACCGAAGGCGCGACCATTGAGGACGACAACGGGAATGTGCTCTGCTGCTTCATCTGGCGCAACCGCTCGGTCGTTTTGTGGCAGACAGGGCCAAAGGAAGACGGCTATCTGCCGGTGACTGTCTACACGCAGGAGGCGATGTCGCTGGCGCGGCAGAAGGCAAAGCACATCAACATGGTGTTCTATGGCGTCTATGCCGCCGAGGCTGTCGCCGCGCTGGCCATCTACCTCCGCAAGCGCGAAAAGTGAAGAGAGCAAAGAGAAAGCGCAGCCAAACGGCTGCGCTTTCTCTTTGCTGTTTTCAGATGTGAACGACCTTCAGCTCGCTCGCCTCAAAGAGACCGAGACGCTTGCCGACGTTGACGTACACCTGCGGGTCGCCGCTGGTACAGATGGTGAAGGTGCCCTTCTTCTGTGGGTTCAGGGCATTCTGCTCGGCGAGGTACGCCTTGACGGCATTCGCCTGCTCGAGCGCGGGGTTGATAAGGTGCAGCTGCGGATAGCACTCGTGGAAGTTTTCCTCCACGATGGGGTAGTGCGTGCAGCCGAGAATCAGGTCGTTGACCTTCTCGCGGGAGAGAATGTTGTCGACCTGCGTGGTGATCTCAAGATTGATGTCGTGCTGGTTGAAGTCGCCGCGGTCCACGAGCGCAGCGAGCAGGGGAGAGCCCTTGCCGACCACATGGCAGTCGGGGTTTCCCTGATGGATGAGTTCGGCGTACTTGCCGGAGGCGACGGTGAATTCCGTGCCGATCAGGCCGACGCTGGAGAGCTTCTCGCGGATGACGTACTTGGCGGCCTCCTCCACGATGCTGATGATGCGGAAGTCGAAGCAGGGACGAAGGCGCTCGGCCATCGTGGAGATGGTGTTGCACGCCACGGCGGTGCACTTCACACCGTTGGAGCCGAGGAACTGGAGCATATGGCAGCTCAGCTCAAAGATCTGATCTGCGGTCTTGTTGCCGTAGGGGCAGTTGGCGCTGTCGCCGAAGTAGATGATATCCTCACCGGGCAGGATGCGCTGCAGCTCGCGCACGACGGTCAGTCCGCCGATGCCGCTGTCCATCACGCCGATGGGATTGGACTTGTTGAGCATGGTAAAACCTCCTCAAAATGCAGTGGCATTTTCTTCCGTTATTGTACCACAGGAAAGACAAATTGCAAGCGGAAAGATATGGACGGAAATTATATGGGACTTTTCTGCGAAAATCCTTGCAATTCTGTAAATTTCTGCTACCATAATATTTGGTGGAGTTTGGCGCAGTATGCCATCTCTGCCACGGGAACTGTAAAATACGGATCGGGAACACACAGAAGATTGGTGACGGTATGACGATTTTTAACTTTATTTCGCTCTTCGGCGGGCTGGCACTGTTTCTCTACGGTATGCAGCTCATGGGCGACGGCCTGAAGAAGGGCTCGTCCGGCGCGCTCAAGGCGGCGGTGGAGAAGGTGACGAACAATCCGCTCGTCGGCTTCCTGCTCGGCCTTGCGGTCACGGCGGTCATTCAGAGCTCGACGGCGACCATCGTGCTCACCTCGGGCCTTGTCGGCGCGGGCGTGCTGACGCTGCACCAGTCAATCGGCATCATCCTCGGCGCGAACGTCGGCACGACCATCACGGGTCAGATCATCCGTCTGCTCGACCTCAACGCCGACGGCGGCGCGTGGCTCAATCTGTTCAAGCCCTCCACGCTCGCGCCCCTCGCCGCCATCGCGGGCATCCTCTTCATCATGGCCATCAAGACGCCGCACAGCGACACCGTCGGCAGCATCACGATGGGCTTCGGCATCCTCTTTACCGGCCTTCTGAACATGACCGCAGCGGTCAGTCCGCTGGGTGAGTCGCCCGCGTTTGCGCAGATGTTCTCCGGCCTTGCCGACGCGCCGGTGCTCGGCTTCCTCGCTGGTACGGGCGTAGCCTTCCTCATTCAAAGCTCGTCGGCGACCATCGGCATCCTGCAGGCGCTCTCCATGACGGGCGTGCTGACGTTCGGCTCGGTCTACGCCATCATCATCGGCGTGAACATCGGCGACTGCGTGACCACCGCCATCGTCTGCTCCATCGGCTCGAAGGCGGACGCCAAGCGCACGGGCGTCGTCCACATTATCTTCAACCTCTGCGCCTCCGTCATCATCATCACGGCGCTGACCGTCCTGCATCATGCGGGCGCGCTCGACGGCCTGTGGGGGCAGACGATGACCTCCGGCGCCATCGCGAACGTCCACACGATCTTCCGCCTTTCCACCGCGGTTCTGCTCCTGCCGGTGTGCGGGCAGTTTGAAAAGCTCTCCCGCGTCCTCGTCAAGGACGATCAGCAGATCGGCGAGAACGTCGACCACGAGCTCTCCCAGCTCGACGAAAAATTCTTTGCCTCGCCCGCGCTGGCGCTCTCCGCCGCGTCGGACGCCATCAGCGCCATGGCGCGCCTTGCGCGCACAGGCGTGATGAGCGCGCTGGACGTTCTGCATCATTTCGACCGGCATACCATCGACGTGATCGACCGCAACGAGGACCACATCGACGCATTGGCCGACAGCGTGGACAATTATCTCATCAAGCTCTCCAGCCATGTCCCGCCGGGACACGGCAACGACCTGCTGAACTACTACATCCAGTGCTTTTCCGAGTTTGAGCGCATCGGCGACTATGCCGTGAATCTCACGGAGAATGCCGAGGAGCTGCGCGGCAAGGGCATTGAATTTTCCGAGACCGCGCAGCAGGAGCTGCAGGTGCTCGGCGAGGCTCTGCGCGAGATCATGGACTATGCCTACCGCAGCTTCACCGCCGTGGACGCGCAGACCGCCCGCCGCATCGAGCCGGTGGAGGAGGTCGTGGACGACATGGTGGCAACGCTCCGCACCAACCACATCCGCCGTCTGCGCGACGGGCAATGTACGGTCTACGCGGGACTCGTGTTCCTCGATATTCTCATCAACGCCGAGCGTATCGCCGACCAGTGCTCCAACCTCGGCGTCTACACCATCTCGCAGTTCGATCCATCGGTCATGAACAGCCATCACGAATACATCCACCGCCTGCATCAGGGCAACGATCCGGTGTTCAACCGCGAGTATCAGGAAAAGCACGAAAAATACTTCGGAATGCTCAGCGCCATCAACGACTGAGAACAAAGGACAGAGAAAAAAGCGCCGCGGCTGCGGCGCTTTTTTGCGTCCTTATTTCAGCGTATCGCTGTTGTTGAGCACCGGCACGCTGTAGAGGAACAGTACGTCCGTGTCGGTGAAGTCCAGCAGCTTGCCCATCTGGGAGGAGGGAAGATAGCGGATATCCGCCAGCGTGATCTTTGCGTAGCCCTCGGCGAGCAGGGGAGCAAGGGAGCTGCCGAAGGAGTCGCGGAAGACGATCAGCTCGCGGTCGGTTTCGGCGTTCGGATTTTCGATCGACAGGAGGGAGATCGAGCCGGAGAGGAACAGCTCATAGGGATCGTTCCCCGCGCCCTTTTCCATGTCGTACACCGCGCCGGGCTTGCCGGTCTCGTAGTTGTAGACCGTGCAGTCCTCCAGCGTTTCACTCGTGAGATAGCGCAGCTCGTCGGGCTGCATGGGCAGCGCCGCGTAGCCGTAGTACACGCCGTAGTAGGGGCGGTCGAGCACCTGCTCCGTGTACTCGTCCGTGAGCGTCACGCCCATCTCACGCGCGAGGTACGCTGCCACGGCTGGCAGTCTTTCCTGCCGCCAGTGGGAGTCCGTGCGGTAGTAATCGTCCAGTGTCAGCTGACCGAAGAGGTCGATATACTGCGCGAAGTCCGTCTGCTTCCGCAGGGCCTCGACGAAGGCTTCGTAGTCAATGGCGGGATAGCCGTTCGTCTCCGCGAGAAAGTAGTTCTTGTCGGGGATGACGGAGAGGTAGACCCTTGCGCCAACGTCCGCCATGAAATTCTCGTAGAGGTAGCGGAAGCGCTCGGCGGCGTGGTCGATGGAGCTTTCGTTCATCGGATATTCGAGCTTTGCGGCATAGCCGTCCTTGATATAAACGCCGTTGTTGTCCTTCTGCCGGTAGACGTAGAGCTGGTTGAGCGCCTTGAGTGTGCGCCACTCGTCGCGCAGAGGGAACTGGTCGAGCGCATAGCCCTCAAAGTCGGACATGAATTTGCCGCTGAGCACGGCGTCCATGCGGACGGCGGGAAGCTGCTTGAGCCTGCGCCGCTCGCTGAGCGAGAGACTGTCGGCGGGCTTGAGTGCCGCCCACGCCCCGAAGCCGAAAAGAAACGCGGCAAGGAGCACGACGGTCACGATATTTTTGATGCGTTTGTTCATCCTCGCACCCCCTTAGAAGCGGAAATACAGGAACGGATTGAATGAGCCGTCCACAAGGTAGCCGGTCGAGACCGCGAGCACAGAGACGAGCACGAGCGGCTCGAGCACATCGACGACCATTGCTCCGGCTCTGGTCGAGCCAAGCTGCTCCACGGCCCGCTTCGGCAGCGGCGTCGCGCCGACGATGCCGATGAGAAACACCACGGCAAAGCTCCGGAGGTAGTACCGGCTGATCGGGTCGATCGCGCTCACGCCCGCCGCGCCGAACAGTCCGCCGATGGCCGCGGCAGCCTCGCCGACGCTGTTCGCGTCGAAGAGCACGAAGCTCACAACCACGAGCAGCAGGACATAGATGTGCTTGAAAACGCGCGTTTTCGCAAGCGCCCTGCCGTACCAGAGCTTTTCCGCCGTCAGAAACACGGCGAAGAACAGCCCCCACAGCACAAAGTTCCACGCCGCGCCGTGCCAGAGACCGGTCAGCAGCCAGACGACCAGAATATTGCGCAGCCACTTTGTTTTGCTCACGCGGTTGCCGCCGAGCGGGATATAGACATAGTCGCGGAACCATGAGCCAAGGCTCATGTGCCAGCGCCGCCAGAACTCCGTGATGCTCGCGGAGATGTAGGGATAGTCGAAGTTCTCAAGATAGCGGAAGCCGAAGATGCGCCCAAGGCCGATGGCCATGTCGCTGTAGCCGGAGAAATCGAAATAGATGTTCAGCACGCAGGCGGCGGCGTAGAGCCAGTAAAAGAGTACGGAGCGGTCGCCGCTCGCCTTGAACGTCGTGATAAGCTCGTAAAAGACGTTCGCCAGCAGGACCTTTTTGCCCAGCCCCAGTACGAAGCGCCGCGCGCCGGCGGCGACGTCCGCGAGGGAATGGGTGCGATGCTCCAGCTGAGAGGCAATGTCGGAGTAGCGCACGATGGGGCCCGCGATGAGCTGCGGGAACATGGCGATATAGGCGGCAAGGTCGATGAAATTACGCTGCGCCTTCACGTCGCCGCGGTAGACGTCCACCACATAGCTGAGGATCTGAAACGTATAAAAGCTGATGCCGATGGGCAGCGCCACGCGGAGCAGCGGAATATGCAGCCCCGTGAGCGCGTTAAAGCCGGAGAGGAAGAAGTCCGCGTACTTGCAGTAGCCCAGAAGTCCCAGACTGAACACGAGCGAGAGCGTCAGAAAGAGCTTCGCGCGCCCGCGGTCCGCCCGGTATTTCTCCACCAGACGGGCAAGCACATAGCCCTGTACGATGGACGCGAGCATGAAAACAACGAATTTCGGCTCGCCCCAGGCGTAGAAGAACAGGCTTGCGAGCAGCAGCACGGTATTTTTCCAACGCATCGGTACAAGGAAATAGAGCACGAACACGCAGGGCAGGAAATAGAAAAGGAAGGGAATACTGGAAAACAGCATACGGTTGGCTCCTCATTTGAAATGGACAGCGCCCGCACCAAAGCGGTTCGGGCGCTGCTGTATTATTGCGCGCTTAGGCGACAGGCGCTTCAAGGGCGGTGTCTTCGCCGTCGGAGAACTCACCTTCGCCGATCATCTCGTCATAGGCGATGGCAGCGTCGGAATACGCCGCCTGAAGCTTATCGCGGAAGGTGTTCACCAGCTCCTCGTCACCGTAGACGGAGACGACATAATTGCCCAGCGTGGCGATGACCAGCTTGTCGGGGAAGCCGCACATCCACTGCTTGTTCTGGATGGCGTCGCGCAGGTCCTCGGCGAGCTTCGCCGCGTCGTCGCCGTTCTTCACGCGCAGCGCGCCGCAGGTGAAGGTGTTGGCGTTCATCATGTGCATGAGGGAGGCGGCGTCGTCGATGAGAGAGGCATCCTCAGTCGGCACGGTGAGCAGGAAGTTAAGGTTGTCCGCGTTGGAGGGGTCGAACGCGCCGGGGGCATCGTCAACGCTGGTTTCATAGTCGCCGCCGGCAGCGGGGAACTTCTCGTCGTCGGTGTAGCTGTCCCAAACCTTGGTGAGCAGGGCAAGGGAGTCGGCGGGAGCGTCGGCGTTGTTCTTGCCGTCGTCCTTTTTGCCGCAGGCCATCAGCGAAACGGCCATGACAAGCGCGAGCATGAGGGAAAGTGTTCTTTTCATGTGGTTGGTTCTCCTTGAAAAATGTATTTTGCCGGTCACAAAAGTGACTTCGGGATGTATAGACGCAGAAAAACCGAAAAGGTTCCCACATTTTACAGGAAATTTTTGCTTTTGTCAAAGCCACCGCACGCAGACGCTTGCATTGACGGGGAATCGTTGCTATAATACCCAAAAACCATTCTTTATAAAGGATAACGCAATGAAAGAGATTTTAAACACAATGCTTTCCGCTTTGACGCGCGGTGAGGGCGTGATGCTCTGCAGCATCCTGAAGGCCGACGGCTCCTCCCCGCGCGGCGCGGGCGCACACATGGCGGTCTTTTCCGACGGCACAGCGCTCGGCACGGTCGGCGGCGGCGCGGTGGAGCGGCAGTCCATTCTCCTCGCGCGCGAGCTGCTGAAGGGGAAACGGAACGCCCTGCGGGACTTTGCACTCCACCCTGAGGCGGCGAACAGCACGGGCATGGTCTGCGGCGGCGACGTGACGGTTTGGTTCCAGTATATTCCGCCTGAGAACGCCGCGCAGATCGGAGTGCTGCGCGCCTGGCGCGACGCGCTCGGCAGCGGCAGAAACGTATGGCTCTGCCTCGTGCTCGACGGCGAGACGCTGCGCGAATTTCGCCTCCTTACGGCGGACGAGCTGCGCCACGGCACGGAGGGCTTCTTTACCTCCCGACCCTACTGGGACGGCAGCACCTTTGTCGAGCCCATCGTCCGCGCGGGGCGCGTCTACCTCTTCGGCGCGGGCCATGTCGGCCGCGCCCTCGCCCCGGTGCTGCACTATATCGGCTTTGAGGTCACGGTGTACGATAACCGCGCGGAGCTGGCAAGCCCCGCACATTTCCCCACGGCGCATGAGATCATCGTCGGCGATTTCCGCCGTATTTTTGACAAGGTCTCGCTGACCGCCGACGACTACGCCGTGGTCATGACGCCGGGCCATCAGGCGGACTATGAGATCTTAGAGCAGGTGCTTCGCACGCCGGCGACCTACATCGGCTGCATCGGCAGCCGGAAGAAGGTCGCGCTCACGCGCGAAAGGCTCGCCGCGGCGGGCTTCTCGCAGCAGGACATCGACCGCGTTCACGCGCCCATCGGTCTGCCGATCCTGGCCGAAACGCCGGAGGAGATCGCCATCAGCGTTGCGGCCGAGATGATCCGCCACCGCGCGGAGCATCTGTAAAGGAGTATTGCTATGCAGATCGCGCCATTGCTGAATATCGGCCGCGGCGTCACCGCGCTCATCGGCGGCGGCGGAAAAACGACGCTGCTCTATACGCTCACGGAGGAGCTGCGGAAAAAGGGCACGGTCCTTCTCTGCACCTCGACCCACATCATGCGCCCGACGCAGTACGAGGTGCTGGAGCGGGCGGGCGAAGCGGAGATCTCCGCCGCGCTCAGCGCGCACGGCGCGGTCTGCGTCGGGGAGCCGTCCGCCGAGGGAAAGCTCGGCCCGCCGTCGCTCTCCTTTGACGCGCTCGCGCGGCTCGCCGACTATGTGCTCGTTGAGGCTGACGGCTCCAGGCGTCTGCCGCTCAAGGCGCACGCGCCGCATGAGCCGGTCATTCCGGCAAATGCCCAGCGCGTCGTGCTGGTCGTCGGTGCGGACGGCTTCGGCAAGCCCATCCGCGATGTCTGCCATCGGAGCGAGCGTTATGCCGCACTGTGCGGCGTCAGTGAGAACGCGCTTGTCACACCGGAGCTGGAAGCAGCGCTCATTCTCGCCGAGGGTCTCGGCGACCGCGTTTACATCAATAAGGTCGAGACGGCGGAGGACTACGACCGCGCCGCCGCGCTCGCGAACCGGCTCACCTGTCCGGTCACGGCGGGGAGCCTGCACAAGGGGGTATATCTATGCTTGCGCTGATCCGCGGGGCGGGCGATCTCGCCACCGGCATCGCGCTGCGCCTTTGGCGCAGCGGCATCCGGGTCGTGCTGACCGATCTGGAGCGCCCGACGGCCATCCGCCGCACGGTCGCCTTCTCCGAAGCCATCGTCTACGGCGAAACGACGGTCGAGGATGTGACCGCCCGTCTGGCCGCAAACGCGGACGAGGCGCGCGCCCTGCTCGCGCAGGGCATTGTCCCTGTGCTCGCCGACCCCGGCTGCGCCTGTCGTGAAGCGCTCGCGCCCGACGCGCTGGTGGACGCCATCCTTGCCAAGCGCAACCTTGGCACAAGGATCACCGACGCGCCGGTCGTCGTCGGCGTCGGCCCCGGCTTCACGGCGGGGGAGGACTGCCACGCGGTCATCGAGACCATGCGCGGCCACACGCTCGGCCGCGTCATCTACTCCGGCAGCGCCATTCCGAACACAAACGTCCCCGGGCTTATCGGCGGCTTTGCCGGCGAGCGTGTGCTCCGCGCGCCTGCGGACGGCGCGTTTCGCTCCGTGCACAGGATCGGCGACCTTGTGAAGGCCGGCGACGTTGCGGGCTATGTGTCCGGCGAGCCGATGGTCTGCACCATCGACGGCGTGCTCCGCGGCCTGATCGCCGACGGCATCCCCGTCCGCAAGGGCATGAAGTCCGGCGACGTGGACCCGCGCGGCAATGTGGAAAACTGCTATACGGTCTCGGACAAGGCGACCGCCGTCGGCGGCGGCGTGCTCGAGGCGATCCTGCACCTGTCCGGTGCGCTTCTGGAGGACTGACATGAGAGAGCTGCTGCTCATCAACAACGAGCCGACGCCCGAAGACCGCGGCCGGATCGTTCGCGCGGGAGAGCTCGGTCTTACCGACCCGCTTTATAACATCGACGCGCTCTCCGCGAAGCTCTCTGAGTTCGGAACGGTCACCGTGCGGCACTATACACAGCTCAGGACGCTCGACTCTGCGCCGGATGCCATCTTTCTCTCCGGCTGCTTCACCGACTGGGACCGCGAGCGTCTGCGCGAGACCTTTGCCGATGAGCTTGCGCTCATTCGTGAAACAATGGCCCCACTCTTCGGCATCTGCGCGGGCCTACAGCTCATCGGCATCGCCTTCGGTGCGCCGCTCGTCTATCCGGGCGAGGGGTACGAGGAGTTCGGCTTTCTGCCGCAGACCGTCCTCGCGCAGCATCTGCTGCTCACCGGCCTGAGCGGTACGCTCCATTGCTTCGAGCACCATCGCGGCCAGCTCAGCGCTGTGCCGAGGGGCTTTCGCCTGCTCGCTTCCCGGGAAAATTGCCGTGTGCAGATGCTTGCGCACGAGTCGTGCCCCATCTTCGGCACGCAGTTCCACCCGGAGCTGCAGAATGACGCGCACCGAGACGGACAGCGTATTTTGGAAAATTTCTTTGCCCACTATGTCAAATGACTGCAAGAGCCGCCGCGGGCGGCTCTTTTTCTGCGCGCGGGCATAAGCGGCGATGCCGCGGCATAGACTGTCCCAAAACGAAAGCCAAGGGAGGAAGAGCCTATGACCGTAAGAATGCGTCTGCGCCGCTGGGCGCGCGCACAGGGAAAACGCCGCGCCGCCGCGCGGACAAAGCGAAGCACCGCCGCAGGAAGCCGCCGCAGGGAACAGCAGACCTCCGGCGCGTCGCAGCTTCGTTTTCTGCGTCTGACCGTCTGCGGCGCGCTGTTTGTCTCGCTCGTGCTGCTCAAGCTCGTGCTGCCGGGGAATCTTTCGGCCTTCCGCGGTACGCTTGCCCAATGGCTCGTGCGCGACGCGGACTTTACCGAGGCGTTCTCCGCCATCGGCCACGCGGTCGCCGCGCCCGAACGATTCGCGGAGTCCCTCGGCAATGCCTACGTCGCTGTGTTTGGCGGCAGCGGTATGCAGGACGCCGCGGAGGTCGGCGGCGGGGCGGAGATCGCACAGCCGGACGGAACAAACGAGGAGGATGCCGCAGCCAAGCCCCTGCCGGATTATGTGCTCGACGCGCAGCCGACGCTGCCCTTTTCCTATGTGTCACCGCTCGACGGCGCGCTGACCTCGGGCTTTGGCTGGCGCGAGGACCCGAACACGGGTGAGGAGGCCTTTCATACCGGCCTCGACCTTGCCGCCGATGAGGGCACGCCTTTTGCCTGCTTTGCCGACGGCACAGTCGGCGTGGTGGGGGAGAGCACCGTGCTCGGCAAATATCTGACCGTCCGCCACGCGGACGGCTATGAGACGCTTTACGCCCATTGCAGCAAAATAACGGTCTCCTCCGGGCAGAGCGTTCTGCGAGGCGATACGCTCGGTGCGGTCGGCGCGACCGGAAACGCCACGGGCGCGCATCTGCATTTCGAGCTGCTCAGCGGTTCAAAATACCTCGATCCCATTGCCTATGCCGCAAAGACCGTTTAGCGCCGACGTACGCGTGAACGCGAGCTTCTGGCTGCTCATGCTGCTCGCCGTCATCGTTTCTCCGCTCACGGTCGTTGCGGCGATCCTGACCGCCGCGGCGCTGCACGAGCTGGGACATCTTGCCGCCATGCGCTACTACGGCGTATCCGTCAAGCACTTCCGCCTTACAGCGCTCGGCGCGGAGCTGGACGCTCCCGCCCTCGCGCGGCTCTCCTATGGGCGCGAGCTGATCATCACGCTCGCGGGGGTGACAGTCAACCTTTTCTGCGCCATTCTCCTTGCGCTCCTCGGCCTGCGGACGTGGCGGGAGTGGTGCTTTGTCTTTGCCGGAGCGCACCTTGTGCTCGCGGCCTTCAACCTCCTGCCGGTCGTTCCGCTCGACGGCGCGCGGGCGCTCTGCCTTGCCCTGTCCTTCTTTCTCGGGCCGGCCACGGGGGAGCGTATCACCGCGGCGGTCAGCCTTGCCTGCTCGCTTGCGCTGTGCGCGCTGGGACTCAAGCTCTCGCTGGGACTGCACAGCGGATGGCTCTTTGCTTTTGCTGCCTTCGGCCTTCTCTGGGGAACGCTGCGCCAACTGGGGCTTGCGCGCGGCGCAAAAAGCGTGTAAAATACGGTCAATGTCTCTTGATAGAAAAGGAGCTTGCCTGTGGACAAACGATTGGAACGCATCCTGCCCCGCGTGCAGAAGCCGGCGCGCTATGTGGGCGGCGAGTACAACGCGGTGATGAAGGACCTCTCGCAGGTCGATACCCGCGTGGCCTTCTGCTTTCCGGACACCTATGAGATCGGCATGTCGAACCTTGGTATGCGGATCCTCTACGGCATTATGAACAACATGGAAGGTGTCTGGTGCGAGCGTGTTTTCGCCCCCTGGGGCGACATGGAGGAGGAGATGCGCCGTGCCGGCCTGCCGCTCTATGCGCTCGAGTCCGGTGATCCCATCCGCGATTTCGACATCATCGCCTTTTCCGTCGGCTACGAGATGGCGTTTCCCGCCATGCTGAATATGCTTGATCTGGCGGGCGTGCCGCTCCACGCGAGCGAGCGCACGGAGCTGACCCCGCTCGTCATCGCGGGCGGCACGGCGATGTTCAACTGTGAGCCGATCGCGGATTTTATTGACATTGCCGAGATCGGCGAGGGCGAGGAGATGAACGCCGAGCTGATCGAGCTGCACCGCAGGGCGCGGCGCGAGGGCTGGACGAAGCAGCAGTTTCTCCGTGCCGCCGCGCAGCTGGACGGCATTTATGTTCCCGGTCTCTACGAGGTGGACTACAACGCTGACGGCACAGTGAAGTCGATCACGCCGAAGGACGGCGCGCCGAAGGTCGTTACCAAGCGCATCATGCGCGACATGGACAAGGCATGGTATCCCGCCAAGACCATCGTGCCCTCCACCGAGATCGTGCAGGACCGCACCACGCTCGAGCTGTTTCGCGGCTGCATCCGCGGCTGCCGCTTCTGCCAGGCGGGCTATGTCTACCGCCCCGTGCGCAACCGCTCGGAAAAGCTGCTGGTCGAATACGCCAAGGAGGCCATCGAGGATTCCGGCTACGAGGAGATGACGCTCTCCTCGCTCTCGACCTCGGATTTCCGCCCGCTCGTTGAGCTCTGCGACGATCTGGAGGAGTTCTGCGCACAGCGTCATGTGAATCTTTCGCTCCCGAGTCTGCGCGCCGACAACTTTTCCATGGCGCTCATGGAGCGGCTGCAAAAGGGAAGAAAGACCGGCCTGACCTTTGCGCCCGAGGCCGGCACGCAGCGCCTGCGCGACGCCATCAACAAGAATCTCACCGAGGAGGACCTGCTGGCCTCCTGCCGCCGCGCCTTTGCCGGCGGCTACAGCGCGGTCAAGCTCTACTTCATGCTGGGACTTCCGACCGAGACGGACGAGGACGTGCTCGGCATTGCCGAGGTCGCGTCCCACGTCATGCACGCCTGGCGCGAGAGCGCGAGCAACAAGAACCGCGGCGTGCGCATCACGGTCTCGACCTCGTGGTTCGTGCCCAAGGCGCACACGGCGTTTCAGTGGGAGCCGCAGATCCCCAAGGAGGAGTACGAGCGCCGCGTGAAGCTGCTGCGCGAGAATATGCTGACGAAATCCGTCACCTACAACTGGCACGATTCCGACACGAGCTATATGGAGGCCGTCATTTCCCGCGGCGACCGGCGCCTTTGCAGGGTGATCGAAACGGCGTGGCGCAAGGGCGAGCACCTCTCCGCGTGGGAGGAGTATTTCTCCCTCGACCGCTGGCTCGAGGCTTTCGAGGAGTGCGGTCTTGACCCGCACTTTTACGCCAACCGCAAGCGCGAAAAGGACGAGCTGATGCCCTGGGCGATGATCTCGAGCGGCGTGACGGAGCAGTACCTCTGGCGCGAGCATGAGCGGTGCTACCAGTCCGTCACCACGCCGGACTGCCGCACACACTGCAACGGCTGCGGCGCGAATCTCTTATTGGGGAGGCCCTGCGATGGCTAAGCTGAGACTTCTTTTCACCAAGGAGGCGCAGGCCTCCTACATCTCGCACCTCGACACGATGCGGACATTCCAGCGCGTGTTTCCCCGTGCGGAGCTGCACCTCAAGCACTCCAACGGCTTTCACCCGCACCCCATCATCTCCATCGTCCTGCCGCTGCCGGTGGGGCAGTCGAGCGACTGCGAGCTGCTCGACTTTGAAACGGTGGAGGAGACCGACGGCGCGGGCATCGCCGAAAAGCTCAACACGGGTCTGCCCGCGGGCTTGCGTGTGCGGGAGTGCTATCCGGTCACGCGTCCCGTGCGCGAGTTCACGTTCCTGCGCGCACGGCTGGAGCTGCTCTATGATAACGGCGTGCCCGCCGGCACGGCGGACGCGCTGCGCGCGCTGTTCGCGCGCGAAACGCTGATGATCGAAAAGCGCACCAAGCACAAAGAGCTTGCGCAGATCGACATTGCTCCGCTGATCCGCGAAATGACCCTCACCGAGCAGGACGGAAGCATCCTTGCCGACGCCGTGGTCGCCGCGCAGAACCCGGGGCTGAACCCTGCCTATCTCGCACAGGCGATCGAGCGCGAGCTTCCGTCGCTCAAGCCGGACTTCGTCCGCGTGCGCCGCACGGAAATTTACGATACAGAGGGGAACGTTTTCCGCTGAAAATTGCACGCGCTGCGGCAACTTTTGATGATTTTATCGAAAAGTACAAAATTTGTGCTTGCAATTTGGCGAAAAGCGTGATATTATCCTTTTTGGCTTTTTGACGAAAGCACTCTCGGATCGGAAAGAGGTGAACACGAGCAATGAAGGAAGGAATCCATCCCAATTATCAGCAGACTACTATTACTTGCGCCTGCGGTAATGTGATTGAGACAGGTTCCACCAAGGCGAACATCAAGGTGGAAGTGTGCTCAAAGTGTCACCCCTACTTCACGGGCAAGCAGAAGCTGGTCGATACCGGCGGCCGCGTTGCCAAGTTCAACAAGAAGTTCGGTCTGGACAAGTAAGAACTGCGAAAGAGGTCTGCGGAAGCAGACCTCTTTTTCTTTACATTTTTCGTTCCCTTGCGTATACTGAAGGAAAGAAACGCAGAAAAGGTGATTCCTATGGAAGAAAACAAACTCAAAACCGTGGAGCAGCCGCGCGACCGCGTGGTGCTTGTCGGTCTTTCCTCGCCGGTGCTCAAGGCGGACAGCGCGGACGAGGAGAGCATGGACGAGCTTGCCGCGCTCGTCGAGACCGCCGGCGCGGTGAGCGTTGCGACCGTGCTGCAAAACCTCCCGTCCCCGAATCCGCGCAGCTTCATCGGCGAGGGCAAGGTGGTGGAGATCAAGGAGCTTATCGGCTCGACCGAGGCGACGATGGCGATCTTCGACAACGACCTGTCACCCTCGCAGATGCGCGTGCTGACGGAGGATCTGGGCGTGCAGGTGCTCGACCGCAGCGGGCTGATCCTTGATATTTTTGCCCAGCGTGCCAAAACAAAGGAGGGCCGCTTGCAGGTCGAGCTGGCGCAGTACCAATATCTGCTGCCGCGCCTGATCGGCATGTGGACGCATCTGGAGCGTCAGGCGGGCACGAGCGGCAAGGGGCCCATCGGCTCCAAGGGCCCTGGCGAAACGCAGCTCGAGACCGACCGCCGCCACATCCACCGCAAGATCGACAAGCTCAAGGAGGATCTGGACGAGGTGCGCCGCGTGCGCGGCACGCAGCGCGAGCGTCGGATGAAGAATGAGATCCCGGTCGTTGCCATCGTCGGCTATACGAACGCGGGCAAATCGACGCTGCTCAACGCCCTCACCGGCGCGGATATTCCGGCGAATAACCGGCTGTTCGATACGCTCGACACCACCACCCGGCTGCTGACCGTCTCCGACACGCTCGACGTTGTGATCTCCGACACGGTCGGCTTCATCCGCAAGCTGCCGCATCAGCTCATCGACGCCTTCAAGGCGACGCTTGAGGAGCTGGAGTATGCCGACCTTCTGCTGCACGTCATCGACATTTCCAACCCTGAGTGGATCGCGCAGGCAGAGGTGGTGGATCAGCTCATCCACGACCTCGGCGCGGAGGGCATCCCCTGCATCCGTGTGTACAACAAGTCCGACCTGTTCTACGGCGATATCCGCCCGCACGGCGAGCGCACGGTGAACCTCAGCGCCAGGACCGGCGAGGGGCTCGACAAGCTGCTGCGCGCCATCGACGCCGAGCTTGACAAGGGCACGCGCCGCGTGACCATCCATTTGCCCTACGACAAGGGCGGCTGGCTCGACAGCCTCTACCGTGAGGCCAAGGTCGAGAGCGTGGAGTACGGCGAGACCATCGACATTGTGGCGGTCTGTACGCCGCGCGTGCTCGGCCGGGTCAAGGACTACGTCGAGGGCTACACCGAGCCGAAGGAGGACTGGGAGTGAGCGCACCGCAGAGCTACTATGTTCCCGTGGACGAGGGGGAAGCGGAGTTCACCGAAAAGCGCTCGCGCTTTCTCGGCCACGTCCGCCGCGTGGAGACCGAGGCCGAGGCCCGCGCTTTCCTCGACGAAATGCGGAAAAAATACTACGACGCGCGCCACAACTGCTGGTGCTACGTTCTGCACGAGGGCGGCGTCGTGCGCTACGGCGACGACGGTGAGCCGCAGGGCACCGCCGGTCAGCCGATGCTGAACGTCTTTCAGCGCGAGGGCGTGGAGAACGTCGCCTGCGTCGTGACGCGCTATTTCGGCGGCGTGCTGCTCGGCGCGGGCGGGCTGACGCGCGCCTACGCAAAGTCGGCAAAGGACGCGCTTGACGCGGCGGGAAAGGCGAGGATGCGCCTGTGGTCTGCCGTGACGGTGGACTGCCCCTATCCGATGCTCGAGCGCCTGAAGCTGCTCGCCGCCGCCCACGGCGGCACGGTGGAGGGCACCGACTTCGGCGCGGCGGTGAGCGTCCGCATCCTGCTGCCGCAGGAGAATGCGGCGGGCTTTGACGCCGCGCTCACCGAGCTGTCCGCCGGCACCATGACCGCGCGGCGCGAGGGAGGGCGCTTTCTGCCCGGACCGCGCGAATAGAAACAAGAAAAATCAAGGAGGAACGACCGATGAAAGAACCCGTTGCCCGCTCCGACCTGCGCCTCGCTCTCGGCGGGGCCTACTATGGGACTCTGCGCAAGCTCCTGTGGCTCAAGGAGCGAAGCTCCTTTGCACGCGAGCGCTGTGAAGCGATCCTGCCTTACAGCGCGGCGAGCCACAAAACGCCCCTGATGCGCAGACTGCGGGACGTGGATATGTGGATGCAGGAGAACAAGGTGACAAATCTCCGCCTTGCCTCCGCGCGGGTGAACGGCATTGTGCTCCGCCCAGGGCAGACCTTCAGCTACTGGTATCTCATCGGCCGCCCGACGGCGAGGAAGGGCTATCTGCCCGGTATGCTGCTGCGTAACGGCAGAGCCGTTGCGGGCGTCGGCGGGGGACTGTGCCAGCTTTCGAACCTCATTTTCTGGATGACGCTCCACACACCGCTGACCGTCACCGAGCGCCACCGCCACGGCTACGACGTCTTTCCCGATTCGGACCGCACGCAGCCCTTCGGCAGCGGAGCGACCTGCTTTTATCCCTACGGCGACCTGATGATCCGCAACGACACGGCAGACGATTATCAGCTCCTCGTCGCCGTCGGCGAGCACGACCTCATCGGCGAGTGGCGCTGCTCCGCCGCGCCGGAGTGCCGCTATGAGATCGTTGAGCGCGATCATGAGATGCGCGCGGAGTATTGGGGCGGCTACACGCGCCACAACGTGCTCTGGCAGCAGCGCTTCGACGCGGACGGTGTGCTGCTCGACGAGAAGCCTGTTGTGCGCAACGACGCCATCATGATGTATTCGCCCTACCTCGAAGAGGGAGGCACAAGCAAATAAACGAAAGCATCTGCCTTGCGGCAGATGCTTTTCTGCTATGCTGTGCGCTCGCCGTCCGTGCGCTCCAGCCAGCCGCTGCCCTCGGTGATGCGGGCGACGAGGAAGGAAGCGGCGTAGTCGCCCGCAGCGTTGACCATCGTGGCGGGCGGATCGACCAGATTCCCGATGGTGACGGCGATGGGGTAGGCAACCGCCATCCGGTCGGGGAAGAAGAGCGAGCAGAGGATGAACTCGGCGATGTAGCCGCCGCCCGGGATGCCGCTCATGGCGACGGAGGAAAAGACCGCCACGGCCAGCACCTCGGCAAACAGTCCCGCGCCCTCAAACGGCAGGCCGAACACGCCGAAGAGAAACGCGACCTTGAGCACGCAGCTGAAGCACGAGCCGTCCATGTGCATCGTCGCGCCCAGCGGCAGCACAAGATCCGCGACCTCGTGCGGGATGCCGCTGTCCTCTGCGGCCTCCATATTCGCCGGAATGGTGGCGACGGACGAGCAGGTGCCGAGCGCGGTCACCGCGGGGCGCAGGATATGCCGCCGCAGCCGCCGCACGCCCTCGCGCCCGCCGCCGAGATACGCCAGAAGCGGGAAGGCGAGCAGCGCATAGACGAAGCAGAGCGGGTAGTAGGCCAGCATCGCGCGGGCATAGGACGCCGTGATCTGCGCGCCGTAGCTTGCGACCATCGCGGCGAAGAAACCGAAGAAGGCGATGGGGGCGTAGCAGCTCACGAGCGAGACCATCTTCAAAAGGCACTTTGTCGCGTCGTCCAGCACCCGCGCCGTTACGGTATCCGGCCCGCCGCAGGCGGAGACCGAAAAGCCGAAGAGCAGGGAAAAGACGATCAGCGGCAGCATCGCCCGCCGCGAGAGCAGCGCAGAGAAATCGTTGACGGTGAAGAAGTTGACGAGCAGCGTCGCAAGCGGCGCGGGATCGTCCACCGTGCCCGCCACGGCATCGGTCCACGGCGTCAGCACCGGTGGAAAGACACGCACGATGACCAGCATGATAAAGGCCGCGAGCAGCCCGGTGACGACGAAGACGCCGAGCGTCGCGCCGAGGATGCGCCCCGCCCTGCGCCGCGAGCGCGTATTGGCGATGCTGCCCGCGAGCGAGCAGAACACCAGCGGCACGACGAGGCAGAACATCATGTTGATGAACACGGTGCCGAGCGGCTCAAGGCAGACAGCCCCGGGCCAGGCCGCGCCGACGGCGCAGCCGAGCACGATGCAGGCGAGCATCGCGGCAAGGAAGCCGTAGCTCCGATAGAAGGAATGGGTCATAAAAAGCCCTCCGATCTCCCAGATTTTTGTGTCTATCTCTATCCATAGCGGGAGACAGGCTCGAATATGACCGAAAAATTTGGAAAAAGGGCTTGACTGTCAAGTTGCTTTATGCCTTACAATGCGGTATCATAGCATTGGGAAGGGTCGGCGCAGAGCGCAGAAGGAGAGCCTATGAACATCAAAGAGATCGAAGAGCGCAGCGGCCTGACGCGCGCGAACATCCGCTACTACGAGCAGGAGGGGCTGCTCGCTCCCGCGCGGCGGGAGAACAAATACCGCGACTACAGCGAGGAGGATCTGGAGACGCTGCTGCGCATCGCGCTGCTGCGGAATCTCGGCTTCTCGCTCGACGAGATCAGGCGGCTGCAATCCGGCGAGCTGGAGCTTGCCGCCGCCATGCGGGAGCGCAGCGCGGCGCTGGAGAGCGAGGGTCAGCGCCTGCTGGCGGCGCGGAACGTGTGCGACGCCATCTCCCGCGAGGTGACAAGCTATTCCGCCTTACGGCCGGAGGACTACCTCAACGGCTTTGAGCCGGACGCAGCGGCGAAGCAGCGGGACGTTGCCGAGCCGCACCCGTTGCGGCGTTACCTTGCCCGTGCCATCGACCTCACGCTCACGGGAATATTGGTCTCGTTTGTGCAGTTCATGCTGCTGCACCATAACCTTGTGAACATTTCCAAAGCAGAAATATTCCTTTGCGGTCTGGCAGGATGGGGACTGCTCGTTCTCATCGAGCCGCTGCTGCTCTCACGCTTTGCTGCGACCGCGGGCAAATGGTGCATGGGCATCACCGTCACGCGGCCGGACGGCGAGAGGCTCAGCTACGGCGAGGCGCTTGAGCGCACCGCCGCCGTCTGGCTTTACGGCGCGGGCCTCGGCATTTCCATCGTGGAGCTTGTGTGCAACTACCGCAGCTACCGCCGCTATATGAACGGCGAGGAGCTGGCTTGGGAGAGCGGCAGCATCGAGCGCTTCGACGAGCGCGGCACAGGGAGGATGGTGCTGCTCTACGCGGCGATCACCGCGCTGAGCCTTGCCCTGACCCTTGCTATGGGCTTGAGCGCCGTGCTGCCGCCGAACCGCGGCGACTTGACGGTGGCGGAATTTGCGGAGAACGTCAATTTCTACCGCGACTTTTTCGACTATGGCGAGCGCTGGTCGCTCGACGAAAACGGCGAGTGGGCAGAGAACCAATACGAGAATGTGGTCTACTTCGGCGGGGGCGACGGTCCCGCGCCGTTCACCTACACGGTGGAGGACGGAACGCTCCGCGCCGTGCATTGGGCATATACCGAGACGGCGGAAACGATCTACGGCACGGGCGATGAGAATGCCCGCATGGCGTACCTCGCGCTTGCTGCGGCGCAAAAGGGCACGAGCCTTTTCAACATCCGCAGCGTGGTAAAGCAGATCGGCTCGAACAGCTGGGCGGGCGATGCCGACTATTCCGCCGCGTGGAAGAATGTCGATATGCGCTACGACGCGCGGATCGAGGGGGAGTATTATTACAGCGAGGGCTTCTTCCTCTCCGTGCAGGACGGTCAGCCCATCACGGTCACGCTGACCTTTGACGCAAGGCTCGCGGAATAACGGGGAAAAGGGGAAGCGGCGGCACAGCCCTGTGCCGCCGCCTTCAAATTTTATCCCCGTGGGGCTTGCAGGGAGAGGTTTTCTGTTGTAAACTAAAAGCATACCAAAGATAAGGGGAATCCGATCCATGCAAAAAGCAACGCAAATGACCGCTACCAAACGCCTTGTCCTCACCGCCGTGAACATCGCGCTGTGCCTTGTCCTGCCAATGGCATTCCATTCCATCCCGAACGGCGGCAAGATCATGCTGCCGATGCACATTCCCGTGCTGCTGTGCGGCATGGTCTGCGGCGCTCCCTACGGCGCGGTCTGCGGCCTGCTTGGCCCCATGCTTTCAAGCGTTCTCACCGGAATGCCGACAGCGGCCCTGATGCCTGCTATGATGGTCGAGTGCGCGGCCTACGGCCTGACGACCGGCCTGATGCTGCGCCTTGTACGCACGGGGAAGACCTATGCCGACCTCTACCTTTCGCTCGTCGCCGCAATGCTGGTCGGCCGCCTTGTCTCCGGTGTGACAAAGGCTCTCTTTTTCATGGCGGGACAGTATACCATGCAGGCATGGATCGCCGCGAGCTTCGTCACGGCGCTGCCGGGCATCGTGCTCCAGCTCGCCGTCGTGCCGAGCATTGTTTACTATCTCATGCGCGCGGGACTGATCCCGCAGCGCTACCCGAGATGAGGAAAGAGCCGCGAGAGGACAGGCGCTTGCCGCCTTTTTCGAGCGCCGCAGACGGAAGACCAGTGCCCGCATGTCGGTCGGGCGGCACCTCCGGGTGGCAGGGCTCTTAACGAAAAATTAGCAAATATAGCGGCTTTCTTAATTTTCTGACGCAAAATCTTGTGCTTTTTCGATTGCGGGACCTGCGCGGCAGACGTATAATACCCTCACTTGCTTTTTGAAATGGGGGTCACTGCTATGCTTGCGCAGGTCATTGCGATCTGTATTTTTCTCGGTATGTTTCTGCTGATTATCCTCGATCAGTTTGAGCGCCACATCATCACGCTCGTCAGCGGAGCCTTGGTACTCGTCCTTGTGTTTGGGCTTTGTATGCGCTCACCCGCAACGATATGGGAAGCGCTCAATCTCCGCTCGTTCTTCACGACGGGCTTCTGGTACGGAGCCGGTGAGGAGAGCACGGCGGGCATCAACTGGTCCACCATCCTCTTCATCGCGGGCATGATGATCATGGTCGAGGGGCTTGGCAAGGCGGGCTTCTTCCGCTGGCTGTGCCTGTCGCTCGCAAAGCTCGTTCACTACCATGTGGTGCCGCTGCTCATCTGCTTCATGTGCCTTTCCGCGGTGCTCTCCATGTTCATCGACAGCATCACGGTCGTGCTCTTTCTCGCCACCGTCACGCTCGAGCTGGCGCAGACGATGAAGTTCGACCCCGTGCCGATGATCCTCTCGGAGATCTTCTGCGCGAACCTCGGCGGCGCGGCGACCATGTGCGGCGACCCGCCGAACATCATCATCGGCACCTCGCTCGGCTATACGTTCTTTGACTTCATCGAAAATACCGGCGCGATCGTCGCGGTCTGCTTCGCGGCTGTCGCCGTCTATTTCTGGCTGTGCTTCCGCAAGGAGCTGCTGCGTGAGGAGCGCGCGAACGGCGGGCCGGTCGTCTGCCCGGAGCCGTCGAGCGCCATCACGGACCGCAGAGCCTTCGGCGCGAGCGCTGCCGTATTCCTGCTGGCGGTCGTGCTGCTCGTGACGCACGCGCAGACGGGTCTGACGGTCGCCTGCATCGGCGTGATCGTTGCGGCGCTGACGCTGCTTGTGATGGCGCTGTCGCACGGAAGGGCGACGGTGCTCGAGGTCATCCGCGGCGTGGACTACAAAACGCTGCTCTTCTTCATCGGCCTGTTTGTCTCGGTCTGCGGGCTGGAAAAGACAGGCGTGCTGGATATCATCGCGCGCTTTATCACCAACATCAGCGGCGGCCATGTGGCGACGATCGTCGTCATCATTCTCTGGCTCTCCGCTGTCACCAGCGCCTTTGTGGACAATATTCCATTTGCCGCCACGATGATCCCGGTCATCCGCTCCATCGCCGCGGTCGAGGGCATGGACGTGGGCGTGCTGGCCTGGGCGCTGTCCCTCGGCACGGACCTCGGCGGCAACGCGACACCCATCGGCGCGAGCGCGAACGTGGTCGGTACCTCGGTATCCGCCAAGGGCGACTATCCCATCGGCTGGGGGCGCTACTGCAAATACTGCGTGCCCGCCACGATCCTCGTGATGGCGGTGTCCACGGTGTGTCTGTTCCTGCGCTACCTCTGAGAGAAGAAAGGAGTATACCACGATGAAAGACCAGATCATCATTACCTTGGGCCGTGAGCACGGCAGCGGCGGCCACTACATAGCCGACATGATCGCCCGTGAACTCGGCATCAAGCTCTACGATAAGGACTCCATCGAGTCGGAGATCGTCTCCGAGGGCTACAGCGAGGAGCTGATCCGCCGGATGGACGAGAAGCCGGTCAACTTCTTTGCCTCCCGCCGCATCGGGCGATTTTCCAATTCGCTCGAGGTCAACGTGGCGGAAAAGACCTTTGATATGATCCGCGCCAAGGCGGCGAGCGGGGAATCCTTCCTGCTCATCGGCCGCTGCGGAGAGCAGGTGCTCAAGGACGATCCGCACCGCGTCAGCCTCTTCATCGGCGGCGATCCGCACGCCAAGCTCTGCCGCGTGATGGAGAAAAAGGGGCTCTCCGCAGAGGAGGCCATCGAGGAGATCCGCACGGTCGACCACCAGCGTAAGGCTTACCACAACTACTACTGCGAGATGAAGTGGGGCGACGCCCGCGCCTATGATCTCACGGTCAAAAGCGACGTGCTTGGCATGGAGGGTACGGCGGAGATGCTGATCCGCTACATCCGAGCCTTTCAGGAAAAGGACTGAACAAGAGAAAGAGGAAGCCGCGGCAAAGTTACCTACGCATAAGGACAACATTTCAAATTACCGTTCAAGTAGCATTGAAAAGGCCACTGACTCTGAATTATTCAGGGTCAGTGGCTTTTCGTTGAAAACGAGGCTGCATTCTGGTACAATCTATGTGTATAAAAGGAACTTCTCATAATTGCACCTTATCGGAAGTTGAAAGGAGGGGCACTGTGAGCGAACTTATGACGAAACACGAGATGACTGAGGAAGATATCAAGTTACAGTATATTACTCCAGCGATTGAGAGCGCAGGCTGGGATAAACTTAAGCAAATTAAAATGGAGTACAACTTCACGGACGGTCGTGTCATCGTCCGCGGAAATGTCACAGCCAGGGGAAAGAGAAAGCGCACAGACTATCTGCTTTACTACAAGCCCAATATTCCTTTGGCTATCGTCGAGGCAAAGGATAACAGACACAGTGTCGGAGCCGGAATGCAACAGGCCATCGAATATGCCGAGGTGCTGGACATCCCGTTTGTGTACAGCTCAAATGGCGACGGTTTCTTGGAACACGATATGAAATCCGGCAAAGAGCGTGAATTGATGTTGGAGCAGTTTCCCTCGCCGCATGATCTCTGGCAGCGGCACATCGGCGACGAGCATTTCACGCCGGAGCAGGAACAACTTATTACCGAGCCGTACTATTTCCAGCTGGGTGATAAGACCCCTCGCTACTATCAGCGCATCGCCATCAACCGCACCGTTGATGCGGTTGCCCGTGGGCAAGACCGCATTCTCCTCGTTATGGCGACCGGCACTGGCAAGACTTATACTGCGTTCCAGATTATTCATCGCCTTTGGAAATCCGGCCGAAAGAAAAAGATCCTGTTCCTTGCTGACCGCAACATTCTTGTCGACCAGACCATGCAACAGGACTTCAAGCCTTTTGCAAAGGTCATGACGAAAATCGAGGGCAAAAAGCTGGACAGCTCCTATGAGTTGTATCTGTCCCTTTATCAGCAGTTGGCCGGTGATGAGAATGAAGAGCCGTTCCGTGCATTCCAGCCGGATTTCTTCGACCTTATTGTCATCGATGAGTGTCACCGTGGCAGTGCCAAGGAGGATTCCCGCTGGCGCAGAATACTCGAATACTTCCACAGCGCCACCCAGATCGGCATGACGGCTACGCCGAAGGAAACGAAAGAGGTATCCAATATCTCTTACTTCGGCGAACCCATCTATACATACAGTCTGAAGCAAGGTATCGACGACGGTTTCCTTGCGCCGTACAAAGTTCTCCGTGTCGGTCTGGACAAAGATCTGGAAGGCTGGCGTCCCACAGCGGGACAGCGGGATATCTACGGCTATGAGATTGATGACCGTGAGTACAATACCAAGGACTACGACAAGAACCTCATCATTGATGAGCGTACCAATGCCGTTGCAAAACGTATTACTCGCTTTTTGAAGGAGAACGACCGCTTTGCCAAGACCATCGTATTCTGTGTGGATATAGACCATGCAGAGCGTATGCGGCAGGCGCTCGTGAATGAGAACAGCGACCTTGTGGCGGAGAACGCCAAGTATGTCATGCGCATTACCGGCGACAACGCCGAGGGCAAGGCGCAGCTCGACTACTTCATCGCAGAGGATAGCAAATATCCCGTGATCGTTACGACTTCCAAACTGATGACAACTGGCGTGGACTGCAAAACATGCCGGCTCATCGTTTTGGACAACAACATAAACTCCATGACCGAGTTCAAACAGATCATCGGTCGTGGTACACGACTCAAGCCCGATTATGGCAAAGAGTATTTCACCATTATGGATTTCCGCAACGCCTGCCGACTTTTCGCAGACCCGGAATTCGATGGAGACCCGATCTCTATCATTGATGATGACGATGATCCCGGCGAAGAGCCGACCATCGATCCGCCGAAGCCGCCCGCCCCGACTCCCGGTCCCTGCGGGGACACCGATGATCCGCCTGAAAAGAAGCATAAATACCGGGTGCGTGGTGTCGAGGTCACGATTTTGAACGAGCGAGTCCAATACTACGACAAGGACGGTAAGCTCATCACGGAAAGCGTGACGGATTACTCCAAGAAGAACATTCTCGGTGAGTATGCCACCCTGGATTCGTTCCTCCGTGCCTGGAACTCCGAGGAGAAGAAACAGGCAATTATTGATGAACTTCAGGAGCGTGGCGTTCTGCTAGAGGCGCTGCGCGAGGCATCAGGCAATAAGGACATCGACGATTTTGACCTAATCTGCCACATTGCCTACGACAAGGCACCGCTGACGAAGGCAGAGCGGGCAAACAATGTCCGCAAGCGTGGATACCTCTACAAGTATTCCGGCTTGGCACAGGAAGTTCTGAGTGCGCTGTTGGACAAATACATGAACGAGGGCATTCAGGACATCGAGAACCTCGAAATCCTGTCCAATGACCCGTTCCGCAAATTCGGCACCCCCATGAAGATTGCAAAGCTGTTCGGCGGCAAAAACGGATACATTCAAGCCATCCGTGATTTGCAGAAGGAAATCTACGCTGCGTAAGGAGATATAAGCTATGAGTTTAAATAACCTGGTAAAACGACTGCAGGACATCATGCGCAATGACGCAGGCATCAACGGCGATGCCCAGCGTATCGAGCAGATGGTTTGGATTCTCTTTCTGAAGGTGTATGACGCCAAGGAAGAGATATGGGAGTTTTACGACGAGAATTACACCTCCATCATCCCTGAGGAGCTGCGCTGGCGCAATTGGGCCGTAGACCACAAGGATGGCAAGGCTCTCACCGGCGATGCGCTTCTGGACTTCGTGAACGGAAAGCTGTTCCCGACCCTCAAGGCCATCGCAATCGATGAGAATACACCCATGAGCCAGATCATCGTCCGCACCGCCTTCGAGGACAACAATAACTACATGAAGGACGGCATCCTGCTCCGCCAGGTTATCAATGTCATTGACGAGATCGACTTTGAAGAGTACGAGGACCGTCACGCCTTCGGCGAGATCTACGAAACGATTCTCCGCAGTTTGCAGAGCGCCGGTAACTCCGGTGAATTCTATACGCCCCGTGCGGTCACGGACTTCATGGTGCAGATGATCAAGCCGAAGCTCGGCGAGTCCATTGCGGACTTCGCCTGCGGTACAGGCGGCTTTCTTACCTCTGCGCTGAAGGTGCTGGACGCCCAGGTGCAGACTGTCGAGGACAGAACGGTTTACAGCAACTCCATCTACGGTATCGAAAAGAAGGCGCTGCCATTCCTTCTGTGCGCCACAAATATGCTGCTCCACGACATCGACAATCCTCGCATCATCCACGGCAACAGTTTGGAAAAGAATGTGCGTGAGTACAAGGAGAGCGACCGCTTCGATGTCATTCTGATGAATCCTCCTTATGGCGGCAACGAAAAAGAGGGCGTGAAACAGAATTTCCCGGCTGACCTTCGTAGCAGCGAAACCGCAGACCTCTTTATGTCTGTCATCATGTATCGGCTGAAGCAGAACGGCCGGTGCGCCATTATTCTGCCGGACGGCTTCCTGTTCGGCACGGATAACGCAAAAATGGCGATCAAGGAAAAACTGCTGTCCGAGTTCAATCTCCATACGGTCATCCGTATGCCGCACAGCGTGTTTGCGCCGTACACCTCTATCACAACAAACATCCTTTTCTTCGACCGGACGCATCCCACGACGGAGACCTGGTTCTATCGTCTGGATATGCCGGAGGGATACAAGAACTTCTCCAAAACGAAGCCCATGAAGCTGGAGCACTTCGCCCCGACTGTTGAGTGGTGGGACAACCGTGAGGAAATCACTATCGACGGCTTCGACAAGGCGAAGAAGTACACCGTCGAGGAACTGAAAGCACGGAGCTATAACATTGACCTTTGCGGCTATCCTCACGAAGAGGAGGAGATCCTGCCGCCAAAAGAACTGATTCAGCAGTACCAGGAAAAGCGGGCCAGCTTGAACGCTGACATCGACCGCATCCTTGCCCAGATCACCGACATCCTTGGCATCGACATTACGGAGGAGGGCGACGAATGACTGCGCAGCAACTGAAAAACTCAATTCTCCAGATGGCTGTTCAAGGCAAGCTTGTGCCGCAGGACCCGAATGACGAGCCCGCCAGCGTTCTGCTGGAACGCATCCGTACGGAGAAGGAGCGGCTCATCAAAGAGAAGAAAATCAAGTGCGAAAAGAACCCCTCCGTTATCTTCAAAGGTGCCGATAATACTCCTTATGAGAAAATCGATGGTGAGGTACGGTCGCTGGCGGGTGAAGTGCCATTCGAGATTCCTGATTCATGGGAGTGGGTGCGTATTCGCTCCTTGGGAGAGATTGTGCGCGGTAGCGGCATAAAGCGGAACGAAACAGTTCAACAGGGTCTCCCGTGCGTCCGCTACGGTGAGCTCTATACAACCTATCAGACATCGTTCACTTCAGCTGTTTCATTTATTGCCCCTGATCTCTACGAGAAATGTAAGCATTTTTCGTATGGCGATGTGCTCATGACTCTTACCGGCGAGAATAAGCCGGATATAGCTAAAGCTGTAGCGTATTTAGGAACAGAGCCAATTGCCGCAAGCGGCGACCTTGCTTTTTGGACTCGGCATGGCATGAACCCGCTTTTTCTTTCATACATTATGGCTTCGCCGTATATAATCGCCCGCAAAGTAGCTTTAGCAACCGGCGACATAATCGTTCACATCTCAGGAGACAAGCTGGGAACGATACTGCTTCCCGTCCCGCCGCTTGCCGAGCAAGAAAGAATTGTAGCTTGTATCCAAAAAGCTGAACTGGTCATTGAGAATTACGCAATTAAGGCAACAGCTCTCCAAAAACTACAGGATTCTTTCTCAGAAGCCCTAAAAAAGTCCATCCTGCAAGAGGCAGTCCAGGGCAAGCTGGTACCGCAAGACCCATCCGACGAGCCTGCAGAGGCTCTGCTGGAGCGTATCCGGGCGGAGAAGCAGCGGCTCATCAAGGAAGGCAAAATCAAAAAGGACAAGCACGAATCTATCATTTTCAGACGGGATAATTCTCATTATGAAAAGCGAGGTTCCGAAGAGGTCTGCATTGATGATGAGATCCCGTTTGAGATACCAGAGAACTGGGCTTGGTGTCGGGCTTCCAGTTTAGGAACAATGAACAGAGGGCGTGGCATCAAACGAACAGAAACTGTTGCCCAAGGGTGCCCGTGCATTCGATACGGGGAGATTTACACCACCTATGAAACCTCCTTTGATTCAGCAGTCTCCTTTGTCCCTGATACGCTCGATAAGGATTGCTTGCATTTCTCCTCCGGCGATGTAGTGTTCACATTGACGGGTGAGAACAAAGTGGACATTGCTAAAACAGTGGTGTTTCTCGGAGACGGACAAATTGCGGCAGGTGGCGACTTGGCTTTCTGGACGCATCATGGAATGAATCCGCTGTATCTGGTGTACTATATGGCTTCGCCGTATTGCATCGAGCTTAAACGCAGGACGGCGACAGGTGACATTATCGTACACATTTCGACATCAAAGGTCGGCGATTTCCTTGTTCCCGTTCCTCCAATTAAAGAGCAGAACCGAATTGTATCAGCGATTGAACAGCTTTTTGCTGTGGCTTCTACTTTGTAAAGTTCTCATTATGAGAAGTTGGACGGTGTGGAGCGCTGTATCGACGATGAACCGCCCTTTGAAATACCCGAAAACTGGTGCTGGGTCCGGTTTGGAACAGCTCTCGTAAATAGAGATGCAGAACGCATTCCTCTGTCAGTTTCCCAGCGCGAAAAACTTGATAAAAAGTACGATTATTACGGGGCATCTGGGGTCATTGATAAGGTGGATCGGTATTTATTCGATAAACCTCTGCTCCTCGTCGGCGAAGATGGGGCAAATCTCCTCTTGCGAAGTAAGCCAATCGCTTTTATCGCTTCCGGTCAATACTGGGTAAATAATCATGCCCATGTCATTGACGCCGTTGCAGGCGTTGATTTACGCTATATAGCGCTCTTCATAAATGCAACAAACCTTGCTCCGTATGTTACCGGTACCGCTCAGCCAAAAATGAACCAGGAAAAGCTCAATTCCATTTTAGTGCCGCTACCGCCAACTAACGAGCAGCGTCGTATTGTATCTGCTTTTGAAGGAATTGCAGCAATTATCCAGCAATCCTAAAAAGAGCATACCTCGTGGTTATACGCACGGGGTATGCTCTTTCTTTACCAGTCTATGACTTCATCAACGATAGCTCGTTGTTCGGTCGAGGTTTTGCGGAGATAGATGCGGGTGGTTTCTATACTTTCATGTCCCATAAGGTCAGCAAGGAAAGCGATGTCGTTGCAGCGCTCCAAGAAGCTCTTTGCAAAGCGGTGACGGAAGGAGTGTGGGTATACTACCACAGGGTCAATGGCATACCGGACTGCCAGCTTTTTTAACTGCCCGGAGATACCTCTGGTAGTGATTCTGTCCCCGTATTTGTTCAAAAAAATGAAGCCGCTTTCTTGGTGCTTATCGTTCAGCCAAGAAAGGGCTTCATTTTGCAGAGCTTTTGGTATGTATATTCGTCGGAGCTTACCGCCCTTCGAGCACAAATCCAAATGCCCCAGCTTGATGTGTTCCACCTTGATCTGTATGAGCTCACTGACCCGTGCGCCGGTTGCGGCCAGAAAGCGTATGACAAAATACCAGAACAGCTCGTCATCCCGTTTGAGGCAGGTTTTGAAATACTCATAATCGGCCTCGCTGATGACATTTTCCAGAAAGGCTTTCTGCTGCACTCGCACAAACGGTATTTTCCAGCTTTCTTTGCCAATGCTCTCCAAGTAGCAGTTGATTGCCCTCAGACGCAGATTGACGGTCTTAGACTTGTAGTTCTCTATCAACCACACCTTATACGCCCGCAGGTTCTTTTTCGTGATACCGTCGTACTGCGAGCTGTATTGCCGAATGGCAAAAAGGTACGAGGATATCGTGTTTTCCGAGAGGTTTGTGCCCCTCAAGTGTCTTTCGAATTCTTCTATCATAGTGAAAGACCTCCTTTCACTATGATATTATACCGTGTTCCTTTTACAACCCTTTGACCAGCGGGAGCAGCTCTTCAATCCGCTGAACAATCCGTTTCTGTTCGCTAAGTGGAGGGAGTGGAAAGAGTGCATTTGCAACTTTATCGCTGTTCAAATTTTTTACCACAGCACCACTGACGCTATCACAGAACTGGTAGTACGCAAACGGCGAAGAAAGAATGTAATATAGGAAATCCACAGAGTAGCATTCAAATCTATTCGACAAAACGAGCCAACCGTCGTGGATACAACCGTCAGATTTGAGAATATAGGGGCGTCCGAAACTCATTGAGTTTGTGAGCAAAAAGTCACCGCTATGAACCATGCGACTTTTTGCAACCCCTTCCGGGCGGATTTTCTCCTTTGTTTTGTAAATGTACTTCCCGCCTTTGTCCGTATCACCGATTTTGATCCAGTTTATTCCGTCCGGCTCGGTCGTAAGATATTGCTGGATCGGACGTGGGGAACCTCCTCGTGCTATTTCCAAAACAGTACCGAGCCGTACCCACTCCCAAGAATCGGGTATTTCAAATAGGAGTTCATCGTCGATACAGCGCTCCACACCGTCCAACTTCTCATAATGAGAATTATCCCGTCTGAAAATGACAGATTCGTGCTTGTCCTTTTTGATTTTGCCTTCCTTGATGAGCCGCTGCTTCTCCGCCCGGATACGCTCCAGCAGAGCCTCTGCAGGCTCGTCGGATGGGTCTTGCGGTACCAGCTTGCCCTGGACTGCCTCTTGTAAAATCGACTTCTTGAGGGACTCAGGGAAGGCTTCCTGCATTGCTGTGGTTTCATCGTATACTACGCCATAGTTCTTCACTACTGGTAGGACTTCCGACAGTTTCGCCAAAATACGGCGTTGCTCATCAAGGGGAGGAATTGGTGTTAGATACGCTTTGATGGTCGCTGTGGCAAGTTCCTTCTGCTTCGTAGTACCGTCTGCCTGATCTTCTATAACGCTTTGTACGCTTGGATTGGCAAAGTAGTAGTACAAGTATTCCGGGAGAACAAACTGTTTCAGAGGGCGTATAACGGTGACATGGCTATCAGCAACAGCCAGCTTATACGGATTAGCTGCGGTTTTGTAAATAGCCATTCGTCCAAGTGTGCCAAGGCCAGTAGAGTTCCACATTAGGTCGTTGTCCTGCAAAAGACGCTCAGGCCCATAGGAGGACAGAGAATTCGGCTCAATAAACTGTGCCTTTTCAATCGAAAAACCGCTCCATTGATTGCACTTTTGGGCGACAACGGGGTACTTTTTGATTGGAGAATACTTCGGTGACTTTCCACGCTGGATGTACTCACAGACATCAATGAGCCGCACCCACTCCCACGAATCGGGGATTTCAAACGGTACCTCATCCGCCAGCGACCGTACCTCACCATCGATTTTCTCATAAGGAGTATTATCGGCACCTTTGAGATACCAACGCCGCCTGTGGCGGCGTTGACGCAAGCATCGCATTTTGATGTCAAAATACTGCTTGCTGGGGTAAACCCCAGTCCCCCATGCCGCCCGCGGGCGGGAACTTCTCGGCAGCATTGCCGGAAAGTGAGTGTAAAAATCGGGTTCGGCAATATGGCCGAACCCGATCACAGCGGACTGCCCTAAAGCGCTTCAGACAACATTGTCAAAAGCGGTAGACGCTGAAAACCGGGTTCGGTGAATTCACCGAACCCGGTCAGACTTTTTGACAAGGTTGTCTGAAAGTAAGGGTTGGCAATCTTGCCAACCCTTACTTTACCAGATCATCTCCCGCACCGCTCGAATCAGCGTCACCACCCATGACAGCGCCGCAAGACCCACCAGCACAAGGAAAATGCCGTCCGCCAGAGCGGTATGGGCCAGATACCACGGGCGGAATACCGTGATTACCAGTGCACCGTACAGCAGCGGCGCAGACAACCGTAGCACCTGTGCCAGACGGACGATCCCGCCCAGCAGCGCCAGCCCCAATGATAAAACAGCATACATCATGTTCCGAGCCTCCTTCTTCGATTTGTGGTATGTTACCATCGGCAGACAGACTTTATAAGGGGCTGTCTGCCGATTTTT
>OGXQ01000166.1_pt1 | contig 49299 bp, 31 predicted proteins | sample 1576291 | NCBI WGS metagenome assembly OGXQ01 (sample SAMEA3541575, study PRJEB24748) | human gut metagenome | biome: human gut; feature: human-associated habitat; material: faeces | place: China | collected 2012 | reverse complement strand
TGTCTATTAATTTTGAATTTGTTAATTCAATTTCACCGTTACGGTCTGGTTGGTGACGGGGTTCCACTCGAACTCCACCTTTTTGAAATACCACTTCTCGTTGTAGTTGACCGACGGCGAGAGGTTGATGTAGTTGAACAGGTTGAACGACGCCGAGACGGGAATCGAGTGCTCGATACCGTTCTTCATGTTTTCGAGCGTCTCCTTGGAGAAGACCTCCGATTCGGTGGTGGTCACCGAGTTGGTCATCTTACCCGTATACTGCATCGAAATCTTTTCGTACCAGCGGTCCTTGCCGGTTTTCTCCTTGCGCTTGAACGGATAGAAGCGCGAGACGTTGAAGACCATCGTAGGCAGCGTGATGGAGATCGTCTTGTTCTGCGAGTTCTGCGAGATGGCCATGTTCGCCGACAGCGAGAAAGGCGTTCCGGCCCAGTTTTTCGAATAGGAGACCGTCGAGTTGGTCTGCGTCGAGAGGATGTCGTTGAGGTTGGTGGCCGAGTAGCGGCTGTAACCGCTGGTGGCGAAGTTCACCGAGGCCGAGAAGGTCGATCCCGGGTTGGCCTTGGCGTCCTGCGAGTGGGTCCACTGGATGCGGAAGTTGCTCTGCTTGATGTAGTCGTCCTCGCCCTTTTCACCGGTCTTGACGTTCGAGTACTGCATGTTGAAACTGCCGCTGTACTTGTAGCGCTTGATGTAGCGCGAGGCGGCCGAAGCCTCCCACGAGCCGAGTGTGTAGATACCGCCGCGCACGGCCAGGTCGGCGTATTCGCCCAGGGTGAAGTAGTAACCCAAATCGCGCAGGAAGAAGCCTTTGGAGTACTCTTCGCCGTAGGTGGGCATCAGCAGTCCCGATTTGGGGCCCATGTTGATCGGGAAGAAACCCTCGGGGATGCCGAGGAAGTAGATCGGTACGTCCTCCATCACGAGGTAGGCCGGGCCGGTGATCACCTTTTTGCCGGGAATGACCTTGGCTTTGGTCATCGCCAGGTAGAAGTGGGGGTGGTCCGTCTCGTCGCAGGTGGTGTATTTGCCGTGCTCGATGTTGATCGTGTTGTCGGGCATCTTCTTCACGCTGCCGCCTACCAGCCAGCCGTCGCCCTGCTGTGTGGCCACACCCTTGATTTTTGCTTTCTTCGAGTTGAGGTTGTAGGTGATCGTGTCCATCTGGTAAGTGGCCGACCCTTCGGTGAATTCGGGCTTGGTGACGATCGCCTTGCCCTCGAGCGAATCGGGCTTGCCGTAGGCGTAGACCATTTTCGAATCCATGTTGATACGCATGTAGTCGGCCTTCAGGTTGCTGTTCTGGTAGGTCACGTCGCCCTGGTTGTAGATGTAGACGAGTTTGTTGCGGACATCGTAGACCAGCGAGTCGGTGTTTTTACCCGAAATCGGATCGTCGAGGAATGCTCCTGCGGGCCGGGGCTTTTTCACCGAGTCGCGGTGGAGCGTGTCCGTTGCGAGCAAGTCGGCTTTCAGCGAGTCGGCTTTCTGTGCCACGAGCGAATCGACCTGTGCCGAGAAGAGCGAATCCTTCTCCTGCTGCGACAGGGCGTTGAAGGCCGCATTGCGGCGGTTCTGCCGGCGGGCTTCGCGGCGCGAAGGGGTGGCGAAGGAGGGACGGACGCTCGTATCGGGGCGGATCGAGTCGGCCCGGGAAGGAGTTTGGACGCTGTCTCCGGCGGCGGGAAAATAGGCCGTGCGGGACGTTCCGCCGCCCAGAACCATCTGGGCAAACAGCAGGATTACCGTCGCCGACAAGAGATATTTTACCCTAATTTTATCCAAAATCCCAAAAATTTTCAGTACCTTTGCCGACATGTCGGCAAAAACGCCCGGATCGGGGCTCTGAACCCTTCCCGCCGCGTTTTCGGCCCGACAAAGATAGGTAAAAATTTATAGAAAGCTCACACTTGATACTATTAAATATGCGCACACGACTATTGTTGTTATTCGCCTTCGCTGCCGTAACTGTTTTTAGGAACGTTGCGTCTGCGGGGAATATTGCGCACGGTGTCGAAGTCGTGGTAATCGATGCCGGGCACGGAGGAAAATTTCCCGGTGCACACTACGGCGGGGTCTATGAAAAGGACCTCACGCTGAAGGTGGCGCTCAAACTCGGAAAACTCATCGAGGACGGGATGCCCGGTGTGAAGGTGGTCTACACCCGCACGACGGATAAGACGCTGGGAAGCGACCTGGCGACCGACCTGCAGGCCCGGGCCGACATTGCCAACAAGGCCGGCGGCGACCTCTTCATCTCGATCCACGCCAATGCCGCGCCCAAGGCGACGGGGGTGCGGGGCGTCGAGACGCTGATCATGGGCGAAAGTTCGAAGGAGCAGCGTTACAATGAGAACGCCCTGTTCGAGAACAACCGCGAAGACCTGATCGACATGTCCGACGAACGGACGGCGGCCATCGTACGGGCCTATATCCAGAATCTCCAGTTCACCTACGGCGAATACAGCATGGCTTTTGCCCGGTGCGTCCAGAACAGCTACCTCAAGGCGGGCCGCCATTCGCGCGGCGTGAAGCCGCAGTTGCTGCGTGTGCTCTATGCTACGGACATGCCGGGCGTGCTGACCGAGATCGGTTTTATGTCCAACCAGCAGGAGCTGGCTTACATGAAGTCGGAGAAAGGGCAGAACGAGATCGCCCGGTCGCTCTACCAGGCCGTGCGCAACTATTCGGCCTATGTGCTCGGGGCCCGGATGGCCGAGGAAGAGCAGGCCGTGACGACGGCTCCGGCGGTTGCCGAACAGGCTCCCGCCGGGAAACCGATGACCAAACCCACGGAGAAGCCCGCTGAAAAACCGGCGGCGAAGCCCGCGCAGGGGAAAACCGCGACGCCTGCTCCGGCTGCCAAGTCACCGGAAAAGACGGCAGCTAAACCTGCTGCGCAGAAACCGGCCGAGCCGCCTTTGCGCTATACGATCCAGGTAATGGCTTCGGCGTCGTCCGTGCCCGTCACCTCGCCGCAGTTCCGTTCTTACAGCGGAAAAGTGACGCAGTTTACGGCGGAAGGGCGGTTCCCCTATAAATACGGCGTGGGCGAATACGACACGCGCGAAGCCGCACAGCGGAAACTGTCCGAGGTGCGCAAAGTGTTCCCGGGGGCCTTTGTGGTGAGTTGCAGAGGTACGCGGATTGTGAAATAGCAATCCTGTTCCGGGCGTTCGCGATTAAGTCCCTGCCGGGACGGGGATGCGGTGTAAAGACACGCGCTGCGGTGGTTTCGGACAATAGCGGAAGACGGTAAGATTTATGAATTAAGATTTATTTGGATATGAAAAGGGAAGTTAAAATCGGAATTTTCGGTGTGACGATGATCATTGCCGCGTGGGCCGGAGTCCGGTTTTTGAAAGGATTCGATATTTTCAGCCGGAATTCGGTTTATTACGCTGCTTATGACCAGGTTAACGGTGTGCAGTCGGCGTCGCCCATCATGATGAAGGGTGTCAAGATCGGTACGGTGACGGGCATTTCGTTCGACCCCCGGCGCAGCGACAACGTCGTGCTGCAATTCACCATCAAGCGCCAGTACCATATTCCGACCGACTCCGAGGCCAAGATATTCAGCAACGGACTGATGGGAGCCAAGGCCATCGAGATCAACTACGGTACGGCGCATACCTACCTCCAGTCGGGCGACACGCTGCGTTCGCTCCGCGAGCGCGACCTGATGGACGTGGCCGGGTCGGAACTGGATTTCTTCAAGCAGAAGATTTCGCAGGTGACGGGCGATCTGTCGCGCACGCTGACGAACCTCAATAACCTGATGGAGGCCAACACGCAGAATATCACCGGGACGCTGGGCCATCTGAATGCCATTACGGGCGACATGGCCGGAATCCTCGATGCCGAGAAGCACAACCTGAAAGTTGCTATCGAGGATCTTTCGAAGTTTGCCAATGCGCTGGGCGACAATGCTCCGCGTGTCGACAGCATCGTCGGCAGCCTGAACCGGATGACCACCGAACTGGCCGATGCCGGGTTCGCCCGCAAACTCACCGATGCGGTGAGCGAGGTGAACGGCCTGCTGGCGAAGATCGAAACGGGCGAGGGAACCGTCGGCAAGTTGATGAACGATCCGGCCCTCTACGATTCGCTGACCGAAGCCAGTGACAACCTCGCGTCGCTGTTGGCAAACCTGCAGCAATACCCCGGCCGCTATGTGCATTTTTCGCTCTTCGGGCGCAGCCCCGAGAAAATGCAGGAGAAGGCCGAACGGAAAGCCGCCAAAGCTGCTGCCAAGGCCGAGCGGGACTCCGTGAAATTGAAAATGAAAAATTGAGAATTAAAAATAGACGGCTGACAGGAGGTTTATTCAGCCCTTTCGGTAGGATGATGTGGTCGTATAGGGCGTGGTGCGAAATTTCCCGGCCGGCGTCCTTTCGATTTTTCATTTTTCATTTTTAATTTTTAATTCCCCATGATTTACCCTGCCACATTCGAGCAGAAAATAGGTTTCGACCGGCTCCGTGAGCAGGTCGCAGGGCGTTGTACCATGCGCGCCGCCCGTGAACGGCTGGCCGCGGAGGGTTTCTCGACCTCTGCGCGCGAGATCGAACTCCGGTTGTCTCTGGCCGACGAAATGCGCCTGCTCCTGGACATGGAGCACGATTTTCCCGGGGGCGAATACCCCGATGTCGATTACATCGTCGCCAAACTGCGCGTCGAAGGCTCGTTCCTCGACGTGGAGGAGGTCGTGACCCTGCGCCGCGCGCTGGCCGCGATCGGCGGCATCGTTTCGTTCATCCTCAACCGTGAAGAGCGTTATCCGGCCCTTTATGCCCGTACGCGTGGTGTCGCGGCGTTTCCCGAGATCGTGCAGCGCATCGACGGCATCCTCGACCGCTTCAGCAACGTCAAGGACAATGCGTCGCCCGCCCTGCAGGAGATTCGCCGCTCCATTCGCGAACGCGAAGGGCAGGCCGCCAAGCGGCTGCAGGCCGTGCTGGCCTCGGCCAAGGGGGCGGGTATCGTCGACGCCGACGCCCAGATTTCGATCCGCGAAGGCAAGGCCGTGATTCCGGTGTCGGCGGCCAACAAACGCAAACTGAGCGGCTTTATCCACGACGAATCGGCGACGGGAAAGACTTTTTATGTCGAGCCGGTCGAGGTGGTGGAGATCAACAACGAACTGCGCGAACTGGAATATGCCGAGCGGCGCGAGATCGTGCGCATCCTTACGGAGTTTACCGAAGCGATCCGTCCCGATGCGGGGCTGATCGCCGATTCGGGCGACTACCTCGCCGAGATCGACATGCTGCGTGCCAAGGGCCGCTGGGCTTCGGAGAACGGGTGTGTGAAGCCGATCCTTTCGACCGACGACCGGCTGGTGCTGAAGAATGCCCGCCATCCGCTGTTGCAGCAGACGCTGCGCGCCGCCGGGCGCGAGATCGTGCCGCTGGATTTGCAGCTCGACCGCCGCAAGCATATCCTCGTCATTTCGGGTCCCAATGCCGGCGGTAAGTCGGTGTGCCTGAAAACCACCGGTATCGTGCAGTATATGTTCCAGTGCGGATTTCCGGTTCCGGCCTCGGAGGTTTCGGAACTGCCCGTCTTCACGAGTATTTTCATCGACATCGGCGACGAACAGTCGATCGACAACGACCTGTCGACCTATTCGTCGCACCTGCTCAATATGAAGCACATGTTGGCCGGGGCTTCCGGCCGCACATTGGTGCTGATCGACGAATTCGGGTCGGGAACCGAGCCGATCATCGGCGGGGCCATCGCCGAGGCGATTCTCGAACGGCTGCTCGACAAAGGGTGTTACGGCGTGATTACGACCCACTATGCCAATATCAAGTATTACGCTTCGTCGGTAGAGGGCATCGCCAACGGTGCGATGATGTTCGACGTGCAGAATATCCGGCCGTTGTTCCGCCTCGAAACGGGAAAGCCGGGCAGTTCGTTCGCGGTGGAGATCGCCCGTAAGATCGGGCTTCCGGAGGATATTATCCGTGCTGCGAGCGAGAAGGCCGGGTCGGACCATATCAATATCGAAAAACAACTGCGCGAGATAGCCCGCGACAAACACTACTGGGAACAGAAGCGCGACCGCATCCGCCTGACGGACCGCAAGGTCGAGGAACTGGAACAGAATTATGCCGAGCAGTTGGCGAAGATCCGTGCCGAACGGCAGGAAATTCTGAAAAAAGCCAAGCAGGAGGCACAGCAACTGATTGCCGACGCCAACAGGCAGATTGAGAATACCATCAAAACCATCCGCGAGGCGCAGGCCGAGAAGGAGCTGACGCGGCTGGCGCGGCGCGAGCTGGACGACTTCCGCGAAGTGGTCGAGAAGGCCGATTCGGCCGAGAAGGAGGCCTCCGTGGCGCGTGAGATCGAGCGCATCGAACGCCGCCGCCAGCGCCGCGCCGAGCGCAAGGCGCAGCCGGACGCGAAGGCTCCGGATGCCGCGCCGGAACCCGAGAAGCCGCGCGAGGTGGTTGCCGGATCGAAGGTCCGCATGGCTGGGCAGGATATGGTCGGCGTGGTGCAGTCGGTGAAGGGTAAACGGGCTCAGGTGGCGTTCGGACAGATACTTACGACGGTGGATAAAAGCCTGCTGACGGTGGTGTCGAACAACGAATACCGTGAGGCGACGCGTCCCGTTGCGGCCCGCACGGTCGTGTCGGTGGACATTTCGTCGCGCAAGCTCAACTTCAAGGACCACATCGACGTGCGTGGTATGCGCGCTTCGGAGGCCCTGGACGAGGTGCGGAACTTTATCGACGATGCCCTGATGGTGGGAGTCGGCACGGTGTCGATTCTCCACGGCAAGGGTACGGGCGCTCTGAAGGAGGAGATTCGCCGTTATCTGCGGACGGTTCCCGAGATCGCCTCGGCGGCCGATGAACATGCGGACCGCGGCGGGGCGGGGATTACGATCGTGACGTTTGATTTGTCGTGATTTCGCGGTCTGCGTCCGTGGGGATTCTTTGTACTTTTTGACCGCAAAAAGTACCAAAAACTTTCCGACGGATGCCTTGCCTACAACGTCCCGTCTAACGTTCGAAACGGGCGCCTATTCGCGGGGACGCACGCGTCCCGGCCCCGTTTCTTGCCACTTTTAGCCGGGTCGTTGTTTCACGGCTCCGGCATCGGGTCGGAATCCTGCGCCGCTTTTTGCCGATCAAAAAGCGGCAACGGACACCAGTTGCAGACTGCAAAATGGTTTCGTACTTTTGAAAATGAAAGTACAAAAGATAAACTATTGGATATTTTATGAAATATCTTCTTTCGCAAATCGCCGCCGTCGTGGGCGGTAAGTTCTCGGGAACGGACTGTGACGTGCAGTCGGTGGTGACCGACAGCCGTTCGCTGACGTGCGAACTGGGCTCGGGACCGATGTTCGTCGCCATGTGCGGCGCGAACCACGATTCGCACGTGTTTATCGCACAGATGTACGCGCGCGGAGTGCGGGCTTTCCTGGTCGAACGGCCCGTCGAGATGCTGCCCGGGTGCGGTTACGTGCTCGTGGAAAATGCCATTGCCGCTTTGCAGTGCCTGGCGGCCTACCACCGGGCGCAGTTCAAGGGTACGGTGGTGGGCATCACCGGGTCGAACGGCAAGACGGTCATCAAGGAGTGGATCGCCGAGGAACTGCCTGCGGGGATGAAGTGCTACCGCTCGCCCAAGAGCTACAATTCGCAGTTGGGCGTGCCGCTGTCGGTGCTGATGATCGAGGGCGACGAACAACTGGCGCTGATCGAAGCCGGAATTTCGAAGCCCGGGGAGATGGCGCGCCTGGAGCGCATCATCCGTCCCGACGTGGTGGTTTTCACCTCGATTGGCGATGCGCATCAGGAAAATTTCCTCAATCTGGAACAAAAATGTATCGAAAAAATGGTGCTGGCCCACAGCGCCAAAACGATCGTCTATCATAGTTATTACGAACCGTTGGGCCGCATGATCGCATCGCATTTCGCGGGGCGGAAACTCTGTGACGCGGCGGCCTGCCGCGAGGTTCCGGAGGCGGTGATCGGCAATGCGGCGTCGCGCCGCAACGCCCAGATCGTCGAGGCGTTCTGTGCGGCGATGGGCTATCCCGCACCGTCGTTTACGGAGGCTCCCGAGGTGGCCATGCGCCTCGAAGTCAAGGACGGCATCAACGACTCGGTGCTGATCAACGACGCTTACAACCTCGACCTCAATTCGTTGGCGCTGGCGCTGGATTATCTGCACAACGTGGCGCTTTCGCGCCGCCGGACGTTGGTGTTATCGGACATCGCGCAGAGCGGCCTGACGGACGACGAACTTTACGGCCGCGTGGCGGGGATGGTCTCGCGGGCGGGCATCGACACGCTGATCGGCATCGGGCCGAAACTGAAACGTTACGCCTCGCTGTTCGACTGCGACAAGGAGTTTTACGCTTCGACCGACGAGTGCATCGCCCGCATCGGCCGCCGGGCCGTGGCGGGGCGTGCCGTACTGCTGAAAGGCGCCCGGGAGTACCGTTTCGAGAAGTTGGCCCACGCCCTGGCGCGTAAGAGCCATACGACGGTGCTGGAGGTCGATCTCGATGCCATGATCCACAATCTCAATTATTTCCGCTCGAAACTCGATTTCTCTGCGAAGCTCGTAGCGATGGTCAAGGCCGGGTCTTACGGTGCGGGCGATTTCGAGGTGGCGCAGATGCTCCAGCACCAGGGCGTCGACTACCTCGCCGTGGCGTTTGCCGACGAGGGCGTGCTGCTGCGCGAACGGGGGATTACGATGCCTGTCGTGGTGCTGAACGCCGATGCCGACAGCTTCGATGTGATGATCGCCAACCGCCTCGAACCCGAGATATACAGTTTCCGCTCGCTCGCCGACTTTGCCGACGCGGTGTCGCACGCCGGGGAAATCCGCTACCCGATCCACCTGAAACTCGATACGGGCATGCACCGGCTGGGATTCATGGAGGATGAGATCGAACGCCTGTGTGCCGAACTGCCGGCATTGCCCGCCGTGAAGGTAGCGTCGATTTTCTCGCACCTGAACTGTGCCGACATGCCCGAAGAGGACGCCTATACGCGTGCACAGATCGCGCGCTACGACCGCATGAGTGCCGCCATAGCCGCATCGCTGCCGTATTCCGTCATCCGCCACACGGCCAACTCGGCGGCTATCGAACGCTTTCCCGAGGCGCAGTTCGACATGTGCCGCCTCGGGCTGGGGCTTTATGGCTTCGGATGGGAGCACAACGCAGCCCTGCGCCCGGTTTCGACGCTGAAGACCCGAATCGTGCAGATCAAGCGCCTTGAGGCGGGTGACGCCGTGGGATACGGACGCGCCGGGAAGCTGACGCGGCCGACCGTGACGGCGACCGTCCCCGTGGGTTATGCCGACGGACTGGACCGCCACCTGGGCTGCGGCCGCTGGTCGATGCGCGTGGCCGGGAAGCCTGCGCCGATCGTGGGACGGGTCTGCATGGACAGTTGCATGATCGACATCACGGACATTGCGGGCGTTGCGGAGGGGGACGAAGTGCTGATTTTCTCCGCCGAGCCGGGCAACGACCTCGAAACGATGGCCCGGGTGCTCGACACGATCCCCTATGAAATCATGACCTCGGTGTCGGGGCGTGTGAAACGAATCTACCTCAAGGAGTAATGGCTTACGGAACCCTTTATCTGATTCCCTGTCCGATTTCGGACGAAACGGCGCCGTGGGACGTGCTGCCTGCGGCCAACCGGGCCGTGATGGACTCGCTGGATTATTTCATCGTCGAGAATACCCGTTCGGCGCGGCGCTTTCTGTCGAAAGCCGGTATTGCCCGGCCGATCGACTCGTTGGAGTTCCGCGAACTGAATGAGCATACCGCGGCCGGCCGCGAGGTCGAAGAGCTGGTTGCGCCGCTTGTCGAAGGCCGTTCGGCCGGGGTGATCTCCGAGGCTGGCGTGCCGGGCGTCGCCGATCCCGGGGCCCTGGTCGTTGCGGCGTGTCCCCGCCGCGGGATTCGCGTCGTGCCGCTCGTGGGGCCTTCGTCGATCATCCTGGCGGTGATGGCTTCGGGGCTGAACGGGCAGTCGTTCGCCTTCAACGGCTACCTGCCCGTGAAACCGCCCGAGCGGGCCAGGGCCATTCGTTTCTTCGAACGCCGGGCGCTGACGGAGGGGCAGTCGCAACTCTTTATCGAAGCCCCGTACCGCAACGTGAAGCTGATGGAGCAACTCCTGCAGACGCTCGCCGCTGAAACGCGGCTGACGGTGGCCGTGGACCTTACGGCCCCGGGCGAACGGATCGAAACCCATACGGCAGGGGAGTGGCGCCGCTGTCCGCAGCCCGAACTGAACAAACGCCCGGCGATTTTCATCATCGGATAGCCGCTGTCCGGCGGTTGGTATGCAATTTGTTCGAATAAGGGGAGGAAAAACCGAAAAATAAAAGATATGAAAAAGGAAAAAGTTTATAATGAAGCCGTTAGCGGCGATGAAGGATTCGTTCCCGGCGAGGGGTATCCGTCGTGTGACGGGGAGCCTTGTGCCAATGTGGCAGATGAAACCGACGACGCAACTGACACAATGGCAGACGATGAATCCGCTGCCGAAGGCGATGCCGCAAAGGCGCTCGAATCGGCCGTAGCCCAATGGCAGGACAAATATGTTCGCCTGCAGGCCGAGTTCGACAACTACCGCAAGCGTACGCTCAAGGAGAAGATGGACCTGGTGCAAACCGGGGGCCGCGACGTGCTGCTGGCGATGCTGCCCGTGCGCGACGATGTGCAGCGGGCCGTGGACGCCATGGAGAAGAGCGACGATCTGGAGGCGCTGCGCGCCGGCGTGCTGCTCATTTCGCAGAAGTTCACCGAGGCGCTGCGCCAGAAGGGCGTGACCGAAATCGAGGTCAAGGACAAGGAGTTCGATGCCGACCTTTCGGAGGCTGTTGCCCGGTTCGCTGCAGGCGAAGAGAAGAAGGGCAAGGTTATCGACGTTGTCCAGACGGGTTACATGCTGGGTGAAAAGGTGCTGCGCTTCGCTAAAGTCGTTGTAGGAGAATAAGACCATGGCAGAAAAAAGGGACTACTACGAAGTGCTGGGCGTCCAGAAAAACGCTAACGCTGACGAAATAAAGAAGGCCTACCGCAAAGCGGCCATCCAGTTTCACCCCGACAAAAACCCCGGGGACAAGGAGGCTGAGGAGAAATTCAAAGAGGCCGCGGAAGCCTACGACGTGCTGTCGAATCCCGACAAGCGTGCCCGTTACGACCAGTTCGGCCACGCCGGAATGAGCGGCGCGGCGGGCGGCGGAGCCGGAGGATTCGGCGGATTCAGCGGCGGAGGGTTCTCGATGGAGGACATCTTCTCGCAGTTCGGCGACATCTTCGGCGGCCATTTCGGGGGCGGGTTCCGCTCGTCGAACGGCGGTGGCGGACGGCATGTGAACCGCGGCTCGGACATCCGGGTGCGGGTACGCCTGACGCTTGCCGAGATTGCCAACGGCGTGACGAAAAAGCTCAAGATCAACAAGACCATCGCCTGCGACAAGTGCGGCGGTACGGGCGCCAAGGATGCCAATTCCTATTCGACCTGCTCGACCTGTAACGGTACGGGCTACGTCACGCGGGTGGAAAATACCTTCTTCGGCCGTATGCAGACGCAGGGCGTGTGTCCCACGTGCGGCGGTTCGGGCAAGGTGATCAGCTCTCCGTGCGACAAGTGCAAGGGCGAAGGCACGCTGCGCGGCTCGGAGGTCGTGGAGATCAAAATCCCCGCAGGCGTGGGCGAGGGCATGGTTCTCTCGGTTTCGGGCAAGGGCAATGCCGCGCGTCACGGCGGTGTGAACGGCGACCTGCAGGTGATGATCGAAGAGGAGCCGCATCCTGAGTTGATGCGCGACGGCAACGACCTGATCCACAACCTGAACATCACCGTAACGACGGCCCTGTTGGGCGGCACGGTCGAAGTGCCGACGGTCGACGGACATGCCAAGATCAAGATTGCCCCGGGCACGCATGCCGGCAAGGTGCTGCGCCTGGGCGGCAAGGGCCTGCCCGACGTAAACGGCTATGGCCGCGGTGACGAACTGGTGGTGGTCGACATCACCATTCCGGCGAAACTCTCGGCCGACGAGAAGAAACTCGTCGAGCAGTTGGCGGCGCAGCCCTCTTTCCAGAAAGCCGAGTCGGTCAAAAACCAGAATATTTTCGAACGGATGAAGAGTTTCTTCCGGTAACGGATAATAAAACCCGGGGAAAATTCGTACCTTTACCAAGTAGAGGCGACGAATTTTTCGTTTGAAGGCGTCCGGGTTCCCTTGTCCGCAAATGCGGGTTGGGGCTTGTAAATGCGGCCTCTGGCCGCGATGCCGTCCGTCCGGAGTGCGACACGGTCGCGATAATTTTAGAACTTACTGTTATGTTAGGCTTTACCCCGTTTAAGAAGCGCGCGAACAAATTCAACTACATCCCGCGTTATTACGATCCCGAGAAGGAAGCCCGGGAGCAGCGTCGCGCCGAATTGCGCGGCGAGCGTGCCGAAGATGCCGACCGTGAGTACAAGCCCGGGCAGTATATCCGCACCCAGCGCGATGCGCGTGCGGTACGATGCGCCCAGCGCGACGAGTCGGGACGCATGCGGATCTGGAAAATGGCCGGAGCCGCCGTGCTGGTGATGATGTTCATCTACCTCTTGTATCCCAAACTGGCGGACGTATTCCTGCGGGCGCAGAAAGGCGCGGCTAAGCCCGTGCCTGCGGCGCAGGTCGAGGAAGGGGAGTTCAATCCCTATGCGCCCATCGAGGTCGTCCCCAACGATTACCAGGAATAAATGGCAGATAAAATCCGATTATTACCCGAGGTCGTCGCCAACCAGATCGCCGCGGGCGAGGTCGTCAACCGGCCCGCTTCGGTGGTCAAGGAGATGATGGAAAATGCCATCGACGCCGGAGCGACATCCGTGAAGGTCAATTTCCGCGACGGCGGCAAAGACCTGATCCAGATCGTCGACGACGGTTGCGGCATGTCGCCCATCGACGCGCGCATGGCCTTCGACCGCCACGCCACGAGCAAGATCGGGGCCGTGGAAGATATTTATGCCCTGCATACCTTCGGGTTCCGCGGCGAGGCCCTGGCTTCGATCGCGGCCGTGTCGCAGGTGGAACTGCGCACGCGGCAGGCGGGCGACGAAGTGGGGACGCAGACCGAGATCAACGGCGGGCAGTTCGCCTCGCAAACCCCCGTAATGTGCCCCGTGGGGTCGCAGTTTTTCGTGCGCAACCTTTTTTACAACGTTCCTGCGCGCCGTCGTTTCCTCGACAAGAGCACTACGTCGGCTTCGCAGATCAAGTCGGAGTTCCAGCGTATAGCGCTCTGCAATCCGCAGATCGCGTTTGAACTTTACGCCAACGATGCCCCGCTCTATACGCTGCCCTCTGCGCCGCTGGCGGGCCGCATCGTCGATGTCGTGGGGCGCCATATCAAGCAGAACCTGTTGGAGGTCGAGGCCGATACCTCGATCGCCCGCATCGAAGGATATATCGGCCGTCCGGCGGCCGCCAAAAAACGCAATACCGAGCAATACCTGTTCGTCAACGGCCGCTTTTTCAAGAGCACCTACCTGACGAGCGCCATTTTGAAGGCTTACGAGAAACTGATTCCCGAGAGTTCCCAGCCCTCCTATTTTCTCTACCTGACGCTCGACCCCGGGCGCATCGACGTGAACGTCCATCCGCAGAAAACCGAGGTCAAGTTCGCCGACGAGGAGGCCGTGTGGCAGATTGTCAATGCCGCCGTGCGTGAGACGCTGGCCAAGACGGGCGCCGTGCCGCTGATGGATTTCGACCGCGAAGGCGCTGTGGAGATTCCCGTTTTGCAGAAGGGAGCCGTTTACAGTGAACCGCTGGCCATGTCGAACAGCGATTACAATCCCTTCCGCGAAGAGTATATCGACCCTTCGGCTCCCGATCCCAATGTCGACTTTACGGGTTTCGACGTGCCTTTCCGCGATGGCGGGGCCGTGGCTGATCATCCCGCTGCGGGATTCCGCGCGGGCGGAGGCCGGAGTGCCGCACCGTCGTTCCCGCGCGGCGCGGCGGGCGGATTCGCCCTGTCCGGTACGGATGCCGGGGAGTTCGAGGAGTTCGAGTCGGGCGGCGGTTTCGAGATCACTCCTTCGGGGAACGGTTTCGACGACAGCAGCCTTGATTTCATTCCTTCGGCCGCCGCGCCCGAACAGCAGCGGTTCGACATGGCGCAGCATGCCGAGTTTTCCGATGCGCTGCCGCTGCCCGGCGGTTATGTTGCGGCGCTGCTCAACGGGCGGTTCGTCGTCGTCGACGCACGGCGCGCCCGGGAACGAATCCTCTACGAAGATTACCTCCGGATGCTGGGCAACGGGTCGTCGGTAAGCCAGCAACTGCTTTTCCCCGAACGGCTGGTCCTCTCGGGCGACGAGTACGCTTTGCTCGAAGAGAATGCCGTGGAGTTTGCGGCGCTGGGCTTCGACATCGACTTCTGCGGCGAAGGGGCCGTCGAAGTGAAGGGTACGCCCGCCGACATGCCTGCCGATTCGGTGGACCGGTTGTTGTTCGACCTGTTGCAGGCGTTCTCGACCCCGGTGTCGCTGGCCGACGTGCGGCGTGAGAAGATCGCCGGTGTGATGGCCCGTTCCGGTTCCAAGCGTGCAGGGCGGACCCTGTCGCGCGAAGAGGCTGCGGCGCTGCTCGCGCAGTTGGCCGATACGGGCAGTTTCAGTTTTTCGCCTTCGGGCAAGGCGATCACCGCCGAGATCACGCCGGAAGATTTGCGAGCCAAGTTGGGATAATCCCGCGGAAAGAATTACATTTGCAAAAATAAAAACAACATGAACCGATATTTTCAGACGCCTCCGGTTGTCAAAAATCTGATAATCATCAATGTCCTGGTATTTATGGCTACGGCGCTGCTGCCCGTGGGCGACACGATCATGCAGTATTGCGCCCTGTCGCTGGGAACGCCCTTTTTTCATACCTACCAGTTCATTACCTACATGTTTCTGCACGCCAATTTCGAGCATATTTTCTTCAATATGTTCGCCCTGTGGATGTTCGGGCGTACGCTCGAATATGAACTCGGCTCGCAGCGTTTTTTGACCTTCTACATGGTCTGCGGCGTGGGTGCGGCGCTGATCCAATACCTCACGGCGCTGGTTTTCGGTGAACTGCCGTTGTTGCTGGTCGGCGCTTCGGGTGCAGTGATGGGTCTGCTGCTGGCGTTCGGCGTGATGCATCCCAATGCGGTCATTATGCTGCTGATCCCGCCTATTCCGATGAAGGCCAAATGGTTTGTCATCATCTATGCCGTCATCGAGCTGTTCCTCGGATGGAGGGGCGTGGGCAACGTCGCCCATTTCGCCCACGTGGGTGGTATGCTGTGGGGATTTTTGCTGCTGCACTGGTGGAAGCGCCGGGGAACGATCCGTTTCTAAGCGATGGCATCTTCGGATTATTACAGTGGTTACGGGGGGCGTCCTTCGGAGAAGCGCCGCCGCAGTCCGGTCATGTGGCTCGTCGACCTGGTGTTGACGCTCGTGACCCTGGCGGTGGCCGTTACGATGGTCCTCACCTATTTCGTCCCGTATGTCAATCCCGGCAGCGTGTGGTTCCTGCCTGTGCTGGGGCTGGCCGCTCCTGCGGTTTACGTCGCATCGGTCGTCCTGATGCTCTATTGGATCATCCGCTGGCGCTGGGTACGCGCCGGGGTGATGCTGGTGATCGTCGTGGCCGGGCTTTTCAAGGTTTCGCTTTTCTGGCGTCCCGAAATCCGGCGCAACTATGCCGAGGAGGTCACTTACGACCGCAACGCGTTCAAGGTCATGACCTACAACGTGCGCAGTTTCTACGGCGAGGACGGCCGTAGCAGCGTCGACGACATCCTCCGCCTGGTCGAGGAGCAGGCGCCCGACATTATCTGCCTGCAGGAGTTCAACGCCCGCCTCGCGGAACAGTCCGAAGAGTTCGCCCTGCTCGGCGAAACGTATGAGATCGCGCATTTCGGACGCACGCAGGCCCCGGATTCGGTCTACGGATCGACGCTGGCCATCCTGAGCAAATACCGCATCCTGCGTTCGAATACGGTGCTGACGCCTTCGTCCTCGGTCTGGGCCGATGTGCTGATGGGCGAAGATACGGTGCGCATTTTCAACAACCACCTGCGCTCGACGGCCATCAATGCTTCGGATAACCAGTTCATCACCAGCCACCAGTTCCTTTCGGATACGGCGCGCGAGACCAAAATCCGCAGCATCGTGACCCGCCTGCGCGAAAACAGCGCACTCCGGGCCGCGCAGGTCGACAGCATTGCGCAGGTCGTGGGTGCGACGCGGATAAGACGCATCGTCTGCGGCGACTTCAACGATACGCCCATGTCGTACGTCTACCGCACGATGGCGCGGGGGCTGCGCGACGCCTTCCGGGAGTGCGGGTCGGGGTATGCGCATACGTTCCGCGGGTTCTACAATACGCTGCGCATCGACTATGTGCTGAGCGACGGATTCGAGCCACTCTCCTATGAGATGCTTCCGGTCGACTATTCGGACCATCATCCCGTTGTCGTTCGGCTCAAGAAAAGTTCCTGATAATCTGCGTCCGGCATAATGCGGCAGGCGGTTTCCCGGTTTGGATAGAACCGAAAAAATGGCTAACTTTGTAACCGGGCCGTACGGATATGCCGATCCGGGCGGCGAATACGGAATCCGGAAATGCGAAAACGATAAATACGTAAAACTATGATTTTAGACTCTCTGAAAAACAGCGCGCTCTACTACGGAGTAAGCCCGCGCATGAAACAGGCTTTCGAACTGATCGCTTCGACCGACTGGGCGGCGATGGAGCCGGGCATCCACGAACTCGACGGCAAGGACATCTACGTCAACGTGATGGAGCGCGAATTGAAGCAGAAACCCGACGCCAAACTCGAAATCCACAACGAATACATCGACATTCAGGTCCTCATCCGGGGCGTGGAGGAGTCGTTCGGCTGGAGCGAACGCAAGGACCTCAAACTGCCGCTCGGCGAATTCAGCGTCGAGAAGGACATCCAACTCTTCGACGACGTGCCGCAGACCTACTACACGATGCGTCCGGGCCAGTTTACGGTGCTTTTCCCCGAAGACGGGCATGCTCCGATGGTGGGCGAGGGCAGTGTCCGCAAGATCATCGTCAAGGTGCGCAAATAAGTGCCGTCGGCGATACCGTTTCAGACCGGGATTTTTCCCGGCCTTTTTTTTGTCCGGATCGGTCTTTTGTTGCCGGAAATGAACAAAAAGAATTTTGCGGCAAGCTTGCTAAGTTCCGTATTTTGTACTAAATTTGTCGTACGGGTGTTCCCGGATAGTATGAAAACATCGGCATTCATATTTCTTTTTTTACTGGTCTCCTCCCTGTCGTCCGCGATGGATTCGGGGGTGAGGTCCGGCTCGCGGGCTTATCCCGGAACTTTCCAGACGACGGCCGGCTTTTCCGCCGGCTCCAGGTATGCCGATTTCCTGGCTGCGGAGAGTGTCCGGACAGCTATTCCCGCTCCCATGCGTGCACTGCGCAAGCAGTTGGACGGCCAGCAGCGGGTCTACGGCGGAGGCCGTGACGTTTGCTCCGGGCGGCATTTCTCGCTGGTGCAGGACTGCTGTGCGAAATACCTCGTTTCCCTGTTGTCGGGCGGCCTTATCGCCGTTCCTTTCCATCACGCCGATTATCTCAAATTCGGTATCCTGGTCATTTAGCCGTCAAATCCTTTTGTTCTTATCGTACGATGCCTCGTGTATCGTACTTCGGATTTCCGTGTGCGAACCGGTTCCGGCGACTGCATCTGCCTGATGCGGCGCAGCGAACTGCCTCCGGCATGCTTTGCCGCATGTCGACGTATTTTCCCGCACACCCAATGGCAAAACTTTGACGAATACAAAAAAATGGACCTGATCTATATAATTAAGGAGACATCGCTGATGATGGGCTTCACGTTCCTTGTAGGAATAGCCTTTGCGTATGTGCTCAAGGCAATGACGTTTTTATTTTCCGGCCTCAGTGAAAAGGGCCTGTACGAGGTGCTGAAAAAAAGCCGGATATGGGGCCGCGCCTACCGGATGGATATTGCCCGTACTTATCGTTACATCCGTACGGTTACCCGCCTCGACGGGGGATCGGCGGCCGGGGATGCCAAATCCGAAGCGGATCATGCGATGGACGGCCTGGCCGAATATCACCTCGGAAACCTCGAGGATGCAGCGAAACAGGATAAGGAAATGACTTGTTTATACGAACTCCACCATGGAAAAATTTGATCTGAGTAATATTTTCCAGGGTATTTCGACAATGTTGCAATCCGACCCTGCGATCATGTATTCACGCATCGGGTTGATATTGCTGGGTATCCTGCTGGTTTACCTGGGCCGCAAAGGCGTCCTCGAACCGCTGGTCATGATTCCGATGGGACTGGGCATGGCCGCCGTGAATGCCGGTGTGTTGATTTTCCCCGGCGGAATCCACGGCAACCTGTTTCTGGACCCGATGGTTACGGATACCGACCAGTTGATGAATATCCTCCAGATCGACTTTCTCCAGCCGATCTATACCTTCACGTTCAGCAACGGCCTGATCGCCTGCCTGATCTTTATGGGCATCGGGACGATGCTCGACATCAACTTCGTGCTGGCAAAACCCCTGCAAAGCATGTTCCTCGCTTTGTGCGCCGAGTTGGGAACGTTCGCCGTGCTGCCGATCGCCTATTCGATGGGACTCAGCCCCAGTGACAGTGCTTCGATCGCGATGGTGGGCGGGGCCGACGGTCCGATGGTGCTTTTCACCTCGTTGAACCTTTCGAAGGAGATTTTCGTGCCGATCACGGTCGTTGCCTACCTCTACCTGGGCCTGACCTACGGCGGCTATCCCTACCTGGTGCGGGCGATGGTTCCCAAGCGCCTGCGGGCCATCAAGATGAAGCCGGCGAAGAAGCCGTCCAGGCAATACAGCCCTGCGACCAAGATTTCGTTCGCCGTCGTGATGTGCGTCATCCTGTGCCTGCTCTTTCCGGTGGCAGCCCCGCTGTTCTTCTCGCTCTTCATCGGCGTGGTTATCAAGGAATCCGGGTTGAAGCACGTGAATGATTTCATCAGCGGGCCGATGCTCTACGGCTCGACGTTCTTTCTGGGAATCCTGCTGGGCGTGCTGTGCGATGCGCATACGCTGCTCGATCCCACGGTGCTCAAACTGCTCGTACTGGGAATCCTTGCCCTGCTGATCTCGGGCATCGGGGGCATCCTGGGCGGATATATCATGTATTTCTTCAAGCGGGGCAACTTCAATCCCGTGATCGGGATCGCCGCTGTAAGCTGTGTGCCCACGACAGCCAAGGTGGCCCAGAAGATTGTTTCGCACGACAATCCGTCGTCGATGATCCTGCCCGACGCACTGGGCGCCAATATCATGGGCGTCATCACGTCGGCCATCATCGCCGCAATCTACGTGACGGTTATTCCGATGTTGTAAACGATGCTGAAAACAAAACGGCCCGCATATTTGCGGGCCGTTTTGTTTTCGTTATTTTCCGATGCCGGAGTAGCGGAATCCGGCTGCTGCGACCTCCTGTTTGTCGAAGATATTGCGGCCGTCGACAATCACGTCGCCGCGCATCATTGTGCGTAACTGCGGCCAGTCGGGCATACGCAGTTCCTTCCATTCGGTCAGCAGGGCGATTGCGTCGGCGCCTTCCGCGGCTTCGTACATCGTCTGGGCATAGTAGACGGGCCAGCCTTCCGTCCGGCGGCGGCACTCGGGCATCGCTACGGGGTCGTAGGCGCGCACCTCGGCTCCGGCGTCGAGCAGGCGGCTAATCACCACCGTTGCCGGAGCTTCGCGCATGTCGTCGGTCTCGGGTTTGAAGGCAAGTCCCCAGATCGTGACGATCTTGCCCCGCAGGTCACCCAGCGCTGCCTGCAATTTCTCGAAAACAACCTCTTTCTGCGCTTCGTTGACGCGTTCGACAGCCTCGATGACCTGCATCGTGTAGCCGTGTTCGCGGGCCGTATGGGCCAGCGCCTTCACATCCTTCGGGAAGCACGAACCGCCGTAGCCGCAGCCGGGGTAGAGGAACTTGTTGCCGATGCGGGCGTCGGAGCCGATGCCTTTGCGGACCATCTCCACGTCAGCGCCCACGCGGTCGCAGAGGTTGGCGATTTCGTTCATGAACGAAATGCGCGTCGCGAGCATGGCATTGGCGGCGTATTTGGTCATTTCGGCCGAAGGGATATCCATGAACAGCACGCGGAAATTGCTGATCAGGAACGGGCGGTAGAGTTTGGCCATCAGCTTGCGGGCCCGTTCGCTGTCGACGCCCACTACCACGCGGTCGGGTGACATGAAATCCTTGATCGCCGCGCCTTCCTTCAGGAATTCGGGGTTCGAAGCTACGTCGAACGGGATTTTACAGCCGCGCTTTTCGAGTTCCTCCTCGATCACGGCACGCACTTTCTGTGCTGTGCCTACGGGTACGGTACTCTTGGTGACGAGCACGGTGTATTTTTTGATGTTGCGGCCGAATGTACGGGCCACGTCCAGGACATATTTCAGGTCGGCCGAACCGTCCTCGTCGGGCGGGGTTCCGACGGCCGAGAAGACCACTTCGACATGGGGCAGGCATTTCGTGAGGTCGGTGGTGAAGTGCAGGCGTCCCGCCTCCACATTGCGCCGGACGAGTTCTTCGAGTCCCGGTTCGTAAATCGGGATGACGCCCGCATTCAGGCCGTCGATCTTTTTGGTGTCGATGTCCACGCATGTGATGTCGAGACCCATTTCAGCGAAACAGGCGCCCGACACGAGTCCGACGTAACCTGTCCCCACGATTGCTATTTTCATCATAAACTAAGCGTTTATTTTTTTTGAAATGTAAATATAACGCTTTTTTCGGAATATCATTGCAGGGGCGCAAAAAAGGCGGCCCGAAGACCGCCCCTGTCTGTTATTTGTCGCATCTGCATTTGGCGATGCCCTCTGCCAGCGTCCGGCAGTGGCCGTGCATGTCGGGGGAGAAGCCCTGCTTCATCTCCACGGGCTCGCACAGGGGTTCCCACTTCATCTTCTGGGCGAACTCCGAAAGCAGGCGGACCGAAGCTCCGGCCCAGCAGAACGAGCCGAACCAACCGAATTTGCGGTGGGGGATGCCCCGGGCTGCAATGCGGTCGAGCAGTTCGGCCACGGGCGGGAACAGGTTGCCGTTGTAGGTCGGGCCGCCGACGATCAGCGTGTCGAAGCGGAACACGTCGCGCAGGACGATGGAAGGATCGGCGTAGGTGAGGTTATAGACCCGGATCGGGCCGACGCCTTTGGCGGCCAGTTCGCGTGCGATGCGCTCGGCCATCTGTTCCGTGTTGCCGTACATCGAGGCGTAAGCCACGACGACGCCCGGTTCTCCTTCGTAGCGGCTCAGGCGGTCGTAAATGTCCATGACCTTCGCGATCTGCTGCTGCCATACGGGACCGTGCGTCGAGCAGATGGTTTCGACGGGCAGCGTGCGGACCTTCTGGAGCGCTTTCTGCACGGGGCCGCCGTATTTGCCTACGATGCAGGCGTAGTACCGGCGCATCTCGTCCCAGTAGCGGTCGACCTCGACCTGCGAATCGGTAATGCCGCCGTCGAGCGCGCCGAACGTGCCGAAGGCGTCGCCGGTGAAGAGGGTCTTATCGCCGGCGCACCACGTAACCATCGTTTCGGGCCAGTGCACCATCGGGATCATGTGGAACGACAGCGTTTTGCCGCCCAGGTCGAGCGTGTCGCCCTCCTTGACCTCGATCGTTCCCGCGTCGATGCCGTAGAACCCGCCGATCATCTGGAGGGTCTTGACGTTGCCCACGATCTGCAACTCGGGGTAGATGCGGCGCAGGGCCGTGATCGACGACGAGTGGTCGGGTTCCATGTGGTTGACGACCAGGTAGTCGACCTTGCGGTCGCCGATGGCCTCGCGGATGTTGGCTTCGAGACGGCTGCCGAAAGCCTCCTCGACGGTATCGATCAGTGCGATCTTCTCGCCGACGACCAAGTAGGCGTTGTACGATACGCCCATCGGAAGCGACCAGAGGGCTTCGAAGCGCGTGGTGGTGCGGTCGTTGACCCCGACGTAGTGGATGCCGGGTAGTATTTCTGTAATTGCCATAAACGTTTTTTATTTTGTTCCGGCACAAATTTACGAAAAAATCCGTTCCGTACTGTTACCGTTTTTTTATTACTTCGGCAAGTCGCATGCCGGGGTGTGAAAAAGGGGTATCGTATCTATCGCCTTGAAAGCAAAACGCCGCAATCCCTTATCGGATTGCGGCGCATGCCAAGAAAAAGACAGTTACAGGAACCGAGGTTCCGATGCCCGGCTCTGGGGGCTTGCTTCCATTGCTCCGGAAATAATCTCCGATGGAATTTTCGCCTTTACGAAGACGGAGACATCGTCGCTTGTCGTGCTGGTCAGCGTCATTTGTGTTCCGTCCGCGTTGAACGAAACCCGGTACGAGGGGCTTCCCCATGGGGTGTTGTCGCTGTATTTGCCGCTGAGCGTGGGTTTGTCGTAGGTATAGTGCCCGTCCAGGTGGACGTACTCGGGCTTATACAACCGCTGGTAGATATGGAACGAACCCGCCTCGTCGAAAGAGAGGTAAATGTCTGCCGCCTTGAGCGTGCTCCACGAAATCATGTGCCACTCGCCGATAACGGAACCATTGCCGTTTTCGGGTCCAGGTCCGGGTTCGGGGGTATCCTTGGATGAATCGCCGCACCCGGTCAGGGCGAATACCGCGGCGAGTCCGATCAATATCAATCTGATGTTTTTCATAGTCTGTCCTTGTTTTATAACCAACCTCCGTTCTGGGAATGAATCTCGCGTACGATTAAGGCGAACTCCTTCGTGATCTGCATACCGTTCATTCCGCTGTCGTTGCCGTTGCCTGCCATCAAGCTGATCCGGACGATCGCCGAACCGGGCTTGGTGCATTTGAGGATGATCTGGTTGGCGAACAGCGTCGGTTTCGAAGTCATGCCGAGCCGCTCCATATCCCCGGTGGAGATGTCGATCCCCCTGATCGTCATGTTCAGGTTACCGTCGCCGAGATAAGGCTGCATGTTCAGCGTATACTGGCTGCCGGCAGGAATCGGTATGCAGGTGATACCGCGTACGTTCATCAGCACCTGGTATGCGTCGATGTAGCCCGTACCCATTCCCTTCTTGTGTTTCGAAAGGTCGAGTGTGGCCATGGAACCCTGATCGGTAATATATTGTTTGGTTCCGGTGCAGTATTGGTTGATGTCGTTTACCGATGTCAGCAGCAGTGTCCTGAACTCGCTTTGCGAAAAGGTCTTGCCGAGTTGCAGCGCATAGGAGAGCCCCAGCGCCGCAACGCCTGAAACATGGGGACAGGCCATCGATGTTCCCTGCATGTACCCATACCGGCCGCCGGGAATGGTCGAGAGGACCTGCGCTGCCTCCGTTCTGTTTTCCAGATACGACTGGTAGGCGTCGCCTCCGGGAGCCGCAACGTTACAGCCGGGTCCGTAGTTGGTATAGTAGGCCGGGGTGTAGTCGCACGACATGGAGGTTACGGAGATGTAGTCGCGGTAAGCCCCGGGATAACCCGATATGCCGGCCAGGTCGTTGCCTGCGGCGAATATGGCGATTCCGCCGTTTACGGCCGCGCAGTTCTGCGTAGAAGTGAAATAGTCGATGGCCTGTTTCTCGGCGCTGGCGCCGCTTGCGTATGCCGAGTCGGAGGTTACGTCGCCCGCTTCGTAGCCGAAACTGCACTGGATAATTGCCGCTCCGTTGTCGGCTGCGTATTTGATGGCCTTTGCCGTGATGGCGGCCGAACCGCCTTCCTCGCCGCGGAAAATCTGGCACGACATGATCTTCACGCCGTCGTTCTTACCTGAACCGCCTGCGACGCCGCAGACGCCGGTTGCGTTGTTGTTCACGGCCGCAACCGTTCCGGCTACGTGTGTGCCGTGGTCGTCTGCTTTGGTGAGTTTTTGGTTGTCGACGAAATTGTATCCGTGGATGTCGTCGACATAGCCGTTCGAATCGTCGTCGCGGCCTTCCGTGCCGTTCTGTTCGCGCGTATTGATCCACATGTTGGCTTCGAGGTCAGGATGGTCCCACTGCACGGCGCCGTCCACTACGGCGACGACGACACGCGGATCGCCCGTGCAATATTGCCACGCTTCGTCGCAGTTGACATCGGCGCCGGCTTTGATCTTCGAATAGATCGACTTGTCCCCGGTGTTGATGTAGTGCCACTGTTTGCCCAGATGGGGGTCATTGAATCCGACGGCCGCGCGGGTCTGCGGTGTGGCTGCGGTTTCGATAAGCGGCGTAACCTTGCCGTCGCGGACATGCATGAGCTGCTTGTTGAACTGCACTTTGCTTACTTCGGCGATCCGGGCCATGCTGCGGGCCGCCTGGTCGAGGTCGACATTGTCATCGAAATCGACGATATACCAGCGGTGCAGGCCTGCGGCGCGCGTCCGCTCCTCGTTCCGTTCGTCTACGGGGAACAGGCGTTGCAATGCTTTTACGCCGATATTGCCGAGCACGGCATCGAAGTTGACGATGCCCGAACGGGTGGCGACGCCGCCCGCCCGTGTAACCTGCATGACCGATTTTTCGACGCTCGGAACAGCCTCTTCGCCGAAATAGACCAGCAGTTCGCCCTTGATTGCGTTTTTCGGAGAGAATATGAGCTTGGAGGCGATTTCCGCTTCCGGCCCCGCTTCCGTTGCCTGCTCGGTCGCATCCTTGGCGCACGAACCCAGTACGAGCGCCAGAGACAGGAGCAGCAGGCTCCATAAAGTTTTTGTCCTTTTCATAATTCAGGTAATCGTGTTATTATGTAGTGTCCGGTGTTGCGTTCCATTGACCACAGACCCGACACGGTCACTCGGACTGTGTCGGGTCGTGTGGAACAAGGTACGGAAATTATTTCAAAATCGGACGATTCTCACGGATTTTGAAATCGGCGCGCCGGCCGATTTGCTTCGGCAGGGGTTCGCACTGCGCCGTTTTCACGGAAAGCGTGCGTACGCCGTTGTTCGTGTCGTAGCTTTTCTTGACAAATCCGGTATTGGTCAGCAGAGCGCGGCTGTCGAGCGACTTTTTGACAGATGCCGGAACCCGGACGCTGCTGAACGGAATCTTCGTGCGGACACTCTGGGTCTTAATCGCTGATGCAGACGACGTTCCGCTGTTTTTCGTGATGACCGTGCCGTCGGCATAGTATGCCGCCATGGCTCCGACGATCTTACCGGCCGTGAAGTCCGCAACGGGAACCTCGATGTCGGTCACCAGTTTCGAGACCTGTTTCGATGCCGGATCCACCGTCAGTACGACCGGATCGCTGCCTTTGCTCTCTTCGCCTGCAAACGAATAGATACCGTAACCGAGGGACTGGTCTGCCGTGAGCGCCTCCGTAAATGCGCCGAGCAGGTTGCCGTCCTTCTCACGGCCGAGCTGTACGCCGCTCAGCGTCAGCGTCGACTTACCCGAATCGTAGGTTGCATACCACTGGGTATTGTCTTCCATGGCGAAATCCTTCACGAAGAATTCGGTCCCGCTGCCGACCGTAGGCACAACCTCGAATATGTTCTCAAAGGTGTTTTCCGCATCGGCCACGTAGGACATGTCGTATTTGCCGATGGCCAGTTCGCCGGTATAGGGCGGTACGCCTACCCTGAACGGCTCGGATTGGATCAGCTTCGTTTTTCCGTAGTTGTTCGTAGCTTCGACGACCAGCGTGTAGGACGTGCCGGAAGCCAGGCCGGTGGAGAGGTTCCAATACTTTCCGGTCTCTGCAAGTTCTGCCATCTCGGAAGCGCCGAACTCCTTGCCGTATTGTCTTACCGCTTCCTGCAAAGTCAGGCCGCCGCTCTGGATCTCGATGTTTTCGATCACGTAGGTCGTGTTGATATAGATCTTGACCGACTTCATGTCCGTGCCGGAAATCTCATAGACGAACGACGAATAGTCGGGGCACTGGGATACATAGTCGGCAGCATCGGGATATTCGCTGACTTTAATGAGCGTTGCGGCGATGTCGTTGTCGGGAACAGCCCCGGCCATGCCCGGGAAGTAGAACGTTGAGGCGGAAACCTCGCCGGCAAGCAGTTTGCCGCTCTTGTCTTTCGGCAGGGCGACTACGGTGTAGGCGGCCGGAGCGGTGAGTTCCGCTTCGATGGAAACCTTCTCTGCGCCGACTTCGAAATTCTTGACTTCGTAGATGTTTTCGGCCGTGCCTGCAACGATTTCCGCTGCAATTTCGTCGGCCTTGTCGGTTGCGTCGTCCGATACGAACACATAGCTGATACCCGTAACGTCGGCTCCGTAGGTGAAATCGACCACGGCGGTTGCGGTTTCATTGTCCGAACCTACCTTCATGCCGCCGTAAACAGCGGCCAGCGAGTAGTCGACAGCTTCGTAGCCGGGCAGGATGATGCGGAACAACCCGTTCTTGTTGGCTTTGACGCTGCCGGCTTTGCAAAGGAGTCCGAGAGCCTCTTTCGGGAACGTGATCACGCCGTTTACCAGCGTGCCTTCGCCGCCTGAAAGCGTTGCTATCTCATAATCTCCGTAACTCGAATCAATATCGGTTACTCCGGTGAACTGGCGGGGGAAGAATACCTTGTTCGGGTCGCTGCAGTCGATCGTGATATTGGCCGGAGTATATGTAACGGCCTGTGCTTCTACTGTCTCCTGATCGGCTCCGAAGAATTCGGTCAGGAAAGGCCAGCCGTACATCTCTTCGATCATATAGATACCCGCTTTCGATTTGTGTTTGTGGACGGTAACCTCGATTTCGGGGTTTCCGCCTTTAAACATGGCACAGAGCCAGTCGTCGCGGAACTTTCCGGTCCCCAGTTCTTCCCAGGGCCAGGGTGCGACCGTGATGCTGAGCATGCGGTTGCCGTAGGGCGTCGAGTTGTCCTCGTCGTTGATCAGAAACGACAGGGGGTACTCCTTGCCGTCTTCGAGCGCCGTGCGGTCGAACGTGATCAGCAGTTCGGACGTTTCCTTGCCGGCGGCGAACGTTACCGACGAAGGAATGGTGAACAACTCCGATTCGTCGCTTGCGAGGATCGCTACGGTCAGGGCCTCGTCCTTGACGATGCGTTTTACGGGAATGGCGATCGAGGTGACATCGTCGCTGATACTGTGCTGCGTGGTTACGTTCTCGGGAAAGTAAACCTGTGCACCGTCGACATCGGGACCTGCTGTGAAGTCATCGTCGTTGCAGGCCGTGAAAAGTCCTGCGGCGATGGCGACGGTCGCCAAAAAGAATATTTTTAAGCTTTTCATAAATGGCTGCGTTTTTTATTTGACAGACTTGACCGTTTGGTTCGGATTGGGGTTGTTCTTGCCGCTGAGCCCCGTATTCTGCTGTACGGCGGTCAGCGGAATCACGCAGTTCCACCAGGGAGCGCGGCCATCCGTGGTGAACTGGGCGCTCGACGGTGCGTTCGTGCCGTTGTCGCCGTTGTGCATGCTCTTGTTCAGACGCTTCAGGTCGTAGAAGATGATGCCTTCGCCCCAAAACTCGATCTGCTTCTGGAAAATGATTTCGTCGACCAGGTCGTTTGCCGCGGGGACCGTATAGGACGGGTTGCGGTTGACCATGAACGATTGCAGCAGCGTTTTGCCGGTAGCCGCGTCGTAGTGCGCCGTAGCTTCGGCTTCGGTGAGGTACATCTCTTCGACGCGCATCATCGGGATGCTCGTAACGTTACCCGTCGTATAGTTGGTCTTTTCGCCGTTTGCCGTGTGGAACTTGAACGACGTATAGGGAGCGATCGTTTCGAACTCCTCCTCGGTAAGGCTCGTGTAAGGCTTCATCGCCTCGTAGGAACGATCCGGGCCGACGAAGACCTTTTTGCGGAAGTCGCCCGTCGAAATGCGGTTGTAGTTGAATACCGAGATACCCGGCTGTGCGCCGTAGCCGTATCCCCAGATCGCTTCGGGGCACATGTGCGCCGACCACGAGAGCAGGTTGTTGAGTACGGTGTCGGAAGTCTGGATCATCGCCCACATCCACGCCGAATTGACCGTGTTGAACCCGGTCTTCGGGTCGAGCCACTGGCTTTCGTTCATGATCGAACAACCCGAAGCGTCGATGGCTTTGCGGGCATATTCGGCCGCGAGCCGGTAGGCTGCGTCGCCGGTCGGAACGTCGGCATACGATTCGGTGAATCCGCCCAGCCAGAGATAGGCGCGCGCCTTGAGACCGTAGACTACGGCCAGCGAGGGCAGGTTCTTCGTCGGCGGGGTGTAGTTGGCCAGCAATCTCTCGGCGTCGTTGAGGTCCTCGAAGATGAATTTGAACATCTCTTCACGCGATGCGCGCGGGTTGTTCTCCAGCTCTTCCAGCGTCATGCCCTCCCGGACGATGGGGACGGTCAGACCCTTGACGGCTTCCAGTTCGGTCTCGTAAGCGGGACGCTCAGGGGCTTTGGCCGGAAGCGGGTCGTACTGACGGGCCATATCGAGGTAGCCCAGGGCGCGGAACGTTTTGCCTATGCCCAGCATCTCCCCGTATGCATCGTTGGTCTTCGCGATCTCGATAGCCTCGTTGGCTGTGAAGATAAATTTGTAATAGTTGGTATAGAAGAACTCGGTGGGCCAATTGTTTGCGGCCAGTCCGTTTACATAGAGCCAGGGCTGCCAGCGGTCGTAATACTGGTTGCCGCCCGGCAGGTTGCCGCTGACGGGGAATACTTCGCCGGCCATACGGTCTGTTGCGCCGAAGATGCCCGGATAACCGAAGTCGAAGTGTTCGCCGAGGTCCAGGTAGCTGGTGATGAGGACAGTAGGCATTGCCGTAACCAGGCCCTCCATGGCAAACGGCGATTCGGCCGTCTGGTCGCTGGTGGCATATCCGCTCTCGGGGAAGGTCTCCTTGATACAGCCCGGGAGAAGTACCGATGAACCGAGAAGTACCGCCGTGTATTTCAGTATTTTATTCATTTTCATAATAATCATCGTTTGGAGAAATTAGAACGTAACGGTTACACCGCCCGAGAAGGTGCGGATCGGGGCGTAGTAGTAGGGATTCGTGATTCCGGTGATGGCCTGGCGCGGGTCGAGACCCTGGCGCTTGGACCAGTACCACACGTTGTCGCAGGCTACATAAATCCGCAGGCTCTCGACAAGGAACTTACGCGTGATGCGTTTGGGCAGCGTATAGCCGAGCGTGATGTTCTGGATGTTCAGATACGATGCGTCGGTGAGGAAACGGCTCGAGATGGCTGCCTGATCCTGATCGTTGTAGGCGAAACGCGGAATATTCGAACTGGAATTCTCGGGAGTCCATGAATTGAGCAGGTCGTGGTGGTAGTTGCTTCCGGTCGAGGTTCCCAGCGGCGAGTCCATGTAGAACCTGTAACCTTCGTCGAGCACCTGTCCGCCGATCTGGTAGGTGAATCCGACCGAGAAATCGACGCCGTAGAAACGCAGCGACGTGTTGAAACCGCCGTAGAGGTCGGGAAGTGCGTCGCCCTGCATTTCGCGTCCCTCCTGCGATGCTACCGAATAGTCGGTGGTCGTTATACGCTTTTTCTCGCCGGTCGCCTCGTCGGTTTGATAGGTGTACCACATCGATTTACCGGTTTCTTGGTCTACGCCGGCATAGGTCGGCAGGTAGAACGAGAAGACCGATTCGCCTTCGGTGAGGAATTTGGTGCTCTGCTGGCGGCCTACGTGTTTTCCGTCGGCCGTCGTGTTATTCTTATACTGCACGGGCAGTTTGACCAACTTATTCTTGTAATGGGTCATGTTGAGCGAGAAGTCCCATACGAGGTTTTTGGTCCGGATCAGGTCGGCGTTCAGCTCGATTTCGATACCGCGGTTGACCATGTCGCCGATGTTGGTGAAGATGGACGTATAGCCGGCTTCCAGCGGGGTAGCGAGTTCGAACAGCATGTCGGAGGTCTTGCGGTTGAAGAAGTCGATGCCGCCCGACAGACGGTTGTCCCAGAGTCCGAACTCGACACCGATGTTGAGGTTGGCATTGGTCTCCCAGGTGATGTCGGGATTGCCTTTGCGGAACAGGGTGCTCGTTACGCCGCTGCCGCTGCTCAGGATCTCGCGGTAGTCGACGTAGCGGTAAAAGGTCTCCGCTTTCGAGCCGAGGTTGTCGTTACCCTGCGAGCCGTACGAAGCTTTGACTTTCAGCATGTCGACCCATGAAACGTCGAACCAGTTCTCGTGACTGATGATCCAGGCTGCGCCTGCCGACCAGAAGTTACCCCAGCGGTGGTCGGGGTGGAAGCGCGACGAGGCGTCGCGGCGATACGATCCCGAAACGTAGATACGGTTGTCGTAATCGTACTGTCCGCGGAAGAAATAACCTTCGTTGTTGTATTCCAATACCGACGAACCCGATTTCGAAGAGTCTACGACCGCACCGCTGAGTTCGTTGTTGTCCGGCGAATACATCATGGTTTTCGAGGCGTACAGTTCATACGATTTACGGTTGTACATCTCGTGTCCGACAAGCAGATCCAGGTTGTGGCGCTCGGCGAATGTGTGGTTGTAGGTCAGGAGCTGCTGCAGGTTGTAGGTGATGTCGCGCATGTGAGCCTTGAGAACCGCTCCGCCCGATTCGGCGAACTGTCCGTAATAGGGGTTCGACACCTGCGTTTCACGGGTCTCATTGAGCGATACGCTGCCGTTGAGGGTCAGTTTCAGGCCCTTGTAGAGCGAGAAATCAGCAAATCCGTTGGCCGTGAAGGCATTGCCCTCGTTGATGTATTTGTTCAACTGGATATCCTGCAGGTCGTTGCTCTTGCCGCCGTTCGTACGTAGCGCGCCGCCGTTGCGGCCGTCGCCCGTGTCGTACATCTTGAAGCCGTACTCGTCGATCATGATCCGGCCGTTGGCGTCGCGCATGTAGACAGGGTAGATCGGAGCCATGCGGATGGCCGTCGCGAATGCGTTTCCGCCGTCGGCATTACCTTCGCCCTGGCCTTCTCCATCGACGTTGGTCTTGTTGCCGTTGTTCCAGACGAAATGGGTGTAGGACATGTTGCCACCCACTTTCAGCCACTTCTTCGCTTGGTAATCCGCACGCAGGCGGGCGGTGTAGCGCTCGTTGCTCGAACCGTCGACGATACCCGTGTTGTCCAGGTAGCCGAGCGATGCGTAGAAATTGGCGCGGTCCGATGCCCCGGATACGTTCACGTTGTACTCCTGGCGGAACGACGCCGATTTGTAGATTTCGTCGAGCCAGTTGTCGGGTTGCAGGTAGAACTGGTTGCCTTTGGAGTCGGTTACGAGGCGGCCCTGGGTTGCCCGCGGGTTGAGACGACCGTTCTCACCGATGAGATTCTGCCCTTCGGGTACGGTGAAGACGTTGTAGCCCAAACCTCCGGCATCGTTCGATGTCAGCAGCTTGTTGGCTGCCATGTTTGCCGAGAGTGCATCGTATTTCTGTTCGAGCGTGTAATAATTGTACAACGACTTGTAGTGCATCTCGTAGTACTCGCCGGCATCCTCTACGATGTCGTAAGTTTGCAGCGCGCGGGTGTTGATGCCCCATTTTCCGTCGAACGTTACGACCGCTTCGCCGACTTTGGCCCGCTTGGTCGTTACCATGATCACGCCGTTGGCGCCGCGGGCGCCGTAGAGAGCATTCGATGCGGCGTCTTTGAGGACGCTGATCGATTCGATATCGGCGGCGTTGATGTTGTTTACGTCGCCTTCGTAGGGAACTCCGTCGACAACCCAGAGCGGGTCGTTCTTGGCGTTCATCGAGCCGTAGCCGCGCACGTAAATCTTCTGTCCGGAACCCGGACGGCCCGATACGGACGTAAACTGTACGCCGGCGATTTTACCGACCAGCGCATCCTGTACGTTCGAGGACTGCGTTTTGATCAGATCGTCGGATTTGATCACTTTCGCCGATCCGGTGAAGGCCTCTTTTTTGGCCGTACCGAATGCGACGACGATCACATCGTCGATTGCCTGCGTGTCTTCTTTCAACGTGATGTTGATACGCGTCTTATTGGCAATGGCGACCTTTTGGGTCTCATAGCCGATGAAAGACACGACCAACGATCCGTTTCCGGGGGCCGAAATGGTGAAACTACCGTCCGCATTCGAGGTAGTGCCGACTTGAGTGCCATCGACCATGACAGTTGCACCAGCCACGGGCTTTCCGTCCGCGCTGGAAACTGTACCGGAAACTTGCTTATTTTGGGCCAGTGAGAGTAAGATTCCCCCCCCCAATAAAGCAATTAACGATAGTAGAATTTTTCTTACCATAAGCGTTAATCTAAATTTGTTTTTTAAAATAAAAAGTTCACAAGCAAAGATATGAAAATGCTGCATCGTTTACAAATAAATTATTAAAAAAATTTACCAATATAACATATCCGCAGAGGATCGGCTGTTAACGGTTACGATTCGGACAATATGATTCCGTGACGGTTACAGATTGTAATCGTCGTTTTTTGCTGTTTTCGGGTATTCCGGCCGAATATGTCTGATGTGTGACCTTCTGTGTATACACAAATCCGGCCTCAGAAACGCTCTTGAACCCGATCCAGGTCTGAATCCGGATACAATGTATCGAGCCGTTTCGAGAGGCGTTCCATGTCGCCGTCGAGTTTCGAGTGTGTGATGGTAGCATAAATTTGCGTAGTGCGGATATTCTTATGCCCCAGCAACTTACTGATGGTCTCGATTGCCATTCCCTGCGAAAGGGTGATCGTCGTGGCAAAGGTATGGCGGGCCGAGTGGAACGTAATGTGCCGCGGAATGCCTGCCAGGGACATGATGCGTTCGAGGCAGATGTTGCACCAGCCGTTACTCGGGAGGTTGAATATCTGCGCGTTACGCTGTCTGGGCTTATATTTCAGCAGGATGGCATACGGAACGGCGAAAATCCGCACATTGACGGTAGCTCCGGTTTTGCGACGTGTCGTGCTGATCCACAACTGTTTACCATCCTGTTGAATGTGCTGGGATGTAAGCAGGCTAAGGTCGATATAGGAGAGCCCCGTGAAGCAACTGAACAAAAACGCATCCCGCACCAACTGCAAAGTAGCGTCGTCGAGCTCCAGACGGATTAGTTTACGAATCTCGGCCATGGATAGATAGTTTCGGGTGACAAATTCGCTGTGCAGTTTGTAATTGGAGAAGAGGTCCTTGGACATATAGCCCTTGCTGCGGGCCAGCATAAGCACGTGCTTGAGTGCGATCATGTAGATCCAAGTCGTGTTTTTCTTGTGTCCGCACTCCTGTGCGATGTACTGGTGAAACCCCGTCAGGAACTCCTTATCAAGCTCTTTGAACAGCAAATCCTTGCGGTTGAACCGGTCGTTGACATAGCTTTCGAGATGGTTGTAAACACACCTATATTTATAATAGGTCGTTTTGCTGCGGCTAATTCCGACCATCCGGCTGAATTCTTCGTTGTGATGCTTGAAAAAAGCAAGCAGCGTTTCATTGCGCTGGTCGTTACCGAAATACATCTCCTTGACCATTCCCGGGGTGACCAGCGAATGCTCGTAGAATAACGTATTATAACATCGTTCGATGTGGAAGCGAATCTGAGCGAGTTGTTCGTTTGTACGTACGGCAACCGCGCTGCGTCCTGCCACTCGTCCCATACTCACACTCCACAAATTCGGATTCACAGATAGTTGCGTCGACAGCTGCGTCCGCTGTCCGTTGATCGTAATGCGTCCCATTATCGGTGTGTTCCCATTGCGTAAAGGCGCATTCTTCTTGATGTAAAACAGTACTTTGAACGTGTTTCTCATTCCCTTCTAACCTTTATTGAAACAATAAGTTAACCGCGATAAAGGTAATGATAAAGTTACTGCCGAATGGTATACTAATTGGACCAAATGTCTTATTTTGGCTAAGTTAACCCCTTTTTGACAGTAACTATCTGGTTACAGAACCCGGATACGCGGAGGTAACGCCTATTCATCTTACACGCTTAGTACCAAACTATTATGTTTTTTTAGGAAAAATCGGGCTTATTTCCTGCAATTATCATATATACAGAGGCTTAATATGCAAATTTTGGGATGCTAGATTTTTATTTTAAAATTTTATTAAAATTAACGCTTATGGTAAGAAAAATTGTACTATCGTTAATTGCTATTTTGGGCCTCTGTGCGTATGGATTCGCCCAAAACCGGCAGGTTTCCGGTACAGTTGCCGATGCGGAGGGAAAGCCCGTCGCAGGCGCTACGGTCCTGGTGGATGGTACGACCGTTGGTACGACAACCAACGCATCCGGCCAATTCACGATTTCGGCCCCTACCAACGGAACCCTGTTGGTGACGTTCATCGGCTATGAAGCCCAACGTGTTGCAATCGCCGGCAAAAGCCAGCTGAAAATCACGATGAAAGAGGATGCGCAGGCGATCGACGATGTAATCGTCGTTGCATATGGTACAGCCAAGAAGGAGGCTTTCACCGGCTCCGCATCGGTGATGAAGTCGGAAGATATAGGCAAACGTCAGGTTTCCAATATCTCGAACGCACTGGCCGGCGCCGTAGCCGGTGTGCAGGCAGTCTCTTCGAACGGCCAGCCGGGTGAGAGTGCAAAGATCCGCATCCGCGGTATCGGCTCCATCTCGGCGAGCAGCGCCCCGCTCTACATCGTGGACGGCGCACCCTACGACGGATCGCTGTCGTATCTGAACAGCGCCGACATCGAGTCGCTTACGGTTCTGAAAGATGCCGCCGCATCGGCCATCTACGGAGCACGCGGTGCAAACGGCGTCGTCCTGATTACGACCAAGAAAGGTAAATCGGGCGATGCGAAGGTCAACTTCGACGCCAAATGGGGTACGAACTCCCGCGGTGTGCCCAACTACGACGTGATCTCCAATCCCGGCCAGTATTACGAACTGGGCTATCAATCGCTGTTCAACAGCCGCTACCAGGCCGGCAGCTCGCTCGCCGAAGCCCGCGCCTTCGCCAACTCGGCATTGTTCGACAGCAACAACGGCGGTACGGGTTACAACGTCTACACGATTCCCGCAAAGCAGACGCTGATCGGTTCCAACGGCAAGCTCAATCCCAACGCGACGCTGGGTTATTCGGACGGTGAGTACTACTACATTCCGGACGATTGGTATGAAGAACTGTTCGGCAAGGGCAACCTTCGCCAGGAGTACAACGTTTCGATCGCGGGCGCTTCGGACCGTTTCAACTATTTCATGTCGGCCGGTTATCTCGACGACTCGGGTATTATCGAGAACTCGGGCTTCACCCGTTATTCGGCCCGTCTGAAAGCGGACTACCAGGCCAAGAAATGGCTTAAGGTGGGTGCGAACATCAGCTATTCGCACGCCATTTCCAATGCACCCACGGGGCAGACCGAGAACGATACCGGTTCGTCGGCCAACCTGTTCTACCTGGCTAACATGATTGCCCCGATCTACCCGATGTATGTGCGCGATGTCTACAAAAACATCAAGTACGACGACCATGGTAACAAGATTTACGACTCGGGCGTGAACACCAACCAGACCCGTTCGTTCTCGGGCGGCGCCAACCCCATGATTTCGATCGATCTCGACCGCCACCGCTCCTACACCGACGCGGTGAACGGCAACTGGTTCGCGACCGTAACCCCCATCGAGGGGCTGAACTTCACGGCCAACATCAGTGCCAGCGCCATCAACCGGCGTCTGAACCGTCTCTACAACTCCTACTACGGTTCCTATATCGGCAAAGGTTCGACCTCTGTTTCGCATTCGCGCACATTCGGCGTCAACCAGCAATATCTGGCGACTTACAAAAAGACTTTCGCCGACAAGCATAATTTCGACGTGCTGGTGGGCTTCGAGAACTACTCGCTGAAAATGCAGTATCTCTATGGCAGCAACACCGACCTTTACAACCCGAACATCGGTGAGTTGGACAACGCCATCTACGAAACGCCGCAGGTAAGTTCTTACACGGACACTTACTTCACGATGGGCGTCCTGTCGCGTCTGCAATACGACTACGACGGCAAATACTTCTTCTCGGCCTCGTACCGCCGCGACGCTTCGTCGCGTTTCCATCCCGACAACCGCTGGGGTAACTTCGGTTCGGTGGGCGCCGCGTGGCTGATGTCGAAAGAGACGTTCCTCCGCGACGTGAAATGGCTCGACATGCTGAAACTGAAGGTTTCGTACGGTATTCAGGGTAACGACGACCTGCTGGACCAGAGCGGTTACAGCAACTACTATCCCTATCAGGACCAGTTCCAGGTAGGCCGTGTTGACGGCGACTTCTCGCTGACGCTCAACTACAAGGGTAACAAAGACATTACCTGGGAGTCGTCGCACTCGTTCAACGTCGGCGTGGAATTCGGACTCTGGGACGGACGCCTGAACGGAGGTATCGAGTATTTCTCGCGCAAGACTTCGGACATGCTCTACTACAAGCCCGTACCGCCTTCGCTGGGTTACTCGCGGCAGCCGCTCAACGTAGGTTCGATGCGCAACGCCGGTATCGAGGTGGAACTGAGCGCCGGCCTGCTGCGTTACAAGAACTTTACGTGGGACCTGAACCTCAATATGACCCACTACAAGAACAAAATCCTTTCGCTCGACAAGGATATTTCGGCGAATGGAATCGTCGGCTCGATGTCGATCCGCGAGGTAGGTGGTTCGATGTACGACTCTTACCTGAAAACCTATGCGGGCGTCGACCCCGAAACGGGTAAATCGCTCTGGTATATGGACCCGGACAACGGCGATTATTCGACTACGGACGTTTTCGATGACGCTCGCCAGGCCCGTCAGGGTAGCACCCTGCCCAAAGTCATGGGCGGTTTCGGCACTTCGCTGAACTTCTACGGCGTCGATATTTCGGTACAGTTCGCTTACCAGCTCGGAGGTCGTCTCTACGACAACACCTACCACCAGCTGATGCACTACGGCGATGCGCTGGGTACAAACTGGCACAAGGATATCCTCAAGGCCTGGACGCCCGAACACACCAACACGGATGTTCCGCGCCTCAACTCGTCCGACGACTCGTACCAGAAATATTCGTCGCGATTCCTCGTCAGCTCCAACTACCTCTCCGTCAACAACCTGACGGTAGGTTATACGCTTCCCAAGAAGTGGACCGACAAGATGCGCCTCGGCAGCATCCGCATCTACTTTGCGGGCGACAACCTCGCTGTCTTCTCGAAGCGCGAAGGTCTCGACCCCCGAATCGTATTCGGCGGAACAGGGACGGCGGACAACACCTCCTACTCGGCCCTGCGGACTTTCTCGGGCGGTATTAACTTGACGTTCTAATACAGGTAGAAACAACTAAAAACGCATCTATGAAAGCAATTAACAAGATATGGATATTTGCCCTGGGAACGGCGGTTATGGCATCATCGTGCTCCGACCTCGACACGTTTCCCGAAAGCGGCGTGGTAACCGAAGATCAGAAGAAAGAGGTCGTGGAGGACAATCCCGACCGTCTTCAGGCTGACATCAATACGCTGTCGTCGATCTTCGTCCAGTTACTGCCCAACTGGGCCGGCGGCAACGACCAGGTATTCCACAACGACTTCAGCTATCCCGCGGTCTGCATCGCTACCGACGGTAACGGCTCCGACATGGTGTCGGATAACAGCGACTACGAGTGGTTCTCGGTGGCGTTCGAATATTCGGACCGTAACGCCAACTACGCCGTGCCCCTCTTTACGTGGAATTTCTGCTACCGGCTGAACAAGCAGGCCAACGACATCCTCGCGACGATTCCCGAAGATACGGATGACGAAAAACTGATCCATTACCGTGGCCAGGCGCTCGTGGCGCGTGCATTCGCACACTTCACGCTGGCGCAGCGCTTCCAGTTCACCTACAAGGGCAACGAGGACAAGCCGACGGTTCCCATCGTAACGTGGGATATGCCCGTCGAGCGCGTCGGCGCCAATCCCCGCGCTACGAACGCCGAAATCTACAAGCAGATCTACGACGATTTGACACAGGCTATCTCCGACCTCGAAGGTTTCCAGCGCTCGGGCAAATCGGCCGTCAACCAGAATGTGGCTTACGGCATGCGTGCCCGCGTGAATCTCGTGATGAACAACTGGGGAGAAGCCGCTACGGACGCCGCGTCGGCCATGGAGGGCTTTTCGCTGCTGACGAAGGAGGATGTGTCGGCTCCCGGGTTCAACGAAGCTACGGCATCGTCGTGGATTTGGGCCGGACTCTACAAGGCCGCCGATACCCCGGCCAACTACCGGAACATCACCTGGGGCGGACACCTCTGCTCGTTCAACAAGGGTTATACCACGAGCCAGGGTCTGTACAAGCGCATCAATTCGCTGCTGTACAACATGATTCCCGAAACCGACGTGCGCAAGGGATGGTGGATCGACACCAACCTCTCGTCGCCGCTGCTCGACCACATGGATTGGGACGGCGTAACCGGTTCGGCCATCAGTTCGCTCTCGATTCCCAATGTGAAGCGTGCATTCGTGCCCTATACCAATGTGAAGTTCGCACCCTTCGAGAATAAGTGCGGTACGGACATCAATGCCGGCGACTGGTGCATCATGCGCGCCGAGGAAATGCTCCTCATCCAGGCCGAGGCCATGGCCATGGGCGGCAACCTCAACGGCGGCAAGTCCCTGCTGGAAAACTGGGTAAAAACCTACCGCAACGAGGAATATACCTGTGCTGCATCGACTCCCGAAGCTTTCCAGAACGAAGTCTGGCTGCAGCGCCGCATCGAATTGTGGGGCGAAGGACACGCCTACACCGACATCATGCGCCTGAAGAAAAACGTTGTGCGCTGCACCACGGCCGGCAAATCGGACTTCCCCGACGCTTGGGCGTTCAACATCGCGGCCGACGACGGTATCCTGCTGATGCGCATTCCCACCCGTGAAACCAATGCCAATGCGGCCATCGACCCCATCAAGGACAACAACACCGGAGGTACGTTCCCCGTCCACGGAAGCGGTGCGGGCCTGACCGACGGAGTGGTCGTGAAATAGTGTAGAACCGGATTAACATTGACAAATATGAAAACACTCAAGAGTATATTATATGCGTTTATAGCGGTGTTCATCTTCGCGGGCTGCGATGATGACGGCGACTATCTGGCCGGCGCGCCCGAGAATCCCGATTGCTATAACGTCTATTTCCCCGCGCAGGATAATGCCTCCGATGTGGAACTCGACCCTGCGGCCGATACCAAGTTGAGTTTCATCGTACGCCGCCTCAAGAGCGACGGAGCGATCACCGTTCCCGTTTCGGTGAAAAAGAACCAGGGCAACGTCTTCGCCATTTCGGCCATCGAATTTGCCGACGGTCAGGAGGAGACCAGCTTCGACGTGAACTTCCCGGAGACGGAGGTCGGCACGAAATACGCCTGTGAAATCAATATCGACGACACGAAGTATGCTTCCGTCTATGGTGAGAAATCCGTCGGAATGACCTTTTCTGTAACCCGTGTCAAATGGAACCTGCTTACGGGCGGGGCCGGCGAAACCAAGGGTAAGTGGCGTGACGACGTGATTTCGTCGCTGTTCGGCGTGACTAATGCCAACGCCGAAGTCGAACTCGAAATTTATGAGCGCGACGACCGGCCGGGTTACTACCGCATGGTTCCCTACACGCAGACCCTTATCAGCGCCCTCTTCGGACGCAACGTAGGTTCCTGCACCGAACCTTATACCATTATCGACGCAACGGATCCCGACAAGGTCTGGATTCCCTATCAGACTACGGGTGTTACGTTGGGTGGCGACGGTGAGATCGAGATTGCATCGAAGATCAACAAGAACATCCCCTCCGTTTCCGAGGCTGCCAGCCTCTACGGAACGCTGAAGGACGGTGTTATCACCTTCCCGGCCAGCAGTATCTACGTCAACTTTACGATTTCCGGCGGTTGGTACGGAGCCAATGCCAGCGGCATGCAGCGGATTGTCCTCCCGGGAGCCAAAGTTTACGACTATACGCTTTCGCTGTCGAAGACCGAACCGAAGAACGGCGTGGTAGAACTCGGCTTTACCTTCGGCGCCGACGTGGCGAAGGTGCAGTACGCCTTCTTCGAAGGTGCTCTCAGCGAGGCCCTTGCCGAAGCCAAGTCGAAAGAGATGGCGGAAGGCGGACTTCCGACCCAGGAGATCGCTGCAACGGGTACGGTCAACGCCGTGATGAACGAAACGGGCATGTACTCCGTGCTGGGTAACATTTACAATGCGGCCGGCGAACTGCAGGGCTACTCGTACCTCGCCTTCGGATACGTTAAGGACGGCGACGAGAAACCGGTTCTGATGAGCGTAGGCCTGAATATCACCGACAAGTATGCAAACAAGGGTTACACCGCCGAGGATTCGGCCGAATTCTGGGCCAACGGCCAGGAGATCGAGTCGGGTTACTACGGACTCTACGAGACCGAAGCGCTTGCAGGTGCGACCGAAGCGGACCTGATTACGCTCGTTACCTCTTCGCAGGGCATGAAGTTCTCGGCTGAAAATCTCGAGGCCATCAACAAGGCCGACGGTACGTTCGCACTGATGCTCGGCGGCCTGAACGGCGGAACGAACTATACGCTGCTGGTATACGCTTACAACGGCTACGTTTCGAAGCTGATGACCGCACAGGCTACGACCGAAGGCACGCCCCATCCGCTCAAGCGCAACTACACCATGGACGACTTCCTGTCGACGCAGCTCTCGAAAGCCGGCATGTGCAAGACGTGGAACTACTACGCGGGAACCATCAGCAACAGTGTTGCGTCCGGCAAACGGGCCAAGGTCGGCACGGTTACCATTACCGACAACACGACGGCGGACACCGCGGAAGCGGATTATCTCAACATTTCGGGTCTGTCGGGCATCGGCCGGCTTATCGGCGGCGACGACACCATGCTGATCGAATACTACAACGGCGTTCTTTACTCGATCTCCGACCAGATCATCGGAAGCTATGGCGGGGAACCGGTATCGTACTGGATGACTACCACTACGCTCAAAGCCTATTCGGTCGATTATGCGCTGATCGGCGGTCAGGTGGTAGACGGCTACCTCGCTTTTGTCGCCAACCCCAATTACATAGCAAGCAATAGCCTGACGTTCGACGGAATGCGGTTCCTGACCTTCTCCGACGAATCGCTGGGAACGGCTACGGGCGGCCTGGTATGGCTTTACAACCTGATGCTCGAAGACCCGGGCAAAGCCGTGCCGATGTCGGCTCCCGCTGCGACTGTAACCCGGCCTCAGCTCGAAAAGATTTCGTCGGCCTTCTCCGCACCGGATAATTTCGTCGAACTGCGCGGCCGCGAACGCATGCGCGCCCTGATCGACGAATACATCCACTCGGACAGGGACGCCTCGAATGTCGCCCAGCCGGTCATGACGGTCGTAAAATCCGAAGCCAAGACAGCCAGTGCCCGGGTAACCGTATCGCAGGGCGTGGCTCCCAAAGTTTCGGCCCCGGTGCAGGTGATGGTGAAAAAAGGTGTTGACCTGGTTAAATAATCGGAACTGTTAACCAGATAAGATCGGGAGGATCCGGTCTGAAACGTCCGGATCCTCTCTTTAAAATCAAGAAAAATATGGCTAATAGAAAATTCTTACTTATAGCAGCGCTGCTGATGGCGGCTTGTACGTCCGATCCCATGGAGGAACAGCCCGGAGAAAACGGCGCTCCCGAAATTGCTCCGGCGCATAAGATCGTCAATACGTCCGTTAGCGCCGAACAGGGAACCCTGTTGGTTTATTTCGACGACGAGGCCGTCGGGCAAGTCGAAAATATGGCGGCAATCGCAGCTAAAACCCGCGCTGCCGTGACCCGTTCGGGTCTCGTGAAGGTCGACGAAGTGCTCAGCGCACTCGACGTGACCAGCCTTCGCCGCGTCTTCCCTTACAACGCCAAAAACGAGGCGCGCGCACGCGCTGCCGGCCTCCACAAATGGTATGTTATCGGTTTCGACGCCGAAGCCGACCTCGACGAGGCTGCCCGGCAACTGGCCGCCGTTTCCGAGGTGGAGCACGTGCAGTTCAACACCCGCCTCATGCTGGCCGACGGTCATAAACCCGCCCCGCTGCGTACGGGTTCGGCTGTAACCGCCGCTACGACTCCCGTTGTTACCCCCGCGTTCAACGACCCGGAACTGTGGCGCCAGTGGCACTATGTCAACTACGGTAATACGGGCATCGCCCAGACCTCGCGCGTCGGCGCTGACATCAACGTCCGGGAGGCCTGGAAACTCACGGGAGGCGATCCTTCGGTGATCGTGGCCATCGTCGACCAGGGCGTGAAATACTCGCATCCCGACCTGGCCGCCAACATGTGGGTCAACACGGCCGAGCGCGACGGAGTCGCAGGCGAGGACAGCGACAACAACGGCTACAAGGACGACGTACACGGCTACAATTTCGTAACCGGAGGCGCTATCTCGTGGGATATTCCCCACTACGACAAGGATGGTAAATACGATGGCGACAACGGCCACGGAACCCATGTCGCCGGTACGGTTGCCGCCGTCAACAACAACGGCGAAGGCGTCTGCGGCGTAGCGGGCGGCACGGGCAATAACGACGGCGTGAAACTCATGTCCTGCCAGATTTTCTCGGGCGGTTCAGGCGGTACGGCCGCCATTTCGGCCGAGGCGATCTATTATGCGGCCAACAACGGTGCATCGATCATCCAGTGCTCGTTCGGATACCCCGCCGGAGCCGCGACCTCCGACAACGCTTATGCCAACGGCGCACGCGCAGAGAAGCAGGCGATCGATTATTTCATCAGCACGAAGAACTGCGACGCGATCGACGGCGGACTCGCCATCTTCGCGGCCGGAAACGACGCTACGGGCATGTCCGCCTACCCGGCGGCTTACCGCGACTACATCTCGGTAACGGCCTTCTCGCCCGACTTCCTGCCGGCCTACTACACCAACTACGGTCCCGGCTGTAACATCGCCGCTCCGGGCGGTGACTATGCGATCTCCGCAGACCAGGAGTCGAGCGAGGTACTCTCGACGGTTCCCTCCGAACTGGCCGACTTCGCAGGTAGCGACTACGGCTTCATGCAGGGAACCTCGATGGCTTGTCCGCATGTTTCGGGTGTGGCCGCACTGGGACTTTCGTATGCACTGAAGAAGGGCAAGACCTTCACGATGGATGAGTTCAAGGCGATGCTGCTGACCTCGGTGAACGACATCAACTACTACCTCGAAGGTACGAAAACGTCGGCCGCGACCATTAACCTCGGCCTCTACTACGGACAGATGGGAACCGGTGCGATCGATGCTTACCAGTTGCTCATGCAGATCGAAGGCACGCCGTGCATGCGGGCCAAGATCGGTGCTTCGCAGCTCATTCCGCTGACGACGTATTTCGGTGGCGGCGCATCGGACCTTACCTATACTGACGTGACCATGTCGCAGGCAGACATGGATAAGCTCGGCATCACGGAAGCGCCTAAGATCGTTTTCGGCAAGTTGCAGATTCTTTGCACGAAGCCCGGAGCGGCAAAAATCGCCATTACGGCCATTGCCGGCGGCGAGAACCTCGGCGGAGGCAATTCGATGGGTGGCCAGGCAGTTACCAAGGAGTTCGCCATCGTTGCCCGCGCTACGGAAAACGCAAACGGAGGTTGGTTATAATAAATGAAAAACTGAGAATATGAGAAAGACTCTTTATACCTTATTCGCCGTGCTCGGTTTGTGCTTGTTTGCCGGCTGTTCGGACGACAACGAAAACAACTCGCCGCTGGCCAAACAACTTGCCGGCGAATGGCACTTGGCTTCCTGGAACGGGGCCGCCCCCGTCGATTTCGATGCCTACATATCGTTTACATCCGGCGGCTCGTTTGAAATCTACCAGCAGATAGACCAGCCCGGCTACCAGAAATATTCGGGTTCCTATAAGCTCGACGACGCGACCCTTTCGGGTAAGTACAGCGACAATACGCCCCTGGCCGGCGGCGCTTACGAAATCTCGTTCGACGAAGCAGGCAACACGCTTACGATGGTGAGCGATCCTTCGGTCGGCGAAGTGAGCGTCTACACCCGCAAGGCGATTCCCGAATCGATCAAGAGCGACGCCAAGGTGGTGAAATCATCCCGCTCGGCAAGCCGGCTGTTGTTCTAACGCCTCCGGTTACTGTTAAGTAACCTTTCGCCGCAAGGCCTTCCGCGTAAATCGTTATGCGGAAGGCCTTTTTTCATTGTATCCGGGTATCGGTTTGGTAACCATGCCCTTTCCTGACAGTTACCTGAAAATGGATTAATATCCGTTTAAAGCGCTGATCTATAACGAATTGTTTGTTTCAAGTAAAACGACTCTGGAGTTTGCTTGTTTTTTATTTTAAAAAACAAATTAGATTAACGCTTATGGTAAGAAAAATTCTACTATCGTTAATTGCCGTTTTGGGTCTGTGTGCCTATGGCTATGCCCAGAACCGGCAGATTTCCGGTAAAGTCGCCGATGCGGAAGGTAAACCTGTTGCAGGTGCGACGGTTATGGTCGACGGCACGTCGACCGGTACGACCACGGGCACGGACGGTAAGTTTACCATCTCCGCTCCCGCCAACGCTACGCTGGCGGTTTCGTTCATTGGTTACGAGTCGCAGAAAGTGGCTGTCGCGGGAAAGACGCATATCGACGTCGTGTTGCGCGAGGACGCCCAGGCTATTGAGAATGTCGTGGTAACAGCCTTCGGCACTACGACGAAAAAAGACCTTACGGGTTCAATCGCGACTATCCGCGGTGATGAACTTTCGAAGCGCCAGGTTTCGACCGTTTCGAAAATGCTCGAAGGCGCTGTTCCCGGCGTGCAGTTGACCACGGCGACCAACCAGCCCGGTACGGATGCTGCGATCTACGTCCGCGGCGTCGGTTCACTCAATGCAGGCAACGGTGCGCTGATCGTGCTTGACGGTTCGCCCTATCAGGGCAGCCTGTCCGACATCAACCCGGCGGACATCGAGTCTATCTCTGTGTCGAAGGACGCTACCGCCAACTCGCTCTACGGTTCGCGCGCCGCCAACGGCGTGGTCTTCATCACGACCAAGCGCGGCAATCTGAACAATCCCACGGTCAGCATCGACACCCGGTTCGGTATCAATACCCGCGCCATCCCCGAGTATGACCTGATCACCGATCCCGGGGATTATTTGGAGGCACAGTGGCGCTCGATGCGCGACACGAAGTGGGTTGAAAACGGCGGTGACCTGGCTGCCGCAGCTCTCTATGCTTCGCAGGAGGTGTTGGGCGCGCACGGTAATTACAGCCCCTATAAGTATTCGTCGACCTACCTGATCGATCCCGCGACCGGCAAGCTCGACCCGTCGGCCAAGCGTTTGTACAGCGAGCGCCTGCAGGATGAATTGTTCAAGTCGGGATTCCGCAACGAGACGAACGTTTCGGTCAGCGGAGGAAACGAGAAGTCGGACTACTTCATTTCGCTGGGTTACCTCAAGGACGAATCCTATGTGATCGAGTCGGGCTTCGAGCGTTACAGCGCCCGTATAAACGTCAATACCAAACTGCGTAAGTGGCTCAAGGTGGGTGCGAACCTCTCCTACGCTCACACCATCCAGGACAATGTGCTGGAAAGCAGTTCGGCGGCCAGTTCCGCATTCGCCACGGCGCGTTCGTGGGCTCCGGTGTTTCCGGTTTACGCACGCGATGCCGAGGGTAAAATCAAGTACGATGAAAACGGCGACAAGGTTTACGATGTCGGTACGGGACAGACCGACGGCACGACGGCCCGTCCCGGAACGGCCGGACAGAACATCATCGCCACGCTGAAGATGGATACGCGCGACATCAAGCGCAACAACCTTCAGGGCCGGGCATACGGAGAGATCTATTTTCTGCGCGACTTCACCTTTACGTCGAGCGCGTCGCTGGGCTACCGTGCTTCCGACGAGCTGCTGTTCTACAACCCCTACATCGGTGACGGTGAAGGGACCAATGGCAAAATCAACAAAAAGTCGACGGATGTTTACGACCTCGACCTGATCCAGATGCTCAACTACAAAAAGACGATCGGACGCCACAGCATCAACGCTTTGGTCGGCCACGAGTACAACAGTTGGGTACGCGATTACATGGAAGTGTTGAAGACCAAGATTTACGACCCGAAAAACCCGCAGTTGAACAATGCCGGGGATATGTCGGCAATCGAGGGTTATCAGGACGTGCTGCGCATCCAGGGTTACTTCGGTAAACTGGAGTACAACTACGACAACCGTTACTATTTCTCGGGCGGTATCCGCCGCGACGGAACCTCGCGTTTCAAATACCATCCGTGGGGCACGTTCTGGTCCATCGGCGGTTCGTGGCGCATCGGAGCCGAGAAGTTCATGGAGAAAACGCACAGTTGGCTTTCGGAACTGAAACTCCGCGCTACCTACGGTACGCAGGGCAACGAGGACCTGTCCAACTATTATCCCTACACCGACCAGTATAACGTAACTATTTCCGAGGGTAAGTTGGGTACGGAGATCTACTATTACGGCAATCCCGACCTGACGTGGGAGAAGCAGAAGACGTTCGACGTGGGTCTGGACGTGGGCCTGCTGAAAGACCGCATCAACCTGACGGTGGATTACTTCATCCGTGTGTCGGATGGCCTGCTCTTCAAGCGTACGAAGGATATTTCGACCGGCCGCGCGTACGACTGGTACAACGTCGGCAAACTACGCAACTCGGGCTTCGAATTCGACGTGAACTTCAAGATCATCCAGAAGAAGGACTGGTACTGGGACGTGTCGGTCAACGGTTACACCTATGCCAACAAGATGCTCAACCTGCCCGACGAGTACAAGGAGTCGGGTATGCCCAACGCCAATCAGCGTATTTACGAGGGTAAGGATATTTACCGCTGGGAGATGCGCCAGTATGCGGGCGTGAACGAAGTGGGTAAGTCGCTCTGGTACATGGATCAGGACATCCTGGATGATGCCGGCAACGTTGTCGGCGTGGAGAAAGTTACCACTGACGATTCCACCAAGGCGACGCAGTATCTGCTGGAGAAGAGCGCTCTTTCCGATTTCACGGGCGGCCTGAACACCTCCCTGCGCTGGAAAAACCTCGATCTGACGATTATGGCCAACTTCCAGTTCGGCGGTTACGGCTACGATTACGACTATTCGATGTTCGCCAGCTCGAACTTTCCGATGAACCGTCTGAAGAGCTATACCGACGCCTGGAACCCCGAAACGGGCAAAGGTTCGGACCCGATCTGGAACACCGCCGATGCCAACATCAACGCATCTTCGGACCGTTTCCTGGTCAGCAATACCTATTTCAACCTGCGTAACATCACGTTGGGCTACACCTTCCCGTCGAACTGGATGAGCAAGATCGGCATTAAGAGCGCGCGTATTTACTTCGCCTGCGACAACGTCTTCTTCGCTTCGAAGCGTAAGGGCTACGATCCCCGTACGAGCATGGGCGGCCAGGGCGTAAGCGTCAACAGCACGGCGGTTAACGTTCAGGGTACGTACTACTCGCCCATTCGCACGACCTCGGTAGGTCTCAATATTAACTTCTAAGATCGATATCGATATGAAAAAAATACTGATATTTTTAATGAGCGCGGCTGTCGCGGTATCTTGCAGCGACAGTATTTTCGACGTGGACCCGTCGGGAAAAGTCTCTTCGGAAACCCGGGATGAGGTGGCCAAGGACGACCCCGATAAGGTGCTCCAGGGAATCGAGGCATCCATCTATGTGCATTATGCCACCTATTATGTCGGCAATCAGTGGATGACCGGTTTCAAAGGCATCGAACTCGCGTTCGGCCAGGCAGCGCAGGATATGACCATGCTGATGCAGCACAGCATGCACTTCTATATGTATGCTAACGACTATTGGCAGGAGGAGTACTCGCCGACCTCGAACCTGTGGAACATGTTCTACATTCCTATCGCCACGGCCAATGAGATTCTCTCCACGGCTACCACCGAGGCTTCGGCTGATTCGGAGACGATGAAAGCCTACCGTGCGCGTGCGCTGACCTCCCGCGCTTTCGGGTACTACCACCTGATCAACTTTTTCCAGTTCCGGTATTCGGATGCGAACAAGGACCTGCTGGGCGTGCCCCTCGCTACCGAGGAGACCCTGGGCCAGAACCTGCCGCGCGCCACGATGGAGCAGGTTTACAAGCGAATTACTGACGACTTGGACGAAGCGTTGGACATCTTTGAGGAGATTGGGTATGACGACACCAGTTCCCGGACCGATTTCGATGCCAGCGTAGCCTCCATTCTGCGCGCCCGCGTCGCCCTCGTAATGGAAGACTGGACCACGGCCGCCTCGCTGGCCGACGATATTCTTGCCAAATATACGCTTGTTTCCAAAGAGAATTATAACAATGGCTTCAACCGTATTGAGAATGTTCCGAGCCTGATTTTCGGTTTCAAGATGACGGCCGATAACTGCCAGACCTATGCAACCTGGTGTTCGCAGATGGACCCCTATATGTCGATTTATGCGGGAACCTGGGCTGAACGTCCGATCCACTCCTACCTCTACGCGCGTCTGAATCCGACCGATGTGCGCCGCGGCTGGTGGCTCAACAAGACGGACAATCCGGACCCGAACGCTGCGACGAGCGGTTATGCGTGTCTGCTTCCCGCTGGACTGCCCAATACGCTCGCTTCGGGCGTGAAGGCCCGTTCGGAATATGTTTCGGTTAAGTTCCGCGGTTACAACGGTGATTGGAACAACACCGACCTGATCTACATGCGTGCCGAAGAGGCCGTCTTCATCAAGGCCGAGGCCGAGGCGCACAGCAATATCGCCGCCGCCAAGAAGACGCTCAAGGATTATGTGACGACTTACCGCGATCCGGGTTACGACATTACGGCCACTTCTCTCGATGACGTTGTCGAAGAGATTATTCTTCAGAAACGCATCGAGATGTGGATGGAGGGAGCCTTGGAGTGGCTCGACCGCCGTCGCCTGAATATGCCGATCGACCGCAGCGACGATGCCGCGATGGAAGCTGCTGGTTTTGTGAACAACCACATCTACAAGGCAAAATGGGAACAGAACGAACCCGGCATGCGTTTCCAGTTGCCGCGTTCGGTGGTGATCGCCAATCCGGCAATCGGCGAGGCGAACCAGAACAAGGTTGAATAAACGCCGCTGTATAGCATTTATCGGGTCCGCTGTCCGTCGGGGCAGCGGACCTTGTTCTGTGTTTTCCCGGCCGAATGATTTTGGCCGCTCCGGAAAAAATTACCGACAAAATTGCATGCAGCATTTGCAGTATTAAATTTTTTGCTTATCTTTGCACCACGATAATACGGAATACCCCCGTTTTTCGCGGATGGTGCCATAGCTCAGTTGGTAGAGCAAAGGACTGAAAATCCTTGTGTCCCCG